>Ga0315268_10002711_pt1 | contig 19808 bp, 22 predicted proteins | sample C1_top_MG_FD_204535 | JGI IMG/M metagenome (GOLD analysis project Ga0315268, IMG submission 204535) | Sediment microbial communities from Yellowstone Lake, YNP, Wyoming, USA - C1_top | ecosystem: Environmental > Aquatic > Freshwater > Lake > Sediment | place: USA: Wyoming | collected 2017-08-01
TTTGGGTTGGAACCAGCCAGAACAGAAACCGGTGCAGGCAACGTTGCTACTATAGATGCTTTGGCTATGCTGATTTGTTGCTGTTCTAACGCTTCGTGCATTGCTATTTGGTCTTCCTTTGACATTTTATCAAACTCGTCAACAGCCAGTACTCCTTTATTTGCTAAAACCATTGCTCCTGCTTCAAGTATCCAACCGCCTCCGAATTCCTCATCCTTGACAACAGTTGCAGTCAAACCGGCTGCTGTCGCTCCTCTACCACCAACATACTTTCCTCTTGGTATGATACCGGAAATTAATTTTAGCAGTTGACTTTTTCCGGTTGATGGGTCACCGATTAGAAGAATGTGAATGTCTCCTCTGATTCTTGTTCTGTCAGGGAGGTTATGAGCAACTCCGCCAAACAATTGCAGTGCCACTGCCTCCTTTATTTTGTCCATTCCATAAATAGAAGGTGCGATTGACGCAACCATTTTATTATAGACTTCAGGATCATTAGCAAGTTCTTTGATTTTTTGTTCATCCTCGTCTGTTATGATTACTTCTTCCCACTCGATTTCTGCAGATTCAACGTAATTCGCTTCAACATACATGTCCATCTGAGTCTTCATTTTTCCTCTGAATATTTTTTTAATTTCTTTCACAGTGCCATCTACTTTTAATCTGTTTCCAGGGTCGGTCTTTCTCTGCATTTCCGGTGTCGTCAAATCTTCCTTTAGATATACTCCAACCTCTCCTGGCTTTTCTCCGGTTACGATATCAAATGGCTCCTCTATCCAAACCCACCTTGCATCAAAAAGTTTTCTATCAACTGATGTGAATCCACTTCTTCTTCCGCACTCGCAAACTAGTGGTTCTTTCACCATTCTTTCGTTTTGCTCGACTGAAATTTTTGCTCCGCAGTCTGGGCACTCATAAATCGCAACTGATATTTCTGGTTTTACTTCTGTTGCCCTTCTCACAACACCGTCCAAACAAATAAATTTTCCAATGTGTTCGGAACGAAGACTTCTTATTCTTATATTGAACCTTTCTGGAAGATTCTTGAATCTCGGTTCTAAAATAATTTTACCCTCAGGCATGTCCATGCTCTTGAGAGCTTCTCTAGCATCCTTTAAAACACTTTCTGGCTCGTTTAAAAGTTTGTCAGCTAAAGAAGGGTCAAATTTATCCAGCAAAGAAAAGTCGACTGCTATGGATTTTTTTCCTTGAGCAGCTGCTGCCATCAATTCTTTTTCATAAAATTGCCTAAAAAACTCTTCAAACTGCTCAACGCTCATAAAAAACACTACTTATTTAAATTTCTTAAGCGTTTGTCTGCCTTAGCCACAGCCCTCTTCACATCTTCTATACTTCTTCCACCAGTACAAATAATTTTACCACTACCAAAAAGAAGAAAAGTAACCCTTGGATCGTCCATTCTATACACTAATCCGGGAAACTGCTCTGGTTCGTATTCTGTGTTCTCTAAGGAAAAAGCAATATTATTCAGATTTAACTCTCTGTTTAATTTAGCGGAAGCAACTATGTTTTCTAATTGCACTCTATAGCCTTTAGGAATTCTTATCCCTATTTTGTTTATCTTTGCCACAATTTTTGCAATAACAAGCTTTGAATCTTTAGGAGACTTTGCTCCTGTGCACACGACCTTCCCTGACGAAAATATCAAGGCTGCTGCTTTTGGATCTTTTAATCTTAAAACTAATCCGGGAAACTGCTCTGGTTCATACTCGACGTTATCAAGGTTAGAAACTAGTTTTTCAAGTTTTATTGGAACACCCAAAGAAGCTGACGCGACAACATTCTCAATCTTAATTTTAAAACTCATAAAAACACCTTGCAATTATATGCTATACGAAGTATTTAAATCATTTATAAACAACATGGCCTTTGCTTCTTGTGGAATTTATATTAACTCATTGAAACAATTATTGTTATGAATTATACTGGAACGATAAAATTAAAAATAAAATCCCAGGAAATTTCTGATATAACTGACGGGATAGAAGATATTGTTAAAGAGTCTGGTATTCAAAATGGAATCTGCAATGTTTTTGTTGTTGGCTCTACTTCTGCTATTATAATAAACGAGAACGAACCAATGCTTGTGCAAGATTTAAAAGATTCTTTGGAAAAGGTTGCTCCAAGCAAAGAAATTTACCATCATGTTGAAAATGCCTATTCGCATTTAAGAGCTATGTACATGGGAAGCAGCCAGACAATTCCTGTAAAGGATGGAAGAATTGTTCTAGGGACTTGGCAAAGCATAAACATAGCGAACTTTGATGTTGATGATAGAGAAAGAGAAATTGTGGTAATGATTGTTGGAGATTAACAGTAGGTCATTTTCATATAATTTGGTAACTTAATATTTTCTGTTTAAATGTCAAATATTTACATAGAAACTTACGGTTGTTCTAACTCGCAAGCAGAAGCGGAGATGATGGCTGGCTTGCTAGAGCAAGCAGGATTTAAAATAATAAAGAATGAAAAATACGCGGATTTGGTTATAATTGTAACTTGCTATGTAAAATCGCCGACAGAACAGAAGATTCTTTTTAGGATTAAACAATTTTCAAACAAAAAAATGATAATAGCTGGATGCATGCCAGAAGGACTGTACAAAAAAATAACAGACACCGCTCCTGAGGCAAGCTTGGTGAGCACTCATCACATAAAGGAGATTGCTCAAGCTGTTGAGAAAACGCTTCAAGGCAAACGGATAGAACATCTAGGCGAGTCAGATGAGATAAAACTCTGCCTGCCAAGGATAAGAAGAAATCCTGTAATAGACATAGTTCCTATTTCAAGCGGTTGCAACTCTGCTTGTAGCTATTGCTGTGTTAGACTGGCTAAGGGTAAGCTATTCTCTTATCCAAAAGATTTAATACTGAAAGAGATAGAGTTCTCGTTAAAAGAAGGCTGTAAAGAAATTTGGCTGACTGCTCAGGACACTGCTTCCTATGACTTTGGTAAGGAAAGATTACCAGGACTATTAAACAACATTTCCAAAATTCCTGGCAATTTTTTTGTAAGAGTTGGAATGATGAATGTAAGAAACGTTATTCCTATAGCTTCTGAATTAATGAAAGCTTTCGAGAATAAGAAAATTTACAAATTTGTTCATCTTCCTTTACAAAGCGGATCAAATAAAGTGCTCAAAGAAATGAATCGCGGTTATACGATATCACAGTTTGAAAATGTAGCCAAGGCGTTCGATTCATTAAACTGTCAGTTGTGGACGGATATAATAGTGGGCTATCCAACCGAAGAGGAAGAAGATTTTTTAGAAACTTTGGAGGCTATCAAAAAAATAAGACCAGATTGGGTCAATGTTTCGAAGTTTGGTCCAAGGCCTGGAACGCCAGCGGCCAAACTAAAGCCGTTGCCTACTTCAGTCATAAAGGAAAGAAGCCGGTTAGCCTCTGATTTGGTTAGAGAAATTTCATTAGAAAAGAATAGAAAATGGATCGGCTGGGTGGGGGAGATTCTGATTTCTGAAAGAGGTAAGGAAAAATATCAATGGATAGGAAGGAACTTTGCCTACAAGCCAATTCTGATAGAAGGTAGAGGCGATTTGCTTGGCAAGTTCCTGAAAGTTAGGACGATAGAGGCTACACCCGCTTATCTGAGAGGGGAGATTCTTTAATACGCTAAACCTTTGACAGCAAACTTTATATGTAAGGAAATTCCTATTCTTAAAAGTGAAAAGATATGAACGTTAAAATGTACATCATCGGCGGAATAATCTATGTGATACTAGCGGTAATCCTAGGTATGATAGGCGGAATGTTCGCAGCATACGCTATTCTGATAGCAGCGTTGATAGCAGGTATCTACGTAGGTATGAAGGGAGCAACACCAATGAAGGCTGCAATTGATGGAATAATTGCAGGAATAATTGGTGGAATTATAGCAGGTATAGTAACACCCTTTATACCATTATCAATGACTAGCGGTGTAACATTTTTAGACTCTATCATAAGCATTTTCGGTGGAATGATAGCTTCTAACAGCCCGATAGCAATTGGTGCAGCATTTGCTTGGTATATAGCAGCAGGCATAATCCTAGGTGCAATCGGTGGATTCATAGGCAAAAAGATTAAGAAATAGAATCTTTGAGAATCCAACAAGAAGTCGTTTATAGTTTTTATTATATTTTTTTCTCTGTTTTTTATTTAACTGTTACGCTTTTCGCCAAATTTCTTGGACGATCCGGATTACATCCTCTTAGCAAAGCCAGTTGATAAGCTAAAATTTGAATAGGTATTATTTGGCATATTGAGTTGGCTTCATCGGCCTCCCTGACTTTAATGAAAAAATCAAATATCTCATTGTTTTCAGGGCCTATTCCTATGATATAGCCACCTCTAGCTTTAAGCTCAGTAGCATTGTTTATTATTTCTTTTTCAGTTTGCTTAGAACTAAAAACTATGCAAGGAGTTCCCTTTTCAATCAAAGCAATTGTTCCATGCTTTAACTCTCCGCCAGCAAAACCTTCTGCATGAATATATGAGACCTCTTTTATTTTCAATGCAGCTTCTAGAGCCGTAGGATATTGCAAGCTTCTCCCAATCGTATAGATGTGGTCGGCGTTCTTGATCTTTTCAGCTAAGTTCTTCAAATAATTCCTTGCATTAGCAGATGTTAGATAATAGACATAATTTACCAAATCCTTTAAGTTTTTCTTCCCTTCTTCATATCTTTCAACAAGCGAATAAGCTAAAAGAGTTAGAATAACAAGCTGAGAAGTATAAGTTTTTGTTGATAAGACGCATATCTCTGGTCCGGAATTCATCATCAAAGATTTGTCAGACTCCCTCGTTAAAGAAGAACCCATGACATTTACTATTGAAACCACTTTTGATCCTTTTTCCTTTGCAGCTCTAACAGCGCCTAAAACATCTGCGGTTTCTCCGGATTGCGAGACCGCTATTACCAAGCTTTCAGGGATTAAGAAATCTTTATAGTTTGAGAATTCAGAGGCTAAAGCTACGTTAACGTGCTTTTTAGCTAGAGAAGAAAACTTATAAGCAGCTGACAAACAGGCATGATAAGAAGAGCCGCATGCCACCAAGTACACTCCCTTTGCCCTTTTAATAAGCTCAGCGACTTCTTTTATTGTTCTCTCATCCTGTTCGATTGATTTGTTTATGCTTTCTGTCTGTTCCATTATCTCTTTTAGCATATAATGCTCGAAGTTTCCCTTTTTAACTTGCTCTATGTTCCATTCAACGGTGTTGATAGGTCTTTTCACAAACGAGTTCTCTTTCAGATTGAATATACTTACCTTGTTATCTATTATGGCTATGTCAGTTTCCTCCAAGTAAATCACATTCTTTGTGTACTCTAAGAAAGCGGGTATGTCGGAAGCTATGAAATATTCATTGTTGCCGACCCCTACAACCAATGGCGAGTCTTTCCTTGCGCCAATCAGCTTTTTCTCATCCTCGTTCAAAACAGCGATCGCATAGCTTCCCTCTAATTTTTTTAGAGTTAGTTTGACAGAATCCTCAAAGTTGCTGTCTCTCATAAAATATTCGATCATGTTTGGTATAACTTCCGTATCCGTCTCACTGTAAAATTTAAAACCTTTCGATGTAAGAAATCTTTTTAGTTCTTGATAGTTCTCGATTATGCCATTGTGAACGACAGCTATTTTCTTGTTATTCGAAAAATGAGGATGAGCATTCTCCTTCGTGACCTTGCCATGGGTGCTCCAACGCGTATGGCCAATTCCCATATTTCCTTGGGTTGAAAGAAAGTTTAGTTTTTTATTTACATCTCCTATTCTACCTACATCTTTCTTAATAATTAAATTTTGTCCTACTATAGCTATTCCACAAGAATCGTACCCACGATATTCTAAATTTCTGAGTCCTTTTAATAAAATTGGAACTGCTTCGTTTTTACCTATGTACCCGATTACACCACAAATATTAACCACCATAACTTGAAATTAACTCATTTACTTTTCTTTTTTTCTCTGGGTGTAAAAATCCAACTTTGTTGTAGAAATTAAATAAATTTTTATATCCTGTTATGTTAAAATAATACATTTCACTTCTTTCTTTAGATTTATGGATATGAATAGGATTTGAGTTAATTCCTAAAATTTTTAATAACTCTTTAATGTCATTAAGCAAATATTTATTTTTCAGAGACAATCCAATAATTTTCTTTTTAGGATACAGGTACCCTTCATCATCAAAAAAAGCTTGTAAAAAAGCAGATACCTTAATTTTATCTAAATTTAAAATAAAACTCGGTACTCTTCGCTCTCCAGATTTGTACATATCGAATATGTTATATAGGATTAGACCAATGGTGCTCGGCAGCCAGATTTCGTCTCCATGTTTTTCTCTAATTCTTTTATATATGTCAATATCCCCGAAAATTGTTTTTACGTCATTAGCAAAAGAATCAAGTAAGATGCTCTCGTTGTTAACATAAAAAACCCTGTATTTACCTTCTCTTTCAATTATGTGTATTCCGCCATCAGCTAAAACATGACCAACAACTCTACAGAATTCTTCTGTCAAATAAAGTTGAAATTTTTCTATAGGTGTTGAATCTTTAGTTTTCATAGATAAAATATTCTTTTTTGCAAAAGAGGAAGGTATACTAACAGATTGGCACAAACCAAATAAGGTGTCTAGATTTATCCAATAGTCTTTTTTATGTATAATTCGATTCAAAGTATTTTTTGAAATTTTTAGTTTTGAAATCAATTCTAGTTTGTCTATATTCTTTAATTTGATGACTAACTTATCCGTCATATCTTTATTAATTCTGCAATAAAATCTTTCTTTTGGCACAATGGATAAAAAATCTATCGAGTTTTTCATAAAATCAACATCCCACACATGCTAATCAATTTAAGAATATTAGAAACTAATGTATTTAAATAGTTATTAAAAATATTATAATAGTATTAAAAAATAATTTATAGTGGTATAATGTCTTTCGTCATCGAACAGAAAAGCGGGAAGATTTTCAGTCTGTCAACCAAGTTTCTAGAGCCGACGCAGCTTAAAACTGCGTTATCGCCTTTAGCATGGAAGATTTTGAAAATCCTCTCAGAAAAACCAAGCTATCCGAAGGAAATCGGAGTCAAGCTAAAGGTAAATGAACAAAAAATTTATTATCATATAAGAAACTTGGAAAAGGCTGGCCTAGTGGAAAAGGTAAGAGAGGAGAAAAGACAGGGCGCATTAGCAAAGTTCTACACCCTAACGGACAGCGCATTTACTATTCTGTTAAAGCCTTTGGAAGAATCACAAAAAATATTTCATTTGAAAAAAGAATACAAAAATTTTCTAGAGCCTTTCATAATCGATGGCAGACTAAATGCTTTAATAATTCTAGGAAATCCAGAACCGCATGGCGTGGCAAAGGCTAGGGCAAAGGATGGTTTGTTTGCAACTGATTTGGGCTTGTTTTTGGGAACCTTTCTTAACTACAAGCCTGATTCATTCACAAAGCTGGACACTGAAGCTAAGGAAACTGATTTGAAAAACAATTTGATATTGGTTGGCGGACCTGGAGTAAATTTTGTGACCGCGAAGGTCAACTCCAAACTTCCGATAAAATTCGAAAGGATAAAAGATCAGGGAAACTTTTATTCTGGTTTCCATTCCACTGTTTCTGGAAAGAAATATTATGAGGAGGGCTATGGGATAATTGTTAAAACAAAAAATCCTTTTGACAAGACTAAGGAAGTCCTTGTCATCGCTGGCAGAAGGATTGCTGGGACACGAGCAGCTATACTAGCTTTCTTGCAGAAGTTTGATGAGATTTGCAAGGGAAATTCATATGATTCAAAGATATTTGCAAGAATCGTGGAAGGAATCGATAAGGATAATGACGGCGTGATTGACTCGGTTGAATTCCTAGAGTAGTTAAATGAGATACGGATGATAGTACATATTTTTTGTATCTTTCAGCCATTCTTTTTCCAAAGTTGATTTTCTTTTTCCTCCGGTTGCAACTGCTTTTACTAATTCATACTCAGAAGTTCTTCTAAATTTCTCACCGGGCAATAATTTTTCTTTCATAAAATCATTTAAAATAAAATTACGTTTTAGTCTGGTTTGCAAATTTTAGATACTCTGAGATTAGCATCTTATTGACCGCCTCATGATAAGGTTTTGCAAAGACACCCGACCCTTTGGCTTTTTCAATGACATCGCCTGCAGACGTTACAAAAGTAAAACTAACATTGGTTTTTTGTTCTAGCAAATCAGAGAAAAAACTTGTTTTGGGATCAAAGAGCTTTTCATTAATAAATTCCTTCTGCTTTTTGGCAAAATTTTTATTAGCTCTTCTATTATATTCAGCCATTATAAGAGTTGCACCATTAATAGCAGCGCCCTCAATAGTACCACCATTTTCTGTTGGTACGCCTATAAAGGACAGGGCTGCGTCGATGACTAAACCCGCTGCTAAAGGAGCAAAATAAAGTGTAAAGAAAAATCTTTCTTTTCTAGTCTTATCTTTAGCAAAAGGATTTATTTTTCTTAAAAAGCTGTACTCCTTCTCCATTTTATCATTTTCATCGTATCTCTTTTTAAAAGAGGATAAAGTATCATAACCCAAGTCTCTAATCTCTCCTGTAAACCACTCTCTAACCCCTTTAATATCATCTAGGTCTTTGGCATATGTCAGACAGCTTACGGAATAATCTTTTGGATCGCTCATTCTGTTAACATTTTCAAAATTATTTTTAAAATTCGGAAATTTGATAGTTGGATTGAATTTTGAGTCAAAAAGATCATAGCATATTATTCAAACTAATCACTTATAGAGTATGGAAGAGTAAATTTTAAATCCTTTACTATCTCATTTTTATTCAATACTTTAGAAACAGCTTTGCCGCCTATTTAATTCAATAATTAATTTCAGTTCTTACCCCATTTTATTTTGTTCCAGGCTCTTTCGTGAATGTAATATGCTATGGCCGTATAAACATTGCTAATAATCATGAATCCGAATGCAATGTCAAATCTTCTCGTGAGAATATAAACAACAGTAAAATCTAAAATTATAATCAAAATTCTGTAGCTAATAGCTTTGGCTAAAGATCTGCTTGCTTTTTCCTTGAAACTATTTCTTTTATTCATTACCATCTATTTCAGCTCTTCATTTAATATTTTAGAAACGGTCTTTCCATCAATCTTTCCGCGAGTCTCTTTCATAACCTCTCCCATCAGCGCAGAAACTTTCTTTTCTTTGACGAGCTGTGGATATTTTGCAAAAATCTTTCTTATTATTGCTCTTAACTGCTCTTCACTCAAAGCTTTCAGGCCACTTTTTCCGATAGCATCGCTGATAGATATTTTTTCTTTGCAAGCAATCTCTAAAACGTTTGGAATTGCTTCTTTTGAAATCAGTTTACCTATCGAGAAGAACAAAACATCAAAATTTTCTTCGGTCAAGTCAATCTCAAGGCCTCTTCGCCTCAAATCCTTTATAACAGAAGTGAACGTATTTGCAACTAGCGTGGGATCATATTTTTTGGAAAACTTATCGAACAAATCCAAATACTCGCTTCTCAAAACTTGATCAATCATTTCCTTTGGCAAGAACTTAGAGAATCTCTTTGCTTTTTCTTCCCAAGTCTCAGGAACTTTTATTTTAGAAATCATATTCTTTATCGGAACAGTCTCCAAATCCGTCTCGGGATACATTCTCTCTCCGCCAGGCAAAGGCCTTGTAAACTCGGTGGTTCCATCTTCGTTAGCTACCCTCGTTTCTTCTTTTAATTTTTCACCTTTTTCTATTAGCGATTGTTGCCTTTTTATCTCATTTTCGATGATGGTCGGTATCATGTCTAGTTCTTGGACGCCTTTTATCTCAACTCTTGCACCTTTAGCAATGGAGACGTTAACATCTTCCCTCGTCACTCCAATGCCGCGCTGGCTTTTTCCAGTCGATCTAATAATCATTCCAAGTTTTTCAGCTACTTCCTTTGCATGCTCAGGATTTTTTATATCTGGCGCAGTTCCTATCTCAATCAGTGGGATGCCAAGTCTATCCAAACGATAGGTTATCTCATTTCCTTTTTGGTTGACTATGCCAGCAGATTCTTCTTCCAAACAAATGTTAGTTATCCTTACTTTTCCTATGGAAGTATCTAAAGAACCGTTCAGTCCGACAACGGCCGTCCTTTGGAATGAGCAGACATTCGAGCCGTCTATCACGATTTTTCGCATGATATGAATCTCGTCTGGAACTTCTGCCTTTAATAGCTTGGCTATCTGTAAAGCAACTTCCAAAGCTTCTCTGCTTACTGGATTGGGCGGTTCTTCATCCGTTTCCTTTAAGCAGGTTTCTTCTTGATAGCAGTGATAAATAAAATCTCTATCCCTAAGATATTCGTAAATTGCTGCGATGTCCACCTGTCCCATTTCGCCCGCTACGGCTCTCAATTTCCTTTTTATTATTGTCTTTGGTCTTTCTGCGGAGAACCTAGGATTGCAGTTGCAGAACAACTTTGTTTTTGTGTTCAATCGGTTATGAATCTCTAATCCGCATTTGAAGCCAATTTTCTCGTAATCAGTCATTTTTTCACCTTAAACATTTTGCCATGGCCAGGAATTACATAATCTGCAATTTCTAAAATATTTTTGCGAGAAGCAATCAGTTTTTGAAGATTCATATGTTCCACATCATTGTCCGGCTTGTTAATATTTACTTCTTGCTTTTCATTATCAAGCCACCAGAAGACATCGCCCGCAACAACACAAGTTCCTTCTCGTGTAGGCACAACAAGAGAGCAATGCTCTTCCATGTGACCTGGTGTCCGAATTATTTTTAATTCAGTATCGGGAATCACTCCGCCGTGTTTAGTGATAACGTCTTCAAAATAAATATAGAGTTCGTCAACAATTTTTGCATTCTCGAAAATGCCTGCTAGAAGCACGTGGTCGGGATGATTATGCGTCAAAAAAACATAATCAACGTCCTTTGTTTTGAGATTTTCTCTTTTAAGAGATTCTAAAAGCTTAGCTCTATTCCAACCTGGATCAACAATTATTTTCTTGCCATTTGATTTTACAAGCGTTACAGTAGAGTTCGCAGTCCAACCGTTCTTCGTCTCCTTTGCGTAACCTTCTAATAGCACTGTAACTTCTGCCATCTCACCACTTTTCAAAACTCATTATTTCTTCTAATTTTTTCTTTTCCTTCGGTTGTGGGTTTTCATCAGGATATCCCATAGCAATAACATAAGGTAGTATGACGTTTTCTGGTACACCTAAGATTTTTTTCAATTTTTCCTTGTCAGCCCAGCCAACGAAACGAGTTCCTAAGCCGAGCTCAGTCGCTCTGAGAACTAGGAAAGCACTGGCAAGAGACAGGTCTATTAATTGTATATTCTCTTCAAGCTCTTTTTTTGTGTCAGGTGATATGATTCTCTCAGCACAGCATACAATTATAACTGGTACATCATACAGCCATTCTTGAACAAAGACTCCTTGTTCCTTAAGTTTTGCTATTTTCTCCTTACTTTTAACAGCTATGAAATGCCAGGGCTGCAAATTGTGAGCTGAAGGAGCTCTTCTAGCAGCGTCTATCACTTCTCTAATAATTTCGTCTGAAACTTCTTTTTGTTTAAATTTTCTTATAGACTTTCTTTTTTCTATAGCTGCTTTGACATCCATCTTTACACCAAGAAAGTTTCTATCTCGCTCCTTTCGGTGATTTCGCCTGCCAAATTTGTAAGCATTAATTCTCTTACTTTATCCAAATCCTTTGCATGTCCTAGCACATAACCGAGCTTGACGTAAGCTGTTTCAGGAAGCATGTCTTCTGCAGGGATTGCTTTGGCTTCGTGATAAAGTTTTCTCAGATTCGTATAAACATTTGGATTAATTCTTCCATAAATTGTCTGCGTAGCAACAACAACAGGAATTCCATCCTTTATCAACTTCTTAATAGCAGGAAGCCAGGATTTTTCAGCAAACGTTGGGACGTGTCCTAGGCCGGTGCCTTCAAGAACAAATCCTTTGTAACCTTTCTTAACTAAAAATTCTAAAATCTCCGGTTCGCTTCCAGGATAAGTCTTAAGCAAAGCAATTTTTGGCTCGAATTTAACATCAGCTACAACTTTTTCATCGCTTCTGTTCCTATGATTTTTATTAGTTGTTTCTATCCTTCCGTCTGGCCAGATTTTTGCTAGAGGCATTTCGTTTATACTTCTAAATGCGTCTCTTCGCGTCGAGTGCATTTTTCTAACTTTCGTCCCTCTTATGAAATTGCAATAATCATCATTCGTTGTGCCATGCATGCACACGCCGACCTCGGCTATATTCGATATAGCAGCGTGAGCAGAGCAAATCAAATTCATGAAAGCATCGCTGCTTCCCCTGTCTGAAGAACGCTGAGATCCGACGAATACGACTGGCTTGGAAGGGTTCTTTAACATAAAGGATAAAGCTGCTGAGGTGAAATGCAAAGTGTCAGTTCCATGTGCGATAATCACTCCCTCGTTCTTGTTCAATTCTTTGGCTGCTAGCTCGGCTAACTTCTGCCAATCCCTATAATCCAAGTCTTCGGACATCTTCTGGAATGGAGTTAAAATATTTTCGATATTTACTATGTTCTTCAACTCGGGAATGTTTGTTAAAAGTTCTTCTGGCTTTTCCAAAGCGTAGACACCGCCCGTCCGATAATCGACACGGGAAATTATGGTTCCGCCAGTCATTATCAAAGCAACCTTTGGCTTCTTTGGATCGAATTTCAATTCCTTTATTTTTTCCTTTTCAAATTCGAATTTAACTTCTTCCTTTATTTGCTTGGGTTCTGGTTTTTTACTTTTCTCGATTCTAACGCCCTTCTCATAACTTATGCCGATGTTGTATCCGCTAGAAATCTTTATTACAAAACAGTTATCATCCCCTAACTCAGGTCGAGGCATGAAAATACCTTCATAAACATTTTCATCCTTAATAATCCTTACTACATCTCCAATACTTATCTTATTCTTTTTGAGCAATACTTGAATTTCCTTTGAATAATTTTCAATCTCCATTATTTACCACCATCAGTAGTGATATAATAATATATCTAATTTCTATTAATAACTATTAGCAATGATTCGTAAAACTTCTTTAGAAACATGGCCACCTTATGTATTTTCTAATTATGCCTTGATTTCTTCAGAAAGTATAAAAAATGAAAGATTAATGTGTATAGACACCAATTCTTTAAAACTAAGCACAACCTTAGCTAGAAGGAATGAAATAATTGCCCCGGTTGACTGGTATGAAATAAAAATAAAGTATAGATGGAAACAAGTCATGCCCAATGGTTATCAGCTTCTTGTCGCTAATGATGGTCGAATTACAAATATCAATATAGAAGACATAAAAGCTTTGAATGGAGATGTATGGATAGCTACACCGAAAAATATGCCAGACAGCAAAGTCAGCTGCAGTCAACAAAAGGAAAATTTGTTTTCCTATATCTGCTACTTTGCTGGGGATGGATATAGAAGAAGAGGCAATGAGATAGTCCTTTCTGTCGACGACATAGGAATGTTCAACAACATTAAAAATCTATGCAAAAATGTTTTCAATTATGACATTCCGAATGAAGAATACTGGAAAAATAAAATACTAAATAATGAAGGAAAGTGTTTTAACATACGTGTAGGAGCAACTAAAGCTAACATGATTCTTGATGAGCTTCAACTCCCAGAAGGAAAAAAGAACGATATAATATCTATACCTAATAAATTCTTGAGGATGCCCGCAAAAACTTTGATTAAATATGGTCTGACTTCACTTATAGAGACAGATGGTCATGTTGAAGATGTCAGAATAAGATATGCAACAACAAGCTGGAAGTTAGCATTACAAGTATTTTTTATCTACTTGAAAGCAAACCTACAGCCAAACTTCGAGAAAGTCTACCAACCGTTAAACGGAAAGATATTTCATAGATATGTTGTTGGGCTGTCTGGAATTAGACAATTAAAGAAGCTTAGAGAATTAGGGTTTGAACTAAAGCATAATAAAAAGGAGTTTAGATTGCAGATAGAATTGAGCAAAAATCTTCCTTTAAGGAGGTCTGAAGGTATTATACCTTCAGAAATTATACAACCTACTTTAAGGCATATCATCAAAAAATTCAACGTCGATATCAAAGAACTATCAAAAATATCTAACCTTCCTTTAGGTACCCTCAGATGTTACCTAGCTCCAAATGTTAAACCAAACATTTCGGTTATTAGAGCCCAAAGAATAACAAATTCATTAAAAGAAATGTGCAATGAAAATTTCACAAGTTTAACAAAATTATGTTATTCTGGTGTTCACTGGTGTAAGATTGTAAATATAAATAAAATTCCCAAACCTAATATCGGTTCTATTCCTAAATTTTATATGAAGGACAAGATTTTAGCTAGTAATCTAATCTTTATGTCTTAATATTATTCTTCGAGCTTTTTCAGAGCCGTTTGAATCTCGGAGAATAATTGTTAAGCATAATATTAATAGTTACTTACTAAGCTAAGAATGAATTTAAATCCTGAATTTTCTATAATAAAAATATGAAAACTAAAGAAAATAAAGACTGGATTTCTGAACTCTTTAGAGATTTTGGCGTTGGTATTATAGCAGGTAGTATAATGCTATCATATTTAACTATTCAATACTGGTATTTTACATTTATAGGAATGATTTTTCTATTCTTATCAGTTTATTTAAAGAATTTACCATCTAAATCCTATAAAGACATAGAAAGGAAAATTTATATTATTTCTATAGCTTTTGTTGCAATAATCGGTATGTATTTTTCTTTTAAAAAACAAATTGTCCCGTTTTTTTCTTTCGCTATTTTAATTTGTTTTGCATTAATACTTGTTATAAATTTAACTAAAAAGAAGAAAAAGTGATTGTATGGACAAAAAAGATGAAGAGAAGAGATTAAAATTAATAGCTGGAGCTATATTACCATATAAAATTTCAAAAATTGAAGGTGAAAATATAAAACTTGAACCTACAAGTCTAATTTCAGAAGAGGAAAAATGGTTGTTTAATAGATATAAAGAAATGGTTCAAGAACAACAAGAAAGAATTTCTAAAGGAATAAAAAGTAATTTTATTTATGGTTTTTGGTGTAGAGATTGTGGAAGAGTTCCAGATGATTTTAGAGAGTGCTTTAAAAGAAAACATACGATACTTGAAGCAATTGTTGGAGGAGAAACTGTTTTTGAGGCTAAAAATTCAAAGGAAGAAAGTAAAAAAGAAGTATGGATATGTCCTGAGAAAGAATTAAAATTAAAAGTAGGAGAATTAACAGAAAGTGAAGACTTTGGAAGAGGTATTGTAAGACTGGATATTAATTCTATGAAAAATATCGGAGTAAAAGAAGGAGATGTTATAGAAATAGAAAGAAAAAGAAGAATTTTTAAAGATAGAAAAACAGGAGTTATTGCTATAAGAAATTATTCACATGAAACAGAATTAAACATAATAAGAATGGACAATTTGGTTAGGAAAAACTGCGATGCTTCTATAGGAGAATATATTAAGGTAAGAAAAATAGATGTAAAAGAAGCAAAGCATGTCACGCTTTCTCCTGTTCAGAAAGGATTGACGCTTCATATTTCTCCGAACTTGTTAAAACAAAACCTTTTTATGAGACCTGTGAGAAAAGGCGATATAATAATAAACAACCCAGTTTTCAAACTTAAAAATCAAAATAATATTGATACAACAAAAATAAAGTTATTAGTAGTTAATACAATACCAAATGAAATAACACGAATAAACGATAATACAGAAATTGAACTTAAACCTTAAATTTTCTTTGATTTAATTTCTCTAACAATCAATGTTAGAAACTAAAAAGCATAATAAGAATTATGATGAATTATATTTAAAAGAATTGTTAAACTTCTCTGACCTTGACGTTGGTCGTTGTGTCTTCCTTTTCCAAAAGCTTCTTGAACTTGCACTTGGGACAGTTCAACCATCTTACGAACCTTCCGTCTATCAATATGGCTTCCTCTCCGCATCGTGGACAGCGTGTCATATCGCTTTTCTTCTTGTTTTCCATCTGCTTCATTGCCATTTAATCAAACCTTCCCCTTCTTATATCGACGTGGATGTCCGCATGAATTTCTGGAAATCTGGTAGAGAGTTCGTCCATATCCATAATCATCTGTGGCTTGTTGACAAAGCATATCTGCTCTTCCATCTGCTTCTCAAGCTTTCCCTCAACATTATATTTCTTAGCGTTTAGCAAAGTGAGCTTGCAGAAAGGATAATTCGATTTGAAGAGCTTGTCTAGAGTGACATCCTCTAGCTTGCCAACGAGGATTGCGTCGTTCAAATCAATTGCTACGACTTTTTTCAATTGCTTTCTAGCCTTCTCTTTTGATTTTTCTATCTGAGAATACCACGACTCTGGCAAGTTCGAATCTTTTATCATATAAATAATTAATTTAGAAAGTATTAAAGATTATCATATAATGCTTTGAATTTCTCTTTCAAAAGAAAGTCTTTGAATAGCGCCTCCGAGCCTTTCCTTTTCATCGGAACAAATCTTTTTTTCCTCAGAGAATTTAAGAATTTTCTGCGCCATTTCGGCAAGACTTTGTTGCTTTGATTCTTCATTAAGCTTAGCTTTGTAGTCGCTCCTTTCAAAGGATTCTAAAAGTGATTGCACATAAATTTTTGCTTTTTCCAATTTACTGCTTGCAAATTCTTCCGTAACATATTCACCCAATGTTTTTAATTCTGACATTTTTTCAATAAACAATGTCAATTCTCCAGCCTCACCCAAACCCATTGCGTCATTTAATTTGTTATAAAAGCTCAAGTAATGCTCTCTTTTTCTTGATACAGAAAAATCATGAACTACGTCAAGAAACCTGAATTCATTCTCCCCAATTTGTGTTTTGTCCCAATCCTTATCAACTTTTAATTCTACTTTAATTCCGCGTAAATCTCTATTTACGGTATCAGGATACTCTAAGTGCACATACGGATTTCCAGAAGAACTAAAAGAGAATCTCCTGCTCGGATTATTGCAATCTCCTTTTATGGCACGCCCTAATTCTACAGTATAGTAGCCGTGCACTTCTCCATCAAAACCAGAATTTTTTATTTTTTCAAACAATGCTATTCTTTCTCCATCAATTATTAACGGTGTTTGCATGCTTAATTCTAAAATTCTAGAAAGATCAGGAGTAACCTCAATTTTGCTAGTTTCCCATTGGTAAGGCAGTTTCACGTTGGATAAGCTTCTTGTTTGACTTTCTATGCCCGGAACGAGATGACCAGAATACCCTATCTCTGGGGCATGCTCTCTATAAGCACGAATGATTTGCATGCCGACCTCTGATTTCTGAGGAAATAGAACTTCTGGTTTGAATGAAATTGCTTGAGTCATTTCTTATCATTAAGATATAGAAACGTTAAAAATTTAAACTTGAATATATCTAGAGATGATGCACTTTAAAGGATCACCATATTTTGACCCCTTTGAAATTTCTACCATATCATCAAAAGGTATTACGGGAACACCTGAACTTCTGAAATTGTCTGATACTTCATTAATATAATCTGCAGAAGTTTTCCCTAAATTTATGAACGGTTTTTCGCTTTCTACGTTCAATGAAAATACAGGCAACGGTTTGGGGGCTGTAGCCTTTTGGAACATTATTCCAGAAGTAAGGTGGCTTACTGCTGCGTATAATACATTTTTCCCATCAGAAATTGGTAGAATGCTTCCGTATGAGATGTGGGGGTCAAAATTAACAGCATTTGGAAATGGCTTTGTTGTCAAGTGCTGAATTAAGGTATCAAGAAAATGTTTCTCACTGTCCTTCGAATAAAAATAACCTTCTGCTACTCTTGTTTCACCAAAATATGGCAAGATGTGATTTCTTATCCTTTCAGAGTTTATGGAAACAACTTTATCCATAACTACTTCGGTTTTGTATATTTTTGACATCTTTGAGAATGTCATTTCTCTCAATTCTTTCCAATCTTTACCAGACCAATAATTATACCTGAGGAAATAACCGCAATTTTCAAGAGAATATTTATCATAGAGTCTTTGGAGTCCTTTCAAAGCATTTTCCATAGATACTGTGTTTTTAGGTTTCGTCAAGAGTGCTCTATTTATGCCTTCTTTATGGAAATCGTGAAATTGATGGTCTGCGCCGCCTATTTCTGTGTTTAAAGTAGATAAAAGATAATCCCAATCCATCCTTAAAATTTCTGGCTCACTAAGCTTTTTAAAAACCATATTTAATATAAGAAACTAAGAAATTTAAGATTGATTTTTTTGGAATTTAACTTTTCTTATCCCATATGAATTTCTAAAACATCCTTGTCCTCTAGTTTGTGATCGAATCCAACCATCTCACCGTTATACTTAGCAGATTTTCCCCAGACTCTTGCGAACCTGAAATATTTCACAAAATCCTTGTGCAAGCGTTTGGCTGAGTCTTCGACCGTAGCATTTTTCTTCATGACCATTGGCTTGCTTTCTGGCTTCTTGCCAGGTTCTTTGCAATAAATTCTTATCAAATTCAAGGAATTCCAGATTTTATTTTTAATATCGTCAATTTTTTCATTTCTTCTAACTTCAATGACAGGCTTTCTTAATCTGAACTTTGTCAATATATCTTTTAGTTCGTTTAATTCATCCTCATTTTTGTAGAGCAAGATAAGCGAGTCTGAATTCTGTACTATGCTCATGAATGCTGGGTGGAAGCTTGAAGGAATTTCTATCAACTGAATCTTAACGCCCTCATAATCGCAAGTTCCTATCTCTGGTTTAGTTGTTGTGAATGGATGATTGGAAATCTCCGGCTTGGCATTTGTAAGCTTTGACAATAAGGTTGATTTGCCAGATTGAGTAAGACCTAGCAGGGCGACTTGTGCGTCTCCTTCCTTGGGAATGGTTACTATTTTTCTAGCGGCTTTTGACTCGCTTTTCTGCTTTAACTTTGCCAGCCTCTGCTTCAGCTGAGCTTTCATCACCTCGCAACCCTTGTGATTGGGAACAGTGCTTATCATTTCTTCTAACGCAGCTATCTTTTCTTCCCTCGTCCTTGCGTTGTAATATTTTTGCTGTGCCTTTACATACTCTACTGTCACGTTTGTTGGCATAATTAGAATTTAATTTAGAATATTAAAATACTTCTTATGAGGCAAGCTTAGTAATATTCTGTCCTGTACTCTCCGCCTTTGGGCTCATAATATGTTTCTTCTTTTTTGGGTTCAGGCTTGGGAACTTTTCTTACAACTCTCTGTTTCTTCTTCCTGCCTCTCACTTTAACAAAAGTTATTATGACAATTACGATAACAACTGCAAGCGCGAAGTACCATATTATAAAGCTGTAGTCTGGAAGCTGCGTATAGAGTTTGCTTATGCTTGTCTGCAGCTCGGTTGTTTTGACAGAGGCTTGTTCGAATTCTGCCTTGGCCGATTCATAATTTCCATTTTCATAATCTCGAATGGTTGCGTTTAGTATAGCCTTTGTCTCGTTTAAAAGTTTTTCTGCATCGGTAGTGTTGATCCACATCTTGTTCAAGTAAGTAATATTATCTTCCAAAGCTGCTACCTCATCGTATTTGGTCGAGGCTTGCGATGAAAGGTCGCCTATGATGGTTAGAACGACAGCCACTGACGCATCGCCCACCGAGCTTGAAAAATATACACTGCCACTATAATCTCCCTCGCTTAAACCGCTGGTACGTATTCTTATTTTTGCAGTAGCATTGCTCTTGGCTTTTATGAACGGCGGCTTGGTTATGGTCATGTTTATTCCGGAAGCATTTGCA
>Ga0315268_10002712_pt1 | contig 19807 bp, 16 predicted proteins | sample C1_top_MG_FD_204535 | JGI IMG/M metagenome (GOLD analysis project Ga0315268, IMG submission 204535) | Sediment microbial communities from Yellowstone Lake, YNP, Wyoming, USA - C1_top | ecosystem: Environmental > Aquatic > Freshwater > Lake > Sediment | place: USA: Wyoming | collected 2017-08-01
CCTGTTCCTGATGGGCTTCGGCCTGAAATCGGCCATGGTGCCGTTCCATGCCTGGCTGCCGGACGCCCATCCCTCGGCCCCGGCCCCGATCTCGGCCATGCTGTCCGGGGTGCTGATCAAGGTCTCCGGCATCTACGCCCTGGTGCGGGTCGTTTACAACATCTTCGGCCTGCCGGCCCAGGTCTCAGCCGCCATGATAGTGCTGGGCGTCCTGTCCATGGTCATCGGCGCGGTGGTGGCTTTGGGACAGCACGATTACAAGAGGATGCTGGCCTATTCCTCCATCTCCCAGATCGGCTACATAGTGGTGGGGCTGGCCCTCGGGACGCCCCTGGGGATCATGGGCGCTCTGTTCCACCTGTTCAATCACGCCACTTTCAAGAGCCTGCTGTTCCTTGATGCCGGGGCCACCGAATACGCCACCGGCACCAGGGACCTGACCAGGCTGGGTGGGATCAACAATAAACTGCCCATCACCGGGTTCACCAATACCATCGGAACTTTTTCCATCGCCGGGGTGCCGCCCTTCAACGGCTTCTGGAGCAAGCTGATCATCATCGTGGCCCTGGTGGAAGCCAATTACATCGGAGTGGCGGCCATCGCGGTGGCCACCAGCATCATCACCCTGTGGTACTTTTTGCAGATGCAGCGCCAGGCCTTTTTCGGCAAGCTGGCGGCGGGCCTGGAGAAGGTCAGGGAAGTGCCGTTCTACATGGCTTTGGCCACCATCTGTCTGGCCGCCCTGTGCCTGCTGGGCGGGCTGTTCTATCCCTGGATCACCACTAACATCATCCAGCCGGGGGTTACCTCGCTTTCCAATGCCATCGGGGTGAACAGCTTCATCAACTTAGGGCAGTAATTTCCAAGGCAGAATATAAAAGGCAGAAGGCAAAATCTTCAATACGTTACTACTCTGCTACTTTAGTACTTCGTTATTATAAATTTTAAGGATACAAAGATGGATCTCCTAAATCTGATACTACTGCTGATGCTGGCCGGGTTCGCCGTGATGGCGGTGTTTTTAAAGGACCTGCTGAAGGCGGCCATCTCCTTGGCCTTCATGAGCGCCCTGCTGGCGGTGCTGTTGTACCGCTTGAACTCGCCATTTGCCGCGGTGTTTGAACTGTCGGTGGTGGCCGGGCTGATCACGGTGCTGTTCGTCTCGGTGATCGCTCTGACCAGGGAAGAGGAAACCGCCAAGGAGGCCCGCTGGCCGGCCTACGTCTTCCCCCTGGCCCTGGTGGTGTTCGGGCTGATAGACATCAAGGTGATGCACTCGCTTTTCACCAATATACCCCAAGGTTTCGGCAATCCCGAGGCCAGTTTCGGGGCCACCCTCTGGGGCGTCAGGTCTCTGGACATCCTAGGCCAGATCGCGGTGATCTTCGGCGGGGTATTCGGGGTGCTGGCCCTGCTGCGGGAAAAGCCTTTGACCGCCAAACAGAAGGAAGAGGCCATCATAGCCAAGGACGGCGGAAAGGAGAAATTATGGTAGTCACTTATTACATCTTCGTGGGCCTGCTGTTCTTCATCGGGCTGTACTGCCTGCTGACCAGCCGCAACCTGATCAAGCTTCTGATCGGCCTGGAGATCATGGCCAAGTCGGCGGTGCTGTCCTTCATCGTGGCCGGCTGGGCCCGGGGCGAAAACTTCGTCTCCCAGAGCGTGGTGATAACCTTCATCGTGATCGAGGTCTCCATCGTGGCGGTGGCTTTGGCCCTGGTGATCAATGTTTACAAGAACACCGGCAGCCTGGACATCCGCAACCTGGCCAAACTAAAGGGATAAAATAATCAGCATAATCAATCAAACCAATACTTTAATCTGGTGAATAACATGAATATAACCTTGCTCAACCCCTGGAACATGATCCTGACGCCTTTCGTGGGCTTCTTCGCCTTCGTGCTGATCGCCTACCTGATCTACCGGATGGGCGATGTGATGGCCCCCAAACTCAAGAGCCAGGGCGCCAAGCTTTCACAATACGCCTGCGGCGAGGAATTTCCGGCCAGGAAGGTCCAAGTTGGCTACAAGCTGTTCTTCTACGCCGCCCTGTTCTTTACCATGATGCACGTGGCGGCCCTGGTGATCGCCACCATCCCGGGCGGCAGCCTGGCCTATGCCATGCTGGGGATCGTCTACCTGCTGATGATCACCCTTTCGGTGGTGGCCCTGCTTCTTAAGTGAACCTTTTGCCACAAAAAGAGTGCACTGAGCCTGTCGAATGTACCCGGAAAACATAAACGATTTCCCATTTCCTATCTGGTCAGGTTAGTGATTTGATGTTCCTTCGATTTAACTTCGGACATGCTCAGTGGCTGAACGAGAAATATTATATTAAGGATATATTTATGGCTTTAGAAAAACTGGTCAAGTGGTCCCGGGTCTCATCGCCCTGGATACTGCATTTCAACAGCGGGGCCTGCAACGGCTGCGACATCGAAACTTTGGCGGCCCTAATGCCGCGTTTTGACCTGGAGCGCTTCGGAGTGATCCTGAAGTCCACTCCCCGCCATGCCGATGTGCTGGTCTGCACCGGGGCGGTGACCCGCCAGCAGGCCGACCGGCTGAAGCGGATCTACGAACAGATGCCAGAGCCAAAATTCGTGGTGGCGGTGGGGGCCTGCGCCTGTTCCGGCAACGTGTTCCGGGACTGTTACAGCGTGCTGGAGGGGGTCGACAAGGTGATCCCGGTCAATGCCTACATCCCCGGCTGCGCGGTGCGTCCCGATGCGGTGATAGACGGAGTGGCCAAGCTTTTGGGCGCCCTTAAAAAGGGTTGATCCATCGAACCAGAAACTTTACCACTTTACTACGTTATTACTTTACTACTTTTAAAAGGGAATAGAGATGACCGCTGAAGAGATCAAAAAAATATTAGAGGACAGCCTGGGTTCCAAGATCAAGGAGCTCACCACTCCGGCTCCCAGGAGGATGTTCATCTGGGTGGACAAGGAGAACCTGGTGGAAGCCTGCCGGGTGGCCAAGGAAAAGGCCGGGTTCTACCACATTTCCACCATCACCCCGCGGGATACCGGGGACAAGCTGGAGGCCCTGTATCACCTGGCCCAGGCCGGGATGGTGCTGACCATCAGGGCCCAGACCGACCGCAACCACCCCATGCTTCCCACCGTGATCCCGGTCTATGGCGGGGCCGTGTTTTACGAGAGGGAGGTTCACGACCTGCTGGGCATCGGCATAGAGGGGCACCCCGACCTGCGTCCCCTGGTGCTGCCCGAGGACTGGCCGGCCAACGTCTTCCCGCTGCGCAAGGATTGGCAGTATAACCGGGAGAAAGGAGTGATAGAATAATGGGCACATTTATTTTGCCGGTGGGGCCGCAGCATCCGGCCCTGAAGGAACCGACCTCTTTCCGCTTTTTGGTGGACGGCGAGACGGTGGTGGACGCCGATCTCCGCTTGGGCTACAACCACCGGGGGATCGAAAAGGGCGCCGAGAGCCGGACCTATGTCCAGAACCTGTATCTGCTGGAGAGGGTCTGCGGGATCTGCTCCAACGCCCATATGACCTGCTTTGCCCAGGGAGTGGAAAAACTGATGGGTCTGGAGCCGCCCAAGCGCGGCCTGTTCATCCGCTGTCTGATGGGCGAGCTGGAGAGGGTGCACTCCCACCTGCTTTGGCTGGGGGTGGCCGGGCACGAGGTGGGCTTCGATACCTTCTTTATGTACACCTGGCGCGACCGCGAGATCGTTCAGGACATGCTGGAGATGATCTCAGGCAACCGGGTCAACTACGGGATGCAGACCTTCGGCGGGGTGCGCCGCGACCTGGACGAGATGCAGATCAAGAAACTATTGGAGGGCATCGCCGCACTCAAAGCCAGAACGCCGTATTACCTGAATCTGGGCGCTTCGGAACCGACCCTGGTGGCCAGGATCGCCGGGGTGGGTAAACTGCCGCTGGAGAAGGCGGTGGAACTGAACGCGGTGGGTCCGACCGCCCGGGCCTCCGGCTGGAAGAGCGACGTCCGCCAGGACGATCCCTATGCCGGTTTCGGGGAATTCATTCCCTTCAACATCGTCACCGACCAGGGCGGCGACGTTCTGGCCCGGGTAGTGGTGCGGGCCAAGGAACTGATGGAGACCTACAACATCTGCGAATACATCTTAAAGAACCTGCCGGCCGGCGAGGTCCGGGTCAAGGCTCCCCGCAAGGTGCCGGAGGGCGAAGTGGTCAGCCGGGTGGAGGCTCAGCGGGGCGAGGATGTCCACTATGTCCGTTCCAACGGCACCGACAAGCCGGACCGGGTCAAGGTGCGGGCCCCGACCCTGGCCAACTGGCCTTCCACCCTATACATGCTGAGGGGCGGCTATGTGGCTGATATTCCGATCGTGATGGCGGCCATAGACCCCTGCCTGTCCTGCACCGACCGGATGGCGATCATCACCGACGTCAAGCGCGGCTCCGAGCAGGTGATGGACTGGGAGACGCTGAGGAAGCACGGAATTGAATTTTACCGCAAACGCGGGATCAAGTTGTAAACATTGAGGTAGCAAATGGACATCTTAAAAGTATTCCTGTATATCCTGGTCTATCCCGGCCTGCTGTTCCTGTTCATCTATTCCACCTTCGTGGAGTGGGTGGACCGGAAGCTGTACGCCAAGTTCCAGAACCGGATGGGGCCGATGCACACCGGCAGTCACGGTTTGCTGCAGCCCATCGCCGATTTCGTCAAGCTGATGGCCAAGGAAGACATCGTGCCGGACTCGGCCGACAAGGGGCTGTTCAACGCAGTGCCGGTCTTTGCCCTGGCTGCGGTGCTGGCCTCCGGCCTGCTGCTGCCAGTCTGGCATTTTGCCAAAGGGATTGAGTCGGCCACATCGTTCCAGGGCGACATCATCGTAATGGCCTATCTACTGGCGCTGCCCACCTTTGCCTATTTCCTGGCCGGGTGGACCTCCACCAGCATGTACGCCGCCATGGGCGGCGTCCGGGTACTGACCCTGCTGTTTGCCTACGAGGTCCCGATGTTCCTGGCCATCCTGTCGCCGGCCATCATGACCGGCAGCTGGCGGCTGGCCGACATCGCGGCTTATTTCCAGGCTCACCCTTTGTACATGCTTTTCAACCTGATCGGCTTCGCGGTCGGAGTGGTTGCCTTGCAGGCCAAGCTGGAACGCGTTCCTTTCGACATTCCCCACGCCGAGACCGAGGTGGTGGGCGGGGCCTTCACCGAATATTCCGGGCGCAAGCTCGCCATGTTCCGGCTGCTGGCTGACGTCCAGATGGTGGTGGGGGCCGGTTTTCTGTCCGCCCTGTTCCTGGGCGGTTTCCCGGGTGGGCTGATCCCCGGGTTCATCTGGTTCGTCATCAAGACATTGGCCGTCGTTTTCATCCTTTCGGCCATGAGGGCGGTCACTGCCAGGATCAGGATAGACCAAATGGTGGCCTTCAGCTGGCAGTACTTAGCCCCGCTGGCCCTGCTGCAATTAGTCATCGTCATCTTTATTAAGGGGTATATGCCATGAGCTTAAAATTAGGCGCCATGTTACCCGAGGTGATGAAGCACCTCTTTAAAAAAGTGGCCACGGTCCCCTATCCCTTCAGGAAACTTACTGTTCCTCCCGGATTCCGGGGAAACCCGGTGATGGACCCCAATCTGTGCATCGGCTGCCAGATGTGCGTTCGGGATTGTCCGTCCGAGGCCCTGGAGATCAAAAAGGAATCCGAGCGGACCGACGAACAGGGGAAAGTGATCAAGAGATTCTCCATGACCTTTTACCTGGACCGTTGTTCCCATTGCGCCCAGTGCCAGGAGATCTGCCCTAAAAAGGCCATCGTGCTCAATGACCAGTTTGAAGAAGCGGCCTTTGACCGGGGAGCGCTCAAGATCATCTATAAATAATGGCCGGCTGGAATCTCCAGACGCTGCCAAACCGATAATATCTGATAACGATGATGGCCGGGCATAATGATTGTCCGGCCATTTTACACAATGCGCCAATATCATCCATAGTACCTTTACCACCTGAACAAGGAAATCTTATAAAAGGAATCACCGGACACTATTTGCCTCAAGGGATTTTCGGTGGTTTCAGCAATTCTGTAATTCAGTGGTCAGACCCGCCTCAAAGTTAATGGTCAAAGCAAAAAATTGAATGTGTGAGGAACAATAAATGGAAGAATGGCAGGTAAAACTCACTGAACATCTGGCCGCTGCCAGGAACATATCGGTGCTGGGCATCGGCAACGAGATGATGGGGGACGATGCGGCCGGGGCGCTGCTGGCCAGGGAGTTGAATCACCTCAAAATTCAGAATTCAGAATTCAGAATTCAGGTATTTGAGACCAGCACCACTCCGGAGAATTTTACCGGGGCCATCCGCAAGCTTCAACCGGATCTGGTGGTGATGGTGGACGCGGCCGACATGGGCCTGGACCCCGGCGCGGTGGCCTTTTTGGACACCAAGCAGATGCATACCATGATGCATTCCACCCATACCCTGCCGCTTTCCTTTTTGGCCGGGTATCTGGAGCAGATGGGCACGGCCAAGGTGATCGCCCTGGGGATCCAGGCCGGGCATATAAAGCTGGACCAGCCCATGACCCGGGAGGTGGCTGAATCGGTCAAGTCCATAGTCAAGACTTTTACCGGTGCACTTTGCGGGAGTAAATAGAACTTGGAGGCCGGATATTTAAATAAAATATGGAAAGAACACGGCCAGATGACGATGTTCTGGCTGGTGCTGGGGCTGGCCGCCTGGCTGCGGTTCCAGGGGATCGGCAGCAAAAGCCTTTGGTACGACGAGGCCTGGAGCGTGGCCCTGGCGGCGATCGATCTGAAAACTGCGATGATCCTGGTCAAAGGCCAGATATACCCGCCTTTGTATCAGATCCTGCTGCACTTCTGGCTTTTATTGTTCGGAACCTCCGAGACGGCCGCCCGCTCACTGTCGGCAGTCTTTGGCATAGCCTCGGTGGCGGCCCTGTACAATCTGACCGTCAGGATATCCGGCCGCCGCACCGCCCTGGTGGCGGCCCTGATCCTGGCGGTCTCGCCCTTTCACGTGGAATATTCCCAGGAGGCCCGTGGTTATTCTCTGCTGGTGCTTCTGTCCTTGCTTTCGTATGACCTGCTGCTGGTTTGGCTCAAGAAGCATAAGTGGAAAACCGGAACGGCTTATGTGGTTTTCACCGCGCTGTGTCTCTATACCCATCCCTACGGCTTTTTGATCCCCTTGTCCCAAAGCCTGATCTGGGGGTTCCACCTGATCGAAGAAAATAAACATCAGATAAAAGAACTGTTATGGGGGCTGGCTTTGGGATCGGCCATAGCGCTGATGTTCCTGCCGATCCTGCCGGTATTCCTGGGAGCGGCGGCCGAGGTCAGCCGGAATTTTTGGATACGCCACCCCGATCTCTGGACCATCTGGGATACCCTGACGGCCTTCATGGGACAAAGCCTTTGGAGCTTTATATCGCTGGGTTTGACGGTATTGTTGGGCACCATCTCTATGCTGGTATACGAAGGGGAACACCGCTTCCGGGCCAAGATCTACCTGGCCTGGTGGTGGCTCCCGATCCTGGCGGCATTTTCCTTTTCCTCGCTGGTCTTTTCGGTCTATCAGATAAAGTACCTGATCTTCGCCTCCATTCCCCTGTACCTGCTGGCGGCGGAAGGCATAGCAAAAATGGAACACCGGACGGCCAGGATCATAATGGTCCTGCTGATCGCAGCCTCTTCGGTCCAGCCGTTATCGGATTATTACCGGAAGCCCAAGATAGAGGAATGGCGGGGCACCGTCAATTACTTAAAATCCAAGCAGGCTCCCCAGGACATGGTGCTGATCTACCAGGAGAATGATTATGATGATATGTCGCTGGCTTTGTCCTATTATTACCCGGCCGGCCTTTCCCAGGTAAAGGAGATCGAGGATGCGGGCGACATCAAGGCCATCAAAAGGTCAAAGGCAGGGCTATGGTTGATCGTGACCCATGTTCAGCATCCTGATTCGGTGGACCTGATAAAGGGCCAGCTTAACAAAAGATACCGATTGATGGAGGAACAGAAATTTGCCGGGATCTCGCTGTTGAGATACCTACCCCGAAAGCCGGTCAGGAGATGAATGATATTGACTTGTAACTGTCTTATTAGTATAATTTTAGATTAAACGCAAAAAACGGAGGTCGCATGTTGGATCCCAAATTGCTGGAAATACTGGCCTGTCCCAAATGCAAGGGCGAGCTGGAATACCGGCCCAAGGAACAAAAGCTTTTATGCTGGAGCTGCAAGCTGGGCTATAACATCAAGGATGACATTCCGATCATGCTGATCGACGAGGCCGAGCCTCTGACCGGGAACAAGAAATAGGCGAAGCACGCAGGCCCGTTGGAGATGTCCGGCTTGACTGCAAGGCAACGCTGGAAATGTCCGGCAGGGTGCTGCGATGATGATTGAAAGTATGAACGATCAATCAGTGCGGGGCAAGTTATTTGACATCTCAAACATCGCCGAATAGTATATCAGGACATCTCCAACATTGACGGACTTCTTGCTTAACTCCTCAATCGTGTGCAAGGAAAAAGATGGATAAGTTTGTGATTGACGGCGGACGTGAGCTCAAGGGTACCGTCAAAGTCTCTGGAGCCAAGAACGCCACCCTGCCAGCCCTGGCGGCTTCGCTGCTGGCCTGCGGAAAAACTGAGCTGACCAACGTCCCCAACGTGATGGATGTCCGGACCATGAGGCGTTTGCTGATCCGGCTGGGGGCCAGGGTGGAATTCTCCGGGGGGACAATGGAAATCGAAGTCCCCCAGAAGCTGAAATGCGAGGCCGAGTACGAGATCGTAAAGCAGATGCGGGCCTCCTATTACGTGCTGGGCCCGCTGCTGGCCCGCTTCGGCAGGGCCAGGGTCTCTTTGCCCGGGGGTTGCGCCATCGGCGCCCGGCCCATTGACCTGCACCTTAGAGGAATGGAGGCCCTGGGAGCCAGGATTGACATAGTGCACGGATACGTGCAGGCCCAGGCCACGAAACTCAAAGGGTCCAGGTTCCAGCTGGCCGGCAGCCACGGGGTTTCGGTTGGGGCCACCATCAACGTGATGATGGCGGCGGTGCTGGCCCAGGGGAGGACCTTGATCGAGTCGGCGGCCTGCGAACCGGAAGTGGTTTCCACCGCCGAGATGCTCAACTGCATGGGGGCTGAGATCACTGGAGCCGGTACTCCGGTGATAACCATCGAAGGGGTGGAGGAACTTCATCCCTGCCGGTTCAAAATGATCCCCGACCGGATCGAGGCCGGTTCGTTGCTGGCTGCCGCCGCCATTACCGGAGGATGCGTAACCATCGAGGATTGCAGGCCCGACCACTTGACGGCGGTGATCGAGGTCTTAAGAAAAGCTGGGGTCAAGATCGCACAGGGCGATGAGATGATCACGGTGGAGGCCCGGCGCCGGCTGAAACCGATGGAAATACTAGTGGCTCCCTATCCCGGCGTTCCCACCGATATGCAGCCCCAGTTAATGGCCCTGACCACAGTTTGTTCGGGCCTCTCAACCGTAACCGAGACCATTTTCGAGAACCGCTTCATGCATGTCCCGGAACTGCAGCGGCTGGGGGCCGACATCAAGATAGAGGGCAACACCGCCATAGTCAAAGGAGTGTCCCGGCTGACCGCGGCCCCGGTGATGGGTTCCGATCTGCGGGCCTCGGCGGCATTGGTGATAGCCGCCCTGGCGGCCGAGGGCCGGACCGAGGTCAACCGGATATATCACCTGGACCGGGGTTATGAGAACTGGGAGAGGAAGCTGAAAAAACTGGGGGCCAAGATCAGAAGGGTTCATGTTCCGATGTGATCCCGAAATTTAATTGATTTTCATTAGCCACGGCCTTAAGGCCGTGGCTATATAAGAAACCAATTATTACCAAAACAAATAATCTATACAGGGAACCATGAACAACCTCGGAAGATCCATTAAAATAGCCCTGACCGATTGTCTGGGTGTCAAACCGCAGGAAACCGTTCTGATCGTCACCGACGATCAGATGATAGAGACGGCCGGGCCGTTCTACAAATATGCCCAGGGGTATGCCCGCGAGGTTGCTTTGGCCTGCATGCCGCCAAGGCAGAACAACGGCCAGGAGCCGCCGCCGGCAATTGCTCAAATGATGCTGAAGTCGGATGTGATCTTCATGCTCACCTCAAAATCGCTGTCGCACACCCAGGCCCGGCGCCAGGCCTCGGCCAAAGGAGCCCGGATAGCCAGCATGCCGGGGGCAACCCGGGACATGATAGTCCGAACGCTTTGCGCCGACCATCAATCGATCAAAAGGACCGGGGAAAGGCTGGCCGCCATAGTCAGCCGGGCCGATCAGATCAGGATAACCACCAAAGCCGGCACCGACCTAATCTTCTCGGTCAAAGGCCGCCGGGCGCTTCCCGACCACGGCATCATCCATTCCAAGGGCGGGTTCACCAACCTGCCGGCCGGCGAGGTCTATGTTGCTCCGGTGGAAGGCAGCGCCAATGGGATTTTGGTTATAGACGGCTCCATCGCCGATCTCTGGCCCATCATAAAACCGATCAGGATAGCCATTGTCAATGGCTTTGCAGCGGGGGTGGAAAAAGGCCGGCAGGCTGAGGCCTTGTGGCAGATCATTTCAGCTCATGGCAGGAACGGGTTGAACGTGGCCGAATTCGGCATCGGAATCAATCCCCGGGCCAGGGTAACCGGGAATGTGCTGGAAGACGAGAAGGTTTTGGGCACCATCCACATCGCCTTCGGCGACAACTCCGGGTTCGGCGGCAAGGTCAAGGTTCCCAGCCACCAGGATGGGATCGTGGAAAATCCCGACGTCTGGCTGGACGGGAAGCAACTGATGAAAAACGGAAAACTTTTGATCTGACCATCTGGGCTTTCCCTAAACAGACAAGATTTACATGATTTCACGGAATAAAGTTCAATTTGGTTATCACTACTTTTAATCTAAGAAGTGCGTATAATAAGACTTAACATAATCATACTATCTGTTTGCATAGTGTTGTCTGGCTGCACCAAAAAAGTGCAGACCGAGCTGAAGGAACCGGTGGAGGAGACCGGCCCAAGGCTCAAGCTGGGCAAGGTCACTTTTGCTGGAAACACAGTGTTCACCCAGGGCCAGTTGACCGGTAAAATGACCAGCCAGCGGGGCCAACGGTTCGACGATTTCACCTTCCAGCAGGATCTGCGTAAGATAATTTACATGTACCAGAAAAAGGGTTACCTGGAGGCCAAGTTCCAGAACCGCGAGCAGAAGGTGAACCTGGAAACCCAGGAGATAGATTACAACCTGACCATCAGTGAGGGGCAGCTGTCGGCCATCGGCCAGATCCAGTTCCAGGGCAATGCTTTGTATTCGGATTCCCTGCTGCTGTCTCTGCTGAAGGTCAAAACCGGCGACGCCTTGAACCTGGCTGCGGTCAAACAGACCTCTTCCGGCATCATCGCCCTGTACGCCGAAAAGGGATATCTTTACGCTTTGGTCAAGGATACCATCATTAAGACCGAGGACAGCCACGTTTCCAACATCGTCTACCGGATCGCCGAAGGCAAGCAGGCCTTTATCGGCCGGATCGAAATCAAGGGCAATAAATGGGTGTCCCAAAAGGTGATCAAACGGGAGATGAACCTTTCCCCGGGGGAAGCGCTGGTGCCCTCCCGGGTCTACCAGAACCAGCAGCGGGTGTATTCGCTGGGGCTTTTCACCGAGGTCCGGTTCGAGATGGAGGGTCTGGCCGAGAAATCCGACACCATCAACTTGGTGCTGACCGTCAAGGAGGACAAGAACAGCTGGTATGGGTTCAATTTCGGTTATCAGCAGCCCGACCGGGTGCAGCTTGGTCTGGAATGGGGCAGCGACAACATCTTCGGCAACCTCCAGAAGATCACCTTAAGGACCGATATCGGATACGGCCTGGAGAAGGTGTACGGCCTGCATCCTTATACCAATGACTATTACCTGGACTATCTGGAGCCGTACTTCCTTTCGCTTCCCCTGAGGGCCAGCGGCAGCCTCTATTACAAAAGACAAAGGGATGCCGCGTCATACTGGTCACCGTTGAGCCGGCTGGGCGGCGAGGCCAAGGTGGGTAAATCCATCACCCGGATAATCCAGGTCTATCTGGGATATAAATACGAATTCCTGGAAGAGACCAGCAACACCACCAGCGATGTATTTGTAAGCACTGTGGCCGACAACCGGGATGACATCTTTAACCCCACCCGGGGGTACAATATCAGCGCCCGGATCGACCAGGCCGGTTCGGTCCTGGGCGGCTCCAACGATTACCGCAAAAGCACCGGCGAGGCCGCCTTTTACCGCAATCTGGGCCATAGCTTCATAATAGCCTGGCATGCCAAGGTTTCGGGCATATACACCTTCAACCGGGCCGGGCCGGTGCCCATCCAGGAAAGACTGAAGCTGGGCGGGGCCATGAACCTCAGGGGTTACGCCCAGGATGAAATAGCTGCCGATACTTTCAGCACCGTCAACATGCTGGTCAACGGTAATCTGGAGCTGAGGATCCCGGTATATAAGATGCTGGGTGCCTGTCTTTTCGTTGATGCCGGCAATGTCTGGGCCGATTTCGAATCGGTAAAATGGAAGCACTATCACGGGGGAACGGGGCTGGGTCTGAGGATCTATACCCCGATCGGCCCGGTCAGGCTGGACTATGCGGTCAAGACCGAGGACCGGATGGAAATCAAGGGAGGCCTGATATACATCAACCTGGGGCACGCCTTCTGATGCCTCGCCAGACCAGCAAAATAATGATCATCGCTTCGGCGGCCGCCATTCTGGCGGTTCTGGCCGGGGCGGCGCTTTATCTAAACAGCCGGACATTCAAGTCCAAGCTCAAGGCCAAGGCGGATAACACCCTTTCCGGCGTATTGGGCCGGGAGTTCACCATCGACAGCGCCAGCGTCAGATTGCCGATGAACATCATGGTCTACGGCTTGAAGCTGGCCTCGGAAGACTCCCTGAAGAACGGGATGATGCTGGAGGTTCCCAGGATCAAGGTTGTCATTCATCCTTGGGTTTCCCTGACCAAGGGGCGGATCGCCATCAACCAGGTGGGGGTATATGACGCCAGTGCCAGGCTGGTCCGGCATTCGGATGGCAGCTGGAACTTTTCCGGCCTCTTCAAAACGGATTCCACCAAGCCCAAGGGGAAGACCAAATTTCCGCCTTTGCAGATATCCCAAATTGAGGTCAGCAATCTAAAAGTGATGGTCGTTCCCGGCCCGGACTCCCAATTGGTGGAAAAGATGAACCTTTCAGCCGGATTGAAGATGGGCGGTCCCAAACTGTCTTTGGACCTGAAAGACCTCGGGGCTTCACTTTCCGGAAGGGATTTCTTACTTAGCCGGGGCAAAGGTTTACTGGCCATAAACGGCGATACCATCAAGCTGGACGGTTTTGGGATTGATCTGGGCGCCAGCCGTCTGGAGCTGGGCCTTTGGCTGAACAGCAAGGATAAAAAATACGAGCTGTCCCGGGCCAAACTGGACCTGGACCTGGGCGAGCTGGCCAGGGCCGCCAGGTTGAAGGGCGGAAACTTCAGCGGACGGATAACAGTCACAGCCGGCGGGAAGGGGGGGCTGGATAATCCGTCGGCCTCTCTGGAGATAAGGTCCGCAGCCTGCTGTCTGGGCGGGTCAAGGCTGGACCGCTTGAGCACCAGACTGAGTTTCCGTGATCAGCTGCTGACATTGGAGGACATCGAACTGGTCTCGGGTCCGGGCTCGGTCCGGGGCGACGGCCAGCTTGACCTGAAAGCCAAAGACTACGGACTGCAGCTTGTCCTGAGCCGGCTGGATCTGGGGACGATGCTGCCGGGGGCAGGGAAGGCCCTGAAAACAAATATCAACGGTGATTTTAAACTGCAGGGGATGGGCCTGGATCCCAAAAAAATCAAGGCCCGGGCCGACCTGGTGCTGACCCGCAGCCTGATCAACGACATTCCGGTGGATGAGTTCCGCTGTTTTGTCCGGGCCGAAGGAACCGATATCGCAGTGGACCAGATCAAACTGCGGAGCGGGCAGGCCCAGCTGGAGATCAAAGGGGATATCTATAAGGACGCCCTCAGCCTGGAGCTGGAGACCGACGAGATAGATCTGGCCCAGTTCGGCCCCCTGTTCGGGCTTAAGGACCTGGCGGGCCGACTGCGGTTCACCGGCCTGGTCTCCGGGGCCACCAGGGATCCCGATATCATAGGTTCGTTCCGCTTAAAGGAGGCCGGGCTAGCCGGCATCAGCTGCCTGTACTTTGACGGCGACATGTCGGTGAAATCTATCGTCAAAAGCCCTCTTGGGGACGGTAAATTCACTCTGACCGGGATTGAGGCCGGCACGCAGAGCTTTGAAAAGATCGAAATGAAGGCCGAATTGAGGGGGCTGGACTGGGGAGGTTATTCCATCCACGTCGTCAAGGACAGCCTGACCGAAGGGCTTTTGACCGGGCGGCTGGAACTGGCCGGTAAGAACCTGTCGCTGGTGGTCAGCAAACTTTTCTTCAGTTCTGGATACCAGATCATAGCCAACAGCCAGCCGCTGGTGGTGGATATCCGGCCGGGGCTGATAGATGTCAAGCCGGGGAAATTGATCGTGGGACGGGGCAACCTGCTTTTCTCCGGGAACTACAGAAGCAACAAAGATTTCAAATTGAATGTCAAAGGCCAGGACATAGACAGCAGAAGAATACTGGAGCTTTTGCAGATCGATAAAACAGTTCACGGACTGCTGGATTTTGAACTGGACGGATCCGGCAACCTGGCCTCTCCCCGCTACTCTCTGATAATGAATCTGGGGAATCTTCGCTTTGAGCAGTTTACGGCCGATAACCTTTCACTGGACGTCTCATATGCCGACCAAATGGTCCAGCTCAACCGGCTGGCGGTCACCCGGTATGGAAGCGTTTCCGAGCTTTCGGCCCGGGTCCCGGTCAACCTGGCGCTGGGCCCGGAGATGGGCAAATTGCTGGACCGCCCGATGGAAGGCCGGGTCGATCTGAGGGACATCGGTACCTGGGCCTTTTTCCCCATGGCGGAATTCTTGAGCGTCTATGAAGGGCGGATCGATCTGTCGGTGGCCCTTTCGGGTACGCCCTTCAAACCGCTGCTCAACGGGGGCCTGACCATAGACCGGGCCAAGATGGTGCTGCGGCCTTTCGGCATGTATCTCCACGACGTGACGGCCAGGGCCCATTTCAACCTGGACAGCCTGGTGGTGGACAACATCACAGCGGTCACCGAGAATAAGGGCCGGGTGGAGATCAAGCGGGGCGAGATCCTGTTGGAGCGTTTCATACCCACCAAGATGTATTTCCTGATCACCACCCGCGAGGCTCCCATCCGCAACATTCCGTTCATCGAAGCCAATGTGGACGCCCGGATCGAGATCAACGGAACGGTCAACTACCCCAAGATATCGGGAGACGTAAAGGTAAATACCGCCCTGATCTCCATGCCTTTTGCCCCGGTGGATGAGCCGCCTCCGCCCGAGAAAGAGCCCAAGCCCATGGACCTGGACCTGGCCATCACCGGCTCCCAGGGCATCTGGCTGCGCAACGCCGACGCCGACATCGAGCTGAAGATAGACAATTTGAACGTCAGGATGCAGCAGAATCTGCTGTTCCTTTCGGGGCGTCTGGAGACCACCCGCGGCGTTTACCGGTTCGCCGACCGGCAGTTTGACATCACCTCGGGCGGCGAGCTGACCTTCACCAATTCGGCCATCATCAATCCCGAGCTGAACCTGTCGGCCCAGACCACGGTGGACCAGCCCACCGCCGAGGGCGGCACCAGCAAGGTGGAGATACTGCTCGCCATTCAGGGCACGGCACTGCAGCCCAAACTGTCGTTCAGTTCCAGCCCCACCATGTCCGAGCAGGATATTTTGACCATGCTTTCGGTAGGCCGCAAGCTGGACGACGCCGGCAACGGCGGGGACCTGACCGGCCAGGTGACCCAGCGGGGGGTGGACTATCTCAGCAATATGCTGTCGGGAATCATCCAGAAGAACACCGGGCTGGTGGACGTGGTCAGGATGAAGACCTACCTGACCGGGGAGGACAAGGGCGCCCAGGTGACCCTGGGCAAATACGTCACTCCCAATGTCTTCGTCAGCTACTCCCAGGGATTTTCTTCCAACCTTTCCACCGAGTTCACCGCCGAGTATCTGTTCGGGGCCCGCAGCGCCATCGTGGCCAAAAAGGATGACAAGGGGAAATTCAACCTGGGGCTAAGGATGAAGTTCAAATACTGAGCGTAGTCCCTCACTAAAATTAACCACATAAAGCATGCCCTGAGCCGTGTTGGATGGGTACAGAAATCACAAACTCCTCCATTTTTATCCCCTTCGATCGGCGCTGCGATAAACTCGATATGGCACTCTGGGCCTGCTTTGTGCATTTTGTGGCGGATAGAAAAAAGGATTAAGGAAAATGATGAATAGAAAATCAATGATTATCCCGGCCTTGCTGGTCCTCTGGAGCGCATCTCTGGGGGCTTCGGTCATCGATTGGCAAAGCTACCAGGGTCCGATGGTGGGGGCCCGGGCGGTGTCGCTGGCCGGCTGTGTGGCCGGCATAGACAATGATCCTTCGGTTTTTTACTGGAACCCGGCTCAGCTTTCAGCCCTGCGCTGGCCGATGTTCACGGCCAATTACACCCATTCTTCCGGGCTGCTTTCGGACCCGCTTTTCTCGGGGCCCAAAAGGTTGAATTACCTGGCCCTGGCCACCGGCGGGCTGGGACTTTCCTGGCGGTCGCTGGTCAGGCATGCCGGGGAAACGGTTTACACCGTGGAGGCGGATACGGTCAGCAGTTATCTGCGCTACGGGGTGGAGGAGTTCACCATAGCCTACGGAAAGAACGACGATTATAACCCCAACACCGCCATGGGACTCGGCCTGAAAATACTCTGGGGCCGGATGCTGGAGATCACCCAGACCAAGCGTGATACCTTGTGGACCAAGGCCCAAACCATTGATGAGAACAGCCTGGGATACGGGATAGACCTGGGGTTTTACGGCAATTACAGGAATTTGAAGATCGGAGCGGCCGGCCAGAATATTCTGGGGAAGGTTTACTGGAAGAGCGTGGAAGACGACAAGCTGAAACCCAAATTGTGGCTGGGCGGGGCCATTGTTACCGATAAACTGCCGAAGATATCCGGAGCCCTGGAGAAATTCCTGGGCAGCGGAACCCCCCAATTCCGTTATTCCCTGGCCGGGGAATATAAATACATTTTGCCTGGTTATGGAGCTGTTTCCGGGCGTCTGGGCTACAGCCGGGTATATAAGGCCGCCAAGGGGGACTATATCTGGACCGGCGGGGTGGGCTATCTGTATAAAAGGTTCTTGATAGACGGGGCGGTGTTGAATACCCTGGACTTGGCCACCAATCGGTGGCAGCAGTCATTTGTAGGGGCGGTCAGTTTGTATATGGAATGAGACTAAGTAATATAGCCACAGAGGCGCAGAGAAAATTATACTTGATTTCAAAATACATAAGTTTAACGACTTTTGTTTTCTAAACAGTAAACCTTATTGACAGGAAAGCAATATTTATGTTACAGTATATTGATCACATTCACAAATTAAACACCGATGTTATCAATATTTTCATATATTGTAACGCGCATAAATCCAACCCTTTACAAAAGTGTAATGGGGGGGGGCATGCAAATCTGTATGTTTGATAGTGGCCGGTGTTCACCGTATTCGTGATCCTATATTTTTAGCCCCGGTGTTATCTGTAATAACAGTTTCACCGGGGTTGTTGCTTTTGTTAACGCAGTAAAATAATCTATAATAAAATAAGGTAAACATGAAAAGAAATCTTATAGCAGCTTTGTTGCTTGGCACCATTACCCTGTTTATTGCTGCCAACCCTGTCTTTGCACTTTCAGGTACTTTAAATATAGCGGGAAGCCCATATACTTTTACTACAAACCAAACAGTACCGGTAGACAGCGTATTAAAAATTGAGCCCGGGGTAGTGCTAAAGTTTGGTGCTGTCACGTTCTATGTCCGTGGCAAGTTAGTGGCCCAGGGCACTAAGACCGAAAGGATCACCTTTACTTCCAGCAACCCAAATCCGGCGCCAGGGAACTGGTATGGACTTTACTTTACATCAACTGCTAACCAAGGTACTATTTTAGAATATTGTGATATCAAGTATGCTGGCATCTCCTCCGTTACCGGCAGCGTGTATTTTAACGCTACCGGCGACAGCGTGACGGTTAGGAATTGCTTAGTGGATTCCAGCGCAAACACAGGTATTGTGCTGTATGGGGCCTCCCAGCCCAGTATAAGTTATTGTAGCATTACTAACTGCGGATATGGGATATATTGGTCATCCACTTTACCTGGTAGCCTGAACGGATGCAATATATCTGGCTGTGATCGGGGTTTGAGGACAAACGTTGCTAACTTAAAAGTTAGGTACTGTACCATTGCCGGTAACGACACCGGTGTTTATGTGAATTCGGGTGCACCTGATTTTGGAACCGCTTCCGACCCTGGTTATAATACAATCAAAAACAACACAAATTACAATTATTACAACAGCATTGCCACAGTCTTAAATGCCATAGGCAACGACTGGGGACTAACTGACTCCACCTTAATTGACGCTACAATTTATGATAAGACTTCAGAGGACGCTACCAAGGGTGAAGTGGTCTTCATGCCCTTCCTGGACAAGCTGTGGTCGGACATGTATGGCGCCACCGCCTACCCCAACGGCAAGCACATAGCCAATGACGGCGCTTTGTCCCATGCGGCCTTTATGCGCTTGGACGGCGTGTACTATGCCGCTACGGGCGACGGCGGAGCCAGCTGGACCCCGGCCCAAAAGATCCCGGCCACCGGGCATGCGGCGGATCCCGCCATTGCCCTGGCGCCCACCGGCAATGTGCCCTGCGTGATCTACAACGAGTATATGACCAATAGCTTCTCCAAGTGGAATATCGCCAGGTATGACGAGGCAAACTGGACGGTTGACAACCTGCCGGGCACAGCCGAGGTCTATAACGCCGCGTTTTACCGTTCACCGGCTTCGGTCACCATTAAGGCCGGGGACGGCTCCACGCCGGACACTGCGGAGGTGGTATGCGAGGAAGCCTACGGCAATCCCACCGCCGGCACCCATTGGCAGGTGCATTATTTGAAGTTTGCGCTGACCTCGCCGGTAACGATGCTGGCGGACACCCTGCTGCAGACTGCGTATTATCCCGGCGAACCGGTCAATCCCCGGTCGCCCAGCCTGGCGCTGGACATAAACAAGCGGGCACATTTGTGCTACAGCCTTAGCGGCGAGGTTTGGCACCAAACCGTGGACGCCGCGGGGCAGTGGATGGCCAAGGAAAGGCTCTCGGAATTGGGAACCGTGGCAAGTGAGGCCAGTATTGAGTGCTTTAATGACAGTGTGGCGGTGGTGTTTGTGGTGGAGGAGGGGATCAAGGAGGTGTATAGAAGGGCGAAACAGGTTGATAAACTACTATGGCGCGATATTCAACCCGTCAGCCAAACGCCCACTCAGGAATCAGAACATCCGGTCTCGGCCAACGGCGTTACCTTTTGGAGTGAACAAGTAGGCGGAACCAATTACGAGACCTACTACCAGAAGAAAGACGGCAGTATCGCAAACCTAAGCAACAGCTCGCTTACTTCCACTTATCCCAGCGCAGCCATAGGTTCCACCAGTCTTAATGTGCTGTGGACTGAAACCTCGGGCTCGCCCACCACTTGGCTGACGCCCTGTGTCAGCAACTTAACTGCTGCAATAGTGCCTTTGGAAGG
>Ga0315268_10002713_pt1 | contig 19803 bp, 8 predicted proteins | sample C1_top_MG_FD_204535 | JGI IMG/M metagenome (GOLD analysis project Ga0315268, IMG submission 204535) | Sediment microbial communities from Yellowstone Lake, YNP, Wyoming, USA - C1_top | ecosystem: Environmental > Aquatic > Freshwater > Lake > Sediment | place: USA: Wyoming | collected 2017-08-01
AGCAAGTGCAACGTCGACGTCACGCGGCGCGGGCTCGCGAGCAGACGCAAGAAGGGACGGTCGCTGGCCAAGTCAACCTCCACCCGCCGCACCGGCATCCGTGCTTGGCGGCGACGACCTCATGTTAGATGTTTTTACCCCGGCGTGGGCACCTTGCTGCTGACGACAGTGGCGGGACACAAACTCGTTTCGTCGATATGGGTTTCCCTGCCGTGACGGGCGCGCGTTTATCTCGCCGGCTATACTCATCCGACCAGGGACCGTTGCTTGGCATCGGTTGAACCTCGGGTGGACACGACTATGACGAATTCGAAGGTGCTCCTCGCTTTCTTGAGCGGCGCGTTGCTGTGGGGCAACACCGCCCAGGCAGCGACGCTCAGCGGCAAGGTACTCGAGGACGTCAACGGCGACGCCGATCTCGCCGATGCCGTCGGCAGAGGTGCCGTTGCGGTGCGGGCCTTTCGCGATGACGGCGACGGGATCCCCAACGCTGCTGACGCATCCGTGCGCTCGACCACGACGGCCGCCGACGGCACCTTCTCGCTGATCAACATCAACAACGGCAGTTACTGGGTGGCCGTCAACTCCGCGCAGGTGACCCCCAGCGCTGGTGGCGCGGGCGTCTCAGAGCAAACGTACGGCCCGGTGGGCAGCCTGTGCGAGACTGGCGATGACGACGGCACCGCGGACAACGGCATGCGGCGGGTGTCGAGCGGGCCATGCTACGCCGGCCGCCGTGGCGCGGTGGTCGATGCATTTGCCGCGGGCAGTCCGGCCAATGCCGAACACCTGGCATTTATCGTCGTCAGCGGCCCCGATGTCGGCGGCCTCGACTTCGCTTTCAGCTTCAACGTCGTGACGCGGGTGCAGGACACCAACACCCAGGGTGCCTTTCGCCTCTTCTTGACCAACGCCAACGGTGTGACTGGCGCCAGCACCATGCGCTTTGTGCCTGCGGTCGCGCCCAACGCGAATGACGGTGCCGCCGGTCGGTGGTGGCGCGTGACCGTGGGTTCGGCGCTGCCTGCGCTGGCCGACAACGACTCGGTCGTCGACGGGCGCGCCTATTGCGGCGGTTTTGCGGTCTGCGGCGGTGGCACGTCGCAACGCAATGACAACGACGGCCTGGTCGGCAGCGGCGGCACCGTGGGCGTGGGCGCTGACGGCATTGCCGGATCAGGCGACGAGCACGCGCTGCCCCGGTTCGCACGGCCCGAGCTCGAGCTCGACGCGGGCGGCCGGACGCTGACCTGCGGCGGACTGCGCAGTGGCGTGCGCTCGCTGGCGCTGCACAACGGTTTTCTGGTGGCGTCCTCCAACAACGTCGTGCTCGCTGACAACCTGGTCGGCATGCGCGCGGACGGCAGCATGACGGCGCTGGCCTCCGCCGCCACCGGCATCTCATTTTCTGGTAACGATGTGCAGGTTCGCGGCAACTATGTCCGCGTCAACAACTCCGGCATTCGCACCAATGGCACTGGAGCCCGCGTCGTCGTCGAGGACAACGAGGTCGCGCAGCCCGATCTGGGCGGCCACACGGTGACCTTCGACGGCATCCTCTTCATCATCGCCACCGGCCAGACCTACACCGATGGTTCGGTGCGATACAACCTGGTCCGCGACCAGCGTGGTGGTTGTATCGAGCTCGGCTGGAGCGGCGGCACACTGAGCAACCTGCAGGTGGTCGAGAACACAACGTTCAACTGTGGTTTCGTCTCGGGCACGACGCCGAGCACCGAGGCCGTGTCGATCGTGGTGCGCGAGACCACGGCTGCGTCGCGGGTCACCTTCGCGCGCAACCTGATCGAACACAACGCCCGCGCAGGCATCGTGGTCCAGAGCACCTCGCGCGGCGTCACCATGTCCCGCAACGTCATCCGCAACAACATCGGCATCGCGATCGATTTTGACAACGATGCCACGGACCCGAACACCGCCCCGCCGGGCGATGGCGTGACGCCCAATGACGGGCTCGCCGCGGCCGGCGCCAACAGCGGCGTCGAATACCCGATCATCCACGTCTACGAGCTGAGCGGCAGCAACATCCATGTCGCCGGCTTCGTCGGACTGCCCGCGGCCCCGCTGGCCGGGGTTTACCAGCTCGAGTTCTTTCTGGCTGCCAACGACGGCGACAATGGCGAGATCATCGCCGGCAGCACGATGCGGCCGGCGCACGGCGAGCTCGGTGCGTACGTCGGCTCCTGCACGACCGCAGCGACCGGGACCTTCGACTGCCACTTTGCCCCGACGCTGACGCTCGATTCGGCGATCGATTCGCTGCTCGCAACAGCGACCGACGCCAACGGCAACACTTCCGAGGCTGGACCGAACACCGTCGACACCGACCACGATGGCGTCCTCGACACTGCGGAGGATACCAACCTGAACGGCACGGTCGACCCCGGCGAGTCCGATCCCAACAATCCTTGCGACCCATTGCCCGATGCCGTGCGCTGCCCCACTGGCGACCTCGATGGCGACGGGTTGACCAATGCGACCGAGGACACCAATGGCAACGGTAGCGTCGATGCAGGCGAGACCGACCTGGTCAATCCCGACAGCGACGGTGACGGCGTGTGCGACGGCAGCGGCACCGGCGGCGGTCGCTGCGCTCCGGGTGACCCGGCTCCGCTCGACCCGTGCCTCCCGAGTGCCGGGTCAGGCCCGTGCGACCAGGATGGCGACGGACTGACCAACGCTCAGGAGTCGCTGGCCGGCACGTTGCCCACAGACCCCGACAGCGACGGCGACGGCTGGTGCGATGGCGGCGGCAACGGCGGCGGTGCCTGCACACCTGGCGACCCTGCGCCGCTCGATCCCTGCTTGCCGAGCGCGGTCGCTGGAGCCTGCGACCAGGATCGAGATGGGCTCAGCAACGGCCAGGAGACGATCGCGGGCACGTCGCCAACCGATCCCGACACCGACCATGACGGCGTGTGCGACGGCAGCGGAACCGGTGGCGGCAGCTGTGCACCTGGCGATCCGGCGCCACTTGACCCGTGCCTTCCCGACCTGCAAGCGGTGGCCTGCCCGACCGGCGACACCGACGGCGACGGTGTCGGCAACGGGGTCGACCCGGACCCGCTCGACCCGTGCAATCCCAATCCCGCAGCGCCAACCTGCACCGGCGACCCGGACCTGGATGGTTTGACCAGCGCCCAGGAGGCCGTGCTCGGCACCAATCCGCTCGATCCGGACACCGACCACGATCTGGTCTGCGATGGCGGTGGGCTGGGCGGTGGAGCCTGCGCAGCGGGTCCCGACCCGGCGCCGCTCGATCCATGCGTTCCGAGCGCGGCGGCGGGCCCGTGCGATCAGGATGCTGACGGCTTGAGCAACGCCCAGGAAACGCTCGCGGGCACGCTGCCAACCGATCCCGACACCGACGACGACGGCGTCTGCGACGGCGCCGGAACGGGCGCGGGCAGGTGCGCGCCTGGTCCTGACGCAGCCCCGCTCGACCCATGCGTCCCAAGTGCTGCAGCAGGTCCGTGCGACCGGGACGGCGATGGCCTGACCAATGCACAGGAAGCGAGCGCTGGTACGCTGCCCACCGACCCGGACACGGACAGCGACGGCGTGTGCGACGGCGGCGGCACTGGCGGCGGCGTTTGCGCGCCAGGTGATCCCGCGCCACTCGATCCGTGCGTTCCGAACGCGGCGGCGGTTCCGTGCGATCAGGATGCCGACGGTCTGACCAACGACCAGGAAGTGGTGGCCGGCACCGCGCCCACCGATCCCGACACCGACCACGACGGCGTGTGCGACGGCAGCGGGACCGGCGGTGGCGGCTGTTCCGCGGGTCCCGACCCCGCGCCTCTCGACCCCTGCACCCCGCGCGTTGCGGCAGGTCGCTGCGACCAGGATGCCGATGGCTTGACCAACAGCGAGGAAGTGGCGGCTGGAACGATCGCGACCGACCCAGACACCGATGACGACGGTGTGTGCGATGGCGGCGGCACCGGCGGGGGTGCATGTGCTGCTGGCCCTGACCCGGCGCCACTCGATCCGTGCTTGCCGTCGGTCTTGATCGGTCCGTGCGATCAGGATGCCGATGGTTTGACCAGCGCCGAGGAAGCGGCGCTCGGCACCGATCCATTCGACCCGGACACCGACGACGACGGCGTATGCGATGGCGGCGGGACGGGCCACGGCACCTGCACGGCTGGACCGGACCCCGATCCGCTCGATCCGTGTGTTCCCAATGGCGACGCGGTGGCCTGTTCGACCGGAGATTTCGATGGCGACGGTGTCGCCAACGCGACCGACCCGGACCTGCGCGACCCGTGCAACCCCGATCCGCTGGCCGCGACTTGTACCGGTGACCCCGACGGCGATGGCCTGACGAGCGCGCAAGAGGCGATCTTGCACACGGATCCCTTCGACCCGGACACCGACGGCGACGGAGTCTGCGACGGCGACGGAACTGGCGGCGGTACCTGCTCACCGGGCGATAGCGCACCACTCGATCCGTGCGTCCCGCATGCGACCGGGCCCGCGTGTGAGCACGGCGTGGTGGACGATGACGGCGATGGCGTCGTCAATGCGATCGACAATTGCCCCGCCACGTCCAATCCCGATCAGCGCGATCAGGACGGCGATGGCATCGGGGATGCGTGCGATAGCGATCGCGATGGCGACGGCTGGGACGACGATCTGGTCGTCGAGGGTGGTTCAGGGTGCGGGGGCTGTGCTGCGGCCGGTACGCGCGGCGAAACCGGATCGGCCGTTGTGCTGGTTGCCGCGGTCTTCGGCATTGCGCTGCGGCGACGACGTCGCTGACGGGGAAAGGAGCGCGATCTGTAGATTACGGCTCGAAGCCCGTGAATTGCGCCGAGTCGTGCGCCGGATCGATGCTCGCGCCAAACACGTCAAAGACTGACGGGTCGACCATCACGCGGTACGAGAAACCGGGATTCTGTCCCTCTGTGTCCACGGCGATCTCGTTGGTTTCTGCGCCCTTGGCCGCACCGGTCGCCGTCAGCCCGGCGTTGAACATGAACTGGAAGCCGTCCGGGGACACCGACATGTCCTGGATGGCGCGGCTGAAGGTGACCACGACGGTGGTCGGGCTGGTGGCGATTGCCGAGACCACACGCGGCGCCGGGCAGGTGCTGACTGCGAGGTCGCGCTCGGTCCAGGCCGCGACCTGGGCGACGGCGTCGGTGCGCCAGAGCGGAGCCAGGTCGTTCAGCACGCAGCCCGGCTCGATGTTGTAGTGCTGGGCAACGCCCGAGGCATAGAGCGCGGCCGGCACCCGCAACTGCAGATTGCTGTCGTCGACCACGGCCATGGTATCGACCGGCGCCACCACGTAGTCCGCGCCGTCAGCGACAAAGCCGCCGGTGAGGGTGACCGTGGTGTGCTTGTACTCGCTCTCGTAGCTATCGATCGCGCTGACCAGGTCCCTCACCCAGGTGACGTCCTGGACGTAAACGGAGAGGTCCGGGACCATCGAGTGGATGACCAGGTTGGAGATGGCAGTGACCACCCGCATCCCGTTGATCGTGGTCAAGGTGTCGATGTCAAAGCTGACCACGTGCTGCGCGACCACCATGCCGGGATCGACCTGCACGAACAGCGCTGGCCCGTCGGCCATCGCCTGCACGAAGAAGCCCGCCGGGTCGGCACCCACGGCCGGCTTGACATAGGTGACCACGACGCGACTGATCGGCAGGTCGAGGCCGGTGCCGTCGGCAGCCGCGCGCGCCTCGAGGATGCCCGGGGTCCAGGTGCAGAACAGATCAACGCAGTTGAACCCGCTGGCGCACGGAAACTGATTGTCGCCGCAGAACGCGCTATCGCCGCCCACACACGGCGGCGTCAACTCGTCGGGAGGGAGCTCGCAGATGTAGTTCGGCTGCTGCCTGGCGCAGTCGATTCGACCGACCATGCCGTTGTCGCAGAAGTTCCACACATTGCCCGCGCAACTCGGGACGTAGCTCTGGTCGCATGGTTCGGAACAGATGCCGTTGACGCAGGTGACTCCGGTCGAAGCGTCGCAGTGCATGTCAGGACTCAGGTTCGGGTCGCAACTCTGGCCCACGTCCGACACGCACCACCAGCCAAAGCACTCGGGGAACGGCCGGTCAAAGCAGTCGACCAGGCCGCACACCTTGCCGGGTCCCATCTCGTAGCTGCAATCGACCTCGACGATCCCGGAGCCCATGCAATAGCGCATGATGTTGCCGTCGCACTCGCCCACGGCCAGGACTCCGTTACAGGGATCAGGGATGCAATTCCCTTGGATGCAGACGATGCCCGCGCCCTGGTCGCAGACGTTGCCGCAGCGACCGCAGTTGTCGTTGTTGAACGGCAGGCTGGTGCAGGCGCCGTCGCAGAGGTCCCAGGTGCTGTCGGCGGGGCACTGGCACTGCCCGTTGTTGCACTGTTCGTTCAGACCGCAGACGTTGTTGCAGGCGCCGCAGTTGTAGCGGTCCACGGAGAGCTGGGCCGCGCCCACACAGACCGGATCGGTCGACGTCGAGCAGCACACCTGGGTGGCGGTGTCGCAGCCCGTGCACTGGTCGGAGTCACCGCCGTAGCAGCGCTGGGCGACGCAGGCCTGGTCCACGCACGCGTTGTCGCAGGCGCCGCAGGTCTCGGGCAGGGTGAGGTTGGTGCAGACGCCGTTGCAGCGTGTCCAGCTCGGATCATTCTGGTCTGCCGGGCAGAAGCACTCGGCCATCCACCAGTTGCACTGGTCGCCCGGTGCGCAGGCATGGCCGCAGCCGCCGCAGTTCGCGGGCAACATCAAGTTGGTGCAGACGCCATTGCAGCGAGCGAACGAGGTGTCGCCCCAGTCCGACGGACAGGCGCACTGGCCGTTGTTGCAGGTCTCGGCTGCGCTGCAGGCGTTGCCGCAGGCGCCGCAGTTTTCATTGGTCATCAGATTCGTGCACTCCCCGGTGCAGCGGTCCCACGCCGGATCGTGGAAGTCGCTGGGGCACTGACATTGGTCGATAAAGCACTGCTCGTTGACCCCGCAGGCGTGGCCGCAGGCGCCGCAGTTGAGAGGATCGACTGTGAACGACCAGCTCGTCACGCAATGCGCAGGGTTTGGGTCGACGCCAGCGCAGCAGACCTCGTTGGCCGGATCGAGGCAATTGCAGTCCGTGGAGTTGCCCGCGTAGCACGCGCCGTTGACGCATGCCAGGCCCGGATCGCACACCACGCCGCAGCCGCCGCAGTTGTTGGCGTCCCACCAGATGGCCTCGGCCGACAGGCAACTGCCATTGCAGCACAGCTCCCAATCGGCGCAACCGGCCGGGCAGGACGAAGCGTCCTCGACCATGCAACGCTCGACCATGCAGCGCTCGCCGGTGTTGCAGGCATGGCCGCAGGTGCCGCAATTGGCCTCGTCGTAGCCCAGGTCGGTGCACTGATTGTTGCAGGTCGGGTCGACCATCGGGTGCACCGGGCAGAAGCAACTGTTGCCCGTCGGGCCTGCGACGCACTGCGCCGGGCCAGAGCAGGCATTGCCGCAAGCGCCGCAGTTCTGGTTTTCGGCGAGGTAGGAGCAGACACCGTCGCAGCGCGCGAAGTACGGGTCGCCCCAGTCGGACGGGCAGCGGCATACGCCCTGGCTGCATTGCTCGCCCGGGCCACACACGTTGCCGCAGGTGCCGCAGTTGTTGGTGTCGTTAGAGAGGTTCCAGTTGAAGAGGCATTGCGAGGGGCCGCCGAGCGGGTCGGAGCAGCACACCTGCGTGTTCGGAGCGCAGGCCACGCAATCCGTGGCGTTGCCGCCGTAGCAGGTGCCGTTGACGCACGCCACGTTGTCGCACGCGATGTCGCAGCCGCCGCAGTTCAGGTCATCAAACATGAAGGCGGACAAATCCGAGCACCTGCCATCGCAGCACGCGCTCCTGTCGTCGCACGGCCGACTCGGCGGTATGCCGCAGCCGGTCCCTTCCACGATGCAGCGGCCCTCGATGCACTTCTCGCCGGCGTTGCAGCCATTGCCGCAGGCGCCGCAGTTGGCCTCGTCGTAGGCGAGGGAGGTGCACTCGCCATTGCAGTTCGCGTCGTACAGCAGGTCGACCGGGCAGACGCAGGACGGTGGGCCCTGCCGGTTCTGACTGCAGACCGAGTCGCCGGTGCAGGCCAGGCCGCAGCCGCCGCAGTTGTCGCTGGTCACGCCATTGACGCAGCGCCCCCAGCAGCGGATCTCGCCAGGATAGTTGCACGGCACTTCGCACAAGCCACTGGTCTGGTTGATCTGGTAGCCCGGGTAGCACTGATCGCAGGCCGGGCCGGCATAGCCGTCGACGCAGCCGCACAGCGCGAAGCCGCCCTCGACGGCGCAGGTGCCGTGGCCGGTGCAGTCCACGCCGTCGCAGCTCTCGTCGACGACGCAGGCGCCGATGGCGTCGCGATGGAAGCCGGTCGCGCACACCTCGCAGTCGACGTCGGCGTAGCCGGTGCCGCAGGCGCACACCGCCAGGCCGCCGACCAGTCCGCAGTTGCCGTGGCCCGAACAGTCCATGCCGCTGCAGCTCTCATCGGCCACGCACAGGCCGCTGGTCGGGTTGCGGTGGAAGTCGGTGTCGCAGAGCTGGCACCAGGTGCCGGTGTAGCCGTCGTCGCAGGTGCCGCAGGTGACCAGGCCGTTGACCAGGCTGCACGTGGCGTGGCCCGAGCACGTCGTGCCGAGGCAGGTCTGGTCGAGCACGCAGGCGTTGTTGTCGACGTGGTGGCCGGCCGCGCATGCAGCGCAGGCCACACCGCTGTAGCCGCCGCTGCACGTGCACACGGCCAGGCCGTTGACCAGCGCGCAGTTGCCGTGGCCCGAGCAGTTGTTGCCCTGGCAGGTCTCGTTGGCGGCGCAGCTGCCGTCCGCCAGGCGATGGAAGCCGGTGTTGCAGAGCTCGCACCAGGTGCCGGTGTAGCCGGTGTTGCAGACCGTACAGCTGACCACGCCGCTGCTGCGGGCGCAGGTGCCGTGGCCCGAGCAGGTGGTGGCGAGGCAGGTCTGGTCGAGCACGCAGCTGCCGCTCGCGTCGTGGTAGCCGGCCGCGCAGCTCTGGCACAGCGTCCCGGTGTAGCCGTCCTCGCACGTGCAGCGCGCCAGGCCGCTGGCCAGCGCGCAGCTGCCGTGGCTCGAGCAGGTGTTGCCCTGACAGGTCTCGTCGACGACGCAGCTGTTGCTGGCGCCGCGGTGGTAGCCGGCGTCGCACAGGCTGCAGTCGTCACCCGCGTAGCCCGCGCTGCAGGTGCAGGCGGCCACGCCGCTGGTCACTGCACAGGTGCCGTTGCCCGAGCAGTCATTTCCCTGGCAGCTCTCGTCCGACACGCAGGCGCCGCTGGACGCGCGGTGGTAGCTGCTGGCGCAGTCCTGACAGTAGGTATTGCGGTAGCCGGTCTGGCAGGCACAGGCCACCTCGCCGCCAGTGGCGGTGCAGGTGCCGTGGCTCGAGCAGGTGCTGGGCAGGCAGCTCTGGTCGAGCGCGCAGCCGCCGCTGCCGTCGTCGTGGTGACCGGCTGCGCAGGTGTCACAGCTCGCGCCGCTAAAACCGGCCGTGCAGGTGCAGCTGGCGGTACCATTGGCGATCGCGCAGGTGCCGTGGCCCGAGCAGGTGTTGCCCGAGCAGCTTGGTGCGGTCACGCACTCGCCGCTGCCGTTGTCGATGTAGCCCTCGTCGCAGGCGCAGATCGCGGTGCCGTTGTTGTTGGTGCACACGGTCCGGTTGGATTGCGTGCACAGGTTGGGATCGCACGGATCCCCCTCGCAGCCGCCGCATCCCGTCAATGCCAGCACGGGCAGCAAGTACCAGAAGCCCCTCGCCACAACACCATGAGTGTCACTCATTTCGGATGTCCTCCCTCGCGCAGCGGGTTGTTTGCGAAAACGAAGGGCATTTTGCATTCGAAGGGAAGTCGGGGCAAGTGCGCGTTTGATAAATAAAGCGGTGTCACCGGGCATGGACGCGGACGATGCTTGCAGACGCTGTGAGTATTGTCGGTCAGGGGCGCGTCGCCCCTCACCTATCACATTGTGGCACTACCGCACTGCGACAAGAGACCGTGAGTCTCTGCGAAGTCTCACGCGCAGTGCCGAACGGTCCGGAGGGGAGAGCTTGCGAGGTCGGAGAAAATCGGCGCTGCGGGACGCAATGATCGCGCTTGTTGCGAATTGTCTACACAGGGGTGTTGCCGTTTCTGTACAGCGAGCCCTTCAGCTGCACTCGGAGAATGTATTTCACATACTGCCGACCGCAAGCGGATGGCCACGCCTTGGTGCTGGCGCTGGCAGGCGGCGACTATTGGCAGCCTGAGATGACGGTGATCGGCGCGGTGGCCGTGGCCTGCCACAGGTAAGGGCTGTTGTCGGGCTCAACGCGCACCACGTCGTCGGGGGTGAACGGTTGGTTGCTCTGGTACAGGATGCGGTCGTAGTCGCTGCCGGTGACGACCGGGCAACCGATCGATGTGCCATAGGCAGTGGCCACCGCATCGCTGTCGATCAGCAGCGCTGGTGCTGCCGCAAACGGGTGGTAGGAGTAACCAAACGGAGAGTTCTCTGTCACCACTACCTCGGGATTGGTGGTCCCCTCGGCCGCGGAGTACCAGGTGACGTCGATCTTGCGGTCGTCGGTGAAGTTGAAAAAGGTATAGCGCCACAGCTTGCCGTCGCCCTCGGGCGAAAGTTGATAGAGGGCGATAGCGCCATCGGGCTGGACCCCCCAGCCCAGGATCTCGACCAGGTCGGCACTGGCATCGCGGCCAACGGCGAGCGCGATCGCCTGGTCGAGGTGGGCGCGCATGAGCGTCGGCTGGGTGGGGCCGATGACCAGCCGGCGTACCGGCACCACCGGATCGTCGCTGTAATACTCGCAGACGTTGATCGATTGCAGCGTGGCCAGCTCGCCATTGACGACGTCGAAGCTGAAGGTCGAGTCCGGTTCGAGGTGGTTGCCGACGTCGTCGGTCACCACCGGGTAGTAGATGTAGCTGCCCTGGGCCAGCGGACCGGGATCGATGTGAAAGCTGGCGCTGCTGGCCTGGACCACGCCGACGGTGGTCTCCAGGCTGCGATCCACATCGACGTCACCGCTCTGCCAGTCGTAGCGCATGAGCGCGATCGAGGCGACGCTGCCGCCGGCGACCGCGGCCTGCACTGTGATGTCGAACGGGCTCGACTGGTTGCCGACGTTCTGCGGCAGCACGATCGCGCTCGGCATCCGGAACGCGAACGACATGGCGACGTCGACGCAGTTCGAGTTACCGGCGTTGTCTGTGGCGCACACCGAGATCGTCTGTGCGCCAGGCTGGATCCAGCCGCTGACCTCGCTGAACAGGATCGTCTGGTAATCGCTGCCGCTGGCGACCCGCAGGGTCAGGCGCGCCCGGGCGCCCGAGAGATCGGTGATCATGGCGTAGGCACCGGCGATCCCCGACGGGTCCTCGAGCCGGGCACGAATTCGCCGCTGACAGCCCAGCGCCTGGCCCGGGCTCGGCTCGAGCACGCTGACGGCCGGTCCCTCGTTGTCGGCCGGGCAGTTCTGCTGGCCCGGATTGATGGCCGGGTCGCGGTCATTGCAGTCGACCTCCGCGCCGCTCGTCGTCGGCAGCGGCAAACCGGGCCGCAGATAGCCGTCGCCATCGCAGTCCTCGATCGAACCGCTGGCCGCGACGGCATAGCTGCTCGCCGGGTCGGCCGGATCGCAGTCGGCGCCGTCCACGGCACCGTCGCCGTCGCTGTCGGCGCGGTCGAGGCGCGTGCCGTACAAGATCTCGTCGACGTTGCCCAGGCTGTCGCCGTCGTCGTCGCCGTGATCGTCAGGCTCGCCGATGGTGTCGAGTGGCTGCGAGAAGGTGGGCGTCGCCACGTCGCCGGCCGCGATGGTGAACGCGTCCGATCGCCAGCGGCCGATGAACAGCCGCGTCCCCTCGAACTTGCCGCTGAACACGATGTCGACCCGGTAGTTGCCGGGCTTGGCTGCGACGAAGCCGGTGAACGATTCACCATCGCTGCCGCGCTCGAGCGCGACCCCGGTCAGCGGCGTCTGGTCCTTGGGCAGCATGAAGGCGGTGGCCTGCAGGTCGGACAGCTGGGGCAGGGCGGCTGCGACGCGTGGCGGCGGCCGCAGCGTGAAGTCTGCGGGTGGTCCAGCCGCGCGACAACCGATCGCGAGCGCGCCGCTGACACCGAGGCCGAGCACTGCGAGCGCAAGCGGATGGTGGCGCATCAGCGGCCTCCGCTCACGGCGCCGCCGGCGTTGACCGAGATGCTGGCGCCGGTCTGGCCGGTCCCCGGTTGGTTGAGCAGCACCACCGCCGTGGTTGCCGCGGCCGCCGTGGCCACCGCTGCCGTGCCCGCCAGCCCCCAGAACCACCAGGTCGCGTAAAAGGGCGTCTCGCTCGTCTGCTGCTGCAGCGGCAGTGACGTGGTTTGCGCCTGGTGGATGATGACGTCCTGTTCGATCGGCTGGTAGCCGTCGGCCGCGATCTTGAGGTGGTGGGCGCCGATCGGAATGTCGCCGACCTGGCCAGCGGGCGCGGTGCCGCGCACCTGTTCGTCGACCAGGATGCGGCTGCCATCGACCAGACCGCTGAGCGCGAGCGCGCCGGTCAGCTGCTCGTGTTCGTCGGCCAGCAGCTGGGTGACCAGGGGGTCGGCCAGCTCGAGCAGGGCGATCGACTCACCGCGCCAGGTGGCGCTGACCCGGTTGACGGTGCGCACCTGGCGGGCGTCGATCGCCGACAGCGACACCGACCAGGCATCGCCGATCTTGCCGACGCTGCCGCTGACCAGCAGGTCGGCGCCCAGCGCGCCCGCGATCTCGGCCAGGCACGACGCCTCGCCGCAGCCGGCGCGCTGCTTGTTGGCCTCGTTGGCGAGCATGGCGCGCACCTCGTCGGGCGCCACCACCACCACCTCCGGTCGCTTGCCGACCAGCTCGGCCACGCGCGCAGTGAGCTGGGTGCCGACCGCGGGGTTGGCCTCGCCCTCGACCTTGAGGTCCATCACCACGATCCGCTGCGCGGTCTCGGCCAGCAGCGGTGGCGACAGCAACAATAACAGCAGCATGCCGCCGAGCCGATCCGTGGTCGTCGGTGTCAAACCAGCGCTCCTGTGCGTTGCCACCGCCCATCGAGGAGGAACCGCGCAACGCCCACTGTGTGCTGCAAGTATAACCGAATTCGCCGTATGATCGGGCCATGGGGTGTGCGGACCAGGCGGCGCGCGAGTTGGCTGGCGCGATCGCGATCGCGCTGATCGCGACGGCCGCCTGTCCTGCGCCCCAGGGCCCATGCGCGTCGGACTACGACTGCCAGGGCGGCGCGATCTGCATCAATGGCAGCTGTCGCACCGCCTGCAATTCAAACCTCGACTGCAGCCGCCGCGAGCGCTGCACAGATGGCGTGTGCATCGCGGTCGACGTCACCGACGCAGCGGCCGACGATGGCGCGACCGACGGTGGCCGGACCGATGCGGTCGCCGACACCGGCCCGCGCGACCGCAACGCCGACGCTGCCGGCCGCGATGCATACCAGGTCGATGCGCACCGGCCAGACGCGGTCCAGAGCGACGCCATCCACCCGCTGCTCGCCTGCGGCACGACCAGCACGCTGCAGGACGACTTCGACGACGGCGTCACCAGCTGGCAATGGGTGCCCTACACCGTGCAGCCGGGCACGATCAGCGAGCAGAACGGTCAGCTGCGCATCGACCTGGGCGCCGGTACCACGGCCGGCGCCGAGGCCAGCGACGGCAGCAACTACGCCACGGTGCTGCGCAACGACGTGGTGCGGGTGCAGGTGGTGCAGGCGGCCAGCGCCAACGAGGTCGAGACCTACCTCTCCTTTGGCAGCGACCCGAACAACTGGTTGGTGCTCTACCACCTCAACGGCATCCTGCACGCCGAGGTCTTTGTCGGTGGTTCGATCCGGTCCGCCAACACCGCGACCTACCAGGCGACGGCTCACCGGTACTGGCAGATTCGCGAAAACAATGGCCACGTCTGGTTCGAGGTCTCTGCCGACGCGACCAGCTGGACGTCGTTGCTCGACGCGCAATCGCCGGCCCTGGTGGACGCCGGTTACCTGACGCTGGGCGCAGCCGCCTACCAGGCGCTGGGCCAGGCCCAGGCCAGCGTCTTCGACAATTTCAACGTCGGCCGACCGCGGCCGGCGTGGTGCCTGGCCAGCAGCCTGCAAGACGATTTTGGCGGCGCTGCGCTCTCGCCGGAGTGGCAACCCAAGAGTTCCACCGGCTGCACGATCGCGCAGAACAACGGCCGGGTCTTGTTCAGCCACAGCGGCAACGGCGACGCCGACTGCCGGTTGTGGAGCGCGCGCGTCTTCGCCTTCGACCAGGTGCGGGTCGAGGTGGCGCAGCGTCCGACCGGCGACAGCAATGCCGCGGCCATCATGGCACTCGAGGTGCCGGCCGGGCCCTACGTCGAGCTGAGCCTGCAAGGCGACCAGCTGTATACCTGGATCGACACCGACGCCTCGCTCGTTCCATTTGCCGCCAACAACGCCAGCTGGTTGCGGCTGCGGCGTGACGGCGCCACCTTGCTGTACGAGGCGAGCAGCGACGGAAGGACCTGGTCGACCGTGCGTAGCATCGGCTGGAACGCCGGCGAGGGACCGGTTTACTCCTCGCTCGCGCTGGGCTGTTTTGGCTGCCAGGCCGGCAGCCGGCAGGCCAGCTTCGACAATTTCAATCTGCCGTGAGCGGCACTGGCTGCCGCGGGGGGGCGTCGTGCGCTCGAACCACAAGTGGATCGGCTGCTGGCTGTGCTGCCTCATCCTGCTGACCGGCTGCCTGCGCGCCGGCTTCGGTCTGACGGCCGACACTGTCGATGCGCGCCCGCCGGGCGACGCCGCGGCGAGCGATCGGCTGGCGTCGGACCGGGATCAGACCGACCATGCCAGCGACGACCGGCCTGCCGCCGACGATCGTTTGGGGGCCGATGTGGCCGCAGCCGACCGCTCGGGGGTCGACGGGGCCGCCGTCGATGGCGCCGACAGCGATCGGGCGGCGTCCGCGCCGTACCGATCGCAGGGCGCTCCGACCGGAACGCTGGCCGCTGACACGGCGGCCGCCGAGTTGCGGGTGATGACGGACATCGTCTCGTTTTGCGCCTACGAAGGCGTAGCGGGCATTCCCTACGCGCACATGGACGGCCGGTTCTCCACCGTCGACGGCTTGCAGCACCGGGCGACCGTGGTCGGTCTCAGCGCTGGCACCACCTACAATTTCTACCTGCGCTGCCGGAGCAGCACCGGCGTCGCCAACGGCGACGACTATCCGATCGCGTTCTCGGTCGCTCCGGCGCCGGCGGTCACCGCGATCTACCGTTCCATGGGACCGTCGAACACCGTGCCGCTGGCGTCCGGGACCGGCAACGCCCTGCGCCTCACCGGCGATGCCGCGCAGTTCGATCTGCCGCTGCCCGATCGGGTCGGCGTGGGTGATCTGTTGCAGTACGACAGCAACGGCGACGGCTACATTGGTGCGCTGGCCATGATCGTCGGTCGCGTCAACAGCCAGACCTATTCGGTGCGCGATCCGGACGGCCAGCCATTGCCGGACATGGTCGGCTCGACCAACCTGTGGGCGCTGCACCGGGCCTACACGTCGCTCGTGGAGATGGTCGCCGGCATCGGCAACATCGGCATCGCACCCGCGCTGCGCGATTTCGACCTCGGTGACTATGACCTGGTGGCCGACAACCAGGTCCGGCACGTCGCCTGCTACGCCGACGCGGTCGACGAGGAGGCGGTTCGCCTATTCGGGCTGCTCACCGATCCGAGCCACTACCTGAGGATCTTTGCTCCGGCAGCGCCGGCGGAGGTCGGCGTCAGCCAGCGCCACACCGGCAACTGGGTCGACACGGCATTCACGATCTTCAAGCATTCGTCGGTCCTCGATTCGGTGTTTCTGGTCGAGATTGGGCACGCCGTCATCGAGGGGCTGCAGATCGACGTGCGCGGCGATCCCGGGGTCACGTCGATCGGGGTCAGCGTGTACCCGAACCTGAACGACGCGGCGGTCGACGTCCGCGGCTGCCTGATCGTCGGGCACAGCGACGGGACCAGTGTCGAGCACTTCGGGATCGAGATCTGGCACACGCCGAGCACCGCGCAGCTGCGCGCCTACAACAACGTGCTGATCGGCTTTCACGGCACCGCCAGCGACGAAATCGCACTGTTTGCGGACTCGGGTCTGCTGCTGGCCTACAACAACACGATCGCGTCGTCGGCGATCGGCGTCCGTCAGCGTGGCGGCCAGGCGCTGCTCAAGAACAACCTGCTGGTCGACTGCGACACGGCGGCGAGCGGCGCGTTCGAGGCCGGCACCGACTACAACGGCACCGACGCCCCGGCACTCGGCTATACCGTCGACAACGGTGGCAACGCGCACGATCGCCTTGGGCAGAGCTTCTCCTTCACTGATGTTTCCGCTGCCAACTTTCACCTGGCGCCCGCCGACAACGGCGCCCGCGACCACGGCACCAACCAGGTCGGTGGCCTTTTTACCGACGACGTCGATGGCGTCCAGCGCGGCGCGGTCTGGGACATCGGAGCAGACGAGGCGGCGCCGTGACCAGCCAGGTCTGCTGTCGGTGGCTGCTCGGACTGGCGCTGGCCGGCCTGGGCGCTGGCCGCGCGCTGGCGAGCGGCGACCGCGCTGGCTATCCCGATTTCGAGATCGTCGAGAGCATCCCGGTCGAGACCGGGCTGGACAATCCCGACATTCGCAACACGGCCGAGGTCTGGCTGGAGCTGTTGCAGGCGGCCAAGAAGTCGATCGACCTCGAGCAGTTTTACATCTGCAACGATCCCAAGGAGCCGCTCGAACCGATCATCCAGGCCATCGTCGCCGCCGGTGAGCGGGGCGTTGCGGTGCGGGTCATCGCCGAGGCGAAGTTCTCCAAGATCTACCCCGACACGCTCGAGCGGTTGAAGCGCTCGAAGAACACCGCGGTCCGGATCATCGACTACGCCAAGCTGGCGGGTGGCGTGCAGCACGCCAAGTTCTTCGTCGTCGACGGCGCGCAGGTTTTTCTGGGTAGCCAGAACTTCGATTGGAAAGCGCTCAAGCACATCCACGAGATCGGGGTCCGCATCGGCAATCCCGAGGCGGCCAGATTCTACTCGGACATCTTCGAGCTGGACTGGAACCTGGCGGACCGCAATGACAAGAACCTGCTCGGCCGGCTTCTCGAGCCTGCGCACGAGCGGGTCTCGATCCGGGTGATCGAGCCCGCTGGCGAGGTGCTGCAGTATGTTCCGGTCGCCAGCCCGGTCGGCTGGTTGCCGGATGCGGCGTCGTGGGAGGAGCCGCAGCTGGTCAAGCTCATCGACGCGGCCCGGCAGCAGGTCGAGCTGCAGGTGCTTTCTTTTTCGCCCGCCGAGAAGGGCGGCTATTACGCCGAGCTCGACAACGCGCTGCGCCGCGCTGCTGGTCGCGGCGTCAAGGTCAAGCTGATCGTCGCCGACTGGTCCAAGCGCAAGCCGACGATCCTTTTCCTGAAGAGCCTGGCGGTCATCCCCAACGTCGAGGTCAAGCTATCGACCATTCCGCCGTACTCGGGCGGCCACATCTCGTATGCCCGGGTCGAGCACTGCAAGTACCTCGTCATCGACGGCAAGCAGTCCTGGATCGGCACCAGCAACTGGGAGCGCGACTACTTCCACCAGACGCGCAACGTCGGCGTCATCGTCGTCAATGAACGGATCGCCACCACCCTGCACGACATCTTCGTCAAGGGCTGGAACGGCCCGTACACCTCTCTGGTCAACCTGGCCGAGGACTACCCGCCGCCCAGGATCGGGGAGTAACGCGCGGCTTTGAGCTGGTCGATCGGAGCTACTCGCGCGGCCAGGTGCCGGGCGGGACCATGATGACGCCCGAGTTCCACATGAAGTTCTCGAGCGGCGACTCCTGGATCGCGTGCTTGCTGTTGGGCATCTCGCTCCAGTGGAACTCGTTGACCTTGCCCTGACGGCCGACGAAGGTGTGCACACCGCCCTTGGCCAGACCAAAGAAGAACGGCACCTGGCGCAGCTTGTCGATGCCGGACAGGTCCTGTTGCGTGCCCTGACCGGAGGTCGGCCGGTAGTTGGTCACCTGGTGCTGCACCGGGATGCCGTAGTAGCCCTTGCCGCGCGCGGCCTGGGCGGCCGAGAAGCTGTGCTCGGCATTGCCGTCGTCGGGGTGCTTGGCGTCGGGATTCCAGTAGACCGCGTCCCAGCCGTCCTTGGCGAGTTCCTTGGCCAGGTCGGTGCCCTTGGCGCCGCGCGAGGTGACGCTGGCGTAGATCTCGTTCCAGCGCGCCTCCTTGCCAGCAGCCTTGTAGGCAGCGCCGACGTTTTCCAGCGCCCAGCCAATGCAGCTCGACTCGCGCGGCTTGGCCGGGTTGGTCCCGGCCTTGGCGTTGTCGCGAACCCACTGCCGCTTGTCGGCCTCGCTCATCGACCTGAACGACGAGTGGTCTCCGTACAGGGTGCCGACGCCGGTGCGGTCGATGGCGTCGAGGTGACCCTGCATCTTGTTCTGGATCGAGTTGGCACCGCCCTGGGCCAGCCGCTGGCCAAAGGTTGCATTGCGGTTGTTGCTGGTCTCGACGTTGCCCGATGCAGCCGCTGCCAGGAAGCCCAGGCGGTTGTATGCCTTGCCCGCCGGCGTGGTCGTGCCACGGCCGTCATCGGCATTGAAGCTGTTGGCCGAACCATTCTGGTCGTACGCGTCCAGCGCCTTGAACAGCTGGCCCATCTCGGCCGCGCCCTGGATCTTGCCGTCGCCATTGAGGTCGGCCCGCGCCAGATCCTCGACGCTGCCGCCGGCCTCGGCCGTGGCCTGCTGGATCTGCGCGTCGCCCTTCATGCGGTTGACGTCGATCTGCTTGTTGCCAAGGGATTGCGCAAATGCGTTGCGGTCGACAATGCGGGTCATCGGGAGCCTCGTGGTCAAAGCGGTTCACAGCGAGATCGCTCGCTGCCACTCATTACTATATTCTCTCGCCCACGAATTTGGAGGTTGCGTGAATCATCCCGCGCTGTTCGGGGTCGGATCGTTGCTGTGGGCAGCTCTGGCCTGCCAGACCGCTGCGCCGGCTGTCGCGCCAGCCGCGGGACCCGCTGCCACGCCAGCCGCGGCGCCCGCACCGCGACCACAGTCGCAGCCGCGGCTCGAAGTGGCCGGCGGCCGGTTTGCCGTGGACGAGGTCCGCATCGAACACAGCCAGTTGCCAACCTTTGTCTCCGGCCTCTGGGTCGAAGACGATGGCGCGCTGGGCGCCGTGGTGGGCGATGGCGGCGAGGGATCGCGCTACCGTCTACAGCGCTGGCCGCAGCCCGCCGCGACCGCGGCCGTGGCCGCGGCGCCCGAGTTCACGATCTCGGTCGACGACGCGCTGCTGGTCGGTCGTGCGCTCTGGCTCGCCGGGTCGCTCTCGGCCCACGATCCGGGCACCGAGTTGCTGCGCATCGACGGCTGGCCGACAGGACCGGCGACGCAGGCCGCGCTCGCGGTGCAAGCAGTGCACGTCCCGGATCTGCCGCCGCTGCACAACTGGCGGCTGCTCGACGCGCCGCCAACAGCGGGCTGGTTCGCTGCGACGGCGACGCCGATCGACCCGGAACAGCAGCGCCGACTTGGTACCGTGTTGCTGCTGGATGACCGCGCGGCACGTCAGCAGCAACTGGTGCTGCTGCACGAGGCCGGCGCGTGCCTTGGTGGCAGCCTGCAGAGCGCGGGCGACCGCGGGTCCTGGCAGGTGCAGCTTGCATGCAACGCGCGCGACGGCGCTCCTCTGCTGGTTGTGGTCGAGCAGCCGGCCGGGC
>Ga0315268_10002714_pt1 | contig 19801 bp, 31 predicted proteins | sample C1_top_MG_FD_204535 | JGI IMG/M metagenome (GOLD analysis project Ga0315268, IMG submission 204535) | Sediment microbial communities from Yellowstone Lake, YNP, Wyoming, USA - C1_top | ecosystem: Environmental > Aquatic > Freshwater > Lake > Sediment | place: USA: Wyoming | collected 2017-08-01
GTCTCTACACCTTCTGGATTTCGCGCCATAGAGACATTGAAGAAAGGAGATTTGGTCAACTCGTTTGATCCTGATACCCGATCCATTGTTGTGTCGGAAGTCGTTGACTGCTTTGCTCACAACAATGTTAGATATGGAGTGCTTGAGATTGGTTCTTCTAGTCTACGCATGTCGAAAGAGCATCCAGTCTATGCTTCGTCCTGTTACACACAGGCCGGCTCTCTAAAGCCTGGTGAAAGGTTGCTCAGCGACACGCTTGAGGAGCGTGTTCTTGAGAAGCCGTGGGTTGATCTAGGGCTCTTGGCAACTGTGTATAATCTTAGAGTGTCGGGTAAGCACAACTACTTTGCTGAAGGGATTCTTGTTCACAACAAGTGAGCGAAATGGAAACATACCCCATTGAAGAGAACCCCTACGAAGCGTTGACCGCTGACCTAACCCAGCGATGCAACATGAAGTGTTCCTTCTGTTACGATGCGGATCAAACTCGACCTGATCTCTCATTGGAATACTTCGCTGAGGTCTGCCGAAGGGTGAAGACGCCGACCGACAAGAAGCTCCTGTGGAAGTTCTTGGGTGGTGAGCCGACCCTGCATCCGCAGTTATTCGACATGATCGAAGTCGCTCACGCTTGTGGCCATCGCGTGTTCTTCTCCTCGAATGGGATGACCCTGAAGCTTGGGTCGTCTATCGTCGACAGGCTGAAGTCGCTGCCCTACTCTGTCGACTGCGGAGTCACGATGGATGGAGGCGTTGGGCACGACGACATCTACCAGGAGATCAACGGCCAGCGATGTGCGGTGAAGAAGATGGCGGCACTGGAGGCTCTGTTGTGGACGGGTAAGCCGATCTACGTCTCGGCCATCATCGTCAGGGGGGTTAACGAGTGTGTTGTTGGGGAGTTGCTGACCCTGGCGAAGACGCACCACCGCATCGCCTACGTTCACTTCCGGCCGACTGCGCAGGTCGGTCGCTACCTGGATGTGAAGCCGTACAGCATGTCCGAGTTGCGTGAGATGGTGAGACCGTTTTTCACCGAGGAAGAGATGCGCCCACAAAGCAAATTTGAGATCTGGTGTCCATCTGGTGATCCAGATTGTTGTGTGAGATTCATGCCACGTCCTGGTCTCCAGGTGTCGTTGGTTGAGTTCATGACGCCGAGGGCGGCCCTGTGTCCCAAGCGTGGCAAGCTGATTGATGGATTCCGGGTTGCGCCCTTCTTCGAAGACGCCATGCGAAGTGCCATCGAGCACAAGATTGAGAGAGAACAATGGACATCGCCATCCTGAAGTCCAGGGCCGAGGAAGCACGCTTCTCGTCTTCCGATTCCATCGCCGGGGCCGTCGTTGTTGCCGGACTCGCCTGGAAGAGCTTCCGAGAAGCGTTTGGCAAGGACCCCACCGGCAAGTGGGCGTTCATTGGGCAGCGCTGTCAGTTCCCTTCCGAGCTGGAGGTTGACAGGCTCCGTCTGTTCACCAGCGTTCGTGGGAGGATGTCGCTGACGAAGCCAGAGGACCTGGACGGTCTCTCTGGACTGCTCCTCATCGACGGGGCATGGGATGATGTGCTGGACATGGTGAGGTTCAACAGCTGGGTTTGCTCCATCGCCGAGGTGTTGACCCTGCAGGTAGGGACAAACGCCGGGTTCCCATTTCCGTTCCTGAGGAAGCCACCAGACCCTCCAAGGATGCACGCTGTGATGGCGGTGGCCTACGTCAAGAACGTCGTGGATGGAACGCCGCTGGTCACGACTGCCGATGCCTACCAGCAGGCAAGGGCTCAGCACAGCATGGAGCCGCTGGCTCTTGACCATCCGGCGACGTGGGTGCGGCCATGATCAGCATCGTGACCAGTTTCCTCAACTGCCGTTTCGACTTCGAGCAGCTCGTGCGGCAGCTCCACCAGCTCAACGACCCGACGGCGTTTGAGATCTGCGTGTGCCATGACAACCGTGTGGACGACGACTCGGCAGATGCGCTCGCCGCCCTCTGTTCCGAGTTCGACAACGTCAAGGCGTGTTCGTGGGACCAGAAGGACATGGAGGACTACCTGACCGGTGTGCTCGCGGCGAGAGGACAGCACTGGCCCGCTGATGTTCTGGCCTCGATGCAGGAACGTCTTGTGCAGTTCAAAGCAGGAACGCTTTGTGATCCGACCAAGAGCGTCCTGTGGGTATCCCCGGCTCCGCTACTCACCGCTGCTGCCGGACTGGCAACTGGTGACTACCTGCTGTTCCTCCCAGCTGACACGCTGCTTGGTTTCCGCCTTGCTGATCTGGAGGCGTGGGCTGCTACCAAGATCATTGATGGTGCTCTTTATGCTCCATTGAATGTTGCGATGCTTGCCTCCTCCAACCTGGAGGAGGAGAGGTTGCATGCTGAGCTACTGCTGATCAAACAGCAGATCGAAGCCCGCAGACTTAAGGTCGAGAGTAGCTCTGTTCACCCTGGCATCTTTAGGGTGTACGAGAGGTGGAATTCCGATCTGAATACATGTCGAATCGTGGCCGGGCCCCAAGAGACAGCTGTTACCCTAACGGATGCACAATTCGTCACATCGATGGCGCTCAGGTTTGATTACCTAGCAATCAAAGAGCCAAAGCTATACCGTCATTCGCTGAACGGTTATCATCTTGTATCTCGTCAGACATGGGCAGCAACCGGGTTTCCTGCACATGGATTCGAGAGGGATGTGCCGTTTGTTGTTCTGACCAAGAGCCTTGCTTCGGCAAATGTTGGACAGATGCCAACGGTATTCTCCGCGATTCTGTCGAAGAATCATACCGCTGTTGTGAAAGATGCTTGTGTAACCGTTGATGCGAAGCACGACAAGCATCCTCTTCCTGGCTTCTCGTCACCAACGTACCTATGGAAGATGAACGACTGGCTGAGGCTCTACGATGCCATCAAGGTAGAATACGATATCTGAGGTAGCCCATGAGGCTGAAGTACATAGCTGGGATCTGCGCGAATGGCCAGAACGCCAACACGGTCCATGTCTCCAAGCAGACGCTGCCAGGGGATGCCTGGAAGCGGATTTCTGATCCGACGGTTGAGGCTGGCTATCAAGCTGGAGGAGGTGACGCCGGTCAAGAGAAGTGTCTCTATGCGCTGAGCAAAGACCACATCCTTGTCGGCTTTCGCAACAGTGAAGTCCACCGTTACTACAACGGGAAGTGGACTTCTGAGTGTCTGGACCCAACGAGGCAGATCGGCATTCTCGCGTTCTGGGGATCCTCGGACGACGACATCTGGGCAGGAGGCATGACCGAGCTTCCGTCCGAGGATGCCAAGATCCTGGCGCACTGGGACGGCACCAACTGGACATGGACAACCCTGCCTGGAATCACTGGTGGGGCCATCTACGCCATCCATGGGCTCGCGTGGAACAATGTGTGGGCGGCTGGGTTCGCGCGTCAGCCCGACGGAAGTACCCTTGCGACGATTTGGCATTTTGATGGGACGACTTGGACGGCGACGATCCCGCCTCCGTCGAGTTCGTACTGGGGCTACCAGGACATCTCGGTTGTCAGTTCGAGCAGCATCTGGGCCATCGCGAACTACGACATCGCGCACTGGAACGGTAGTTCGTGGACGACCTGGCCTGGGTGGAGCAACACCCAGGTTCGGGCTTTCAGCGATAGTGACGTTTGGGTAAGCGGACAGCTCACCTCGTATCCAAGCAGTTATGCTGCGGCGTTCCATTGGGATGGATCTTCCTGGACCGCCCATGGGATGTCACCAGCAACCTACTCCGGCCGAACGTTCCTTGCGTGTGTAAGCACGAGCGACGTTTGGCTGACTTCCTGGTACGCGAACAGCGCATGGCACTGGAATGGATCCTCCTGGACCAGGCACGCAATTGTCCAAAGCGTGATGGCCGCAGCCACGCCAGATGGGGGCGTCTACAGTCTTGCGAATAGCATAGCCGACAGCAGTTACTACTCGCCGTATCCGACAAAGGACCTGCTGAGTTTCGAGTATGGGCACTGGAGGCTGCACCCCAGCCAGAGACTGAACCATCTGATCTTCACAAATGGCTTTGCGTTCAACGTCGACAACGATGCCATAGCAACGGCGAAGCGAGAAAGCGGCTGTCTGTGGAGGAAGGATAACCACGGGTGGTATGTTGATGCTCCAGACAACTGCTATTCTCTTTACACGGTCAGTGCGCTTGATCACGACCACATCATAGTAGCTGGGTGGCTCGACTACGGAAGCTATCCGTACTACCGAACGAGCATCTGGATGTGGAACCCGACCTACTCCAGATGGGATCGAGTGTTCGATGAGTCTCCGTTTTCGAACGATCCTGCAATCAAGGTGTGGTACGAGAGTCCAACTTCTCTTTGGTTGTTGACGCCGCGTAGGCTTTACCATGGTGCCTTCAGTGGCTCGTGGGTATGGTCTGTCATTGTCGACCAGTCCTCGTTTCCCGGTTTGCCGTGGTTCGCAGACTTCATAGTGATTGGCACTGACGTCTTTGTCTGCGGTTCAACAGGTTCTTATGGGGATGGGTTTGGTTATGTCTGGCATACGCCTAACTGGTCCACGACTCCGCTCACTGAAGAGGACTCGCAGGCCGGAGCAACTTACTCCTGTTTCGCCGGGCAGGCAGTTGAGGGATTGTGGGTGTTCACACAATTCAATTATGGAGGAGATCAGAGCCTTCGGCATGCTAGGAGACGTCTCACAGGTACCTGGGTTGACCAATTTGATGCTCCGAACAACGTCATCAAGACTGTTGTACGGACATCAAATGACATGCTTGCCCTGTCTTGGCATGGACGCTTGGACAAGTGGAACGGAAGTGTGTGGTCCATCATAGACTACCTGGAAACGGACATTGCTGGAACGATCTACGGACTTGGCTCTAATATGGCAGGGCTAGTCACCGACGGAACCGATTACATGGTTCTAGGTGCAAAGACCCTATCTAGAGTTGTCCGAGGATCACCAGTGTCTGTAGAGGAGCCTTACGCACATCTTGGTATTGAGGATTATGCAGCAGCGGAGTTGTCAGTGGATCAGAGCAACGGAGATATCTACATTCCGACTCTGCATCCTGGGTTGATTCTGAAGTATAACGAAGATGATGGCTGGAGCCGCATCCGTGCCCCGATAGACCCTGTTCGTACTTCGTGGGGTACCAACCCGTCTGCTGTGTGGGCCAAAGATGGAGTGCTCATTGTCGGCGACAGCCAAAACCATATTCACGTACTCAAAGACGGAACATGGACTCACCCTATCTACGGGTGGGAAGGTAGAGATACCTCATTTGAGAGAATCATTGGTGATAGTTTCAACGATCTATATTTAGTCAACAACAACACCATCTTCAAAGGTGGCTTGGCGCAAGGATTCGACGAAGGCTGGTTCGGTTCTATTTCGTCCAGGGGTCTCTACCCGTTCATGACTTCGCGAAATGGAGAATCTTTGTGGGGAGGGTCAAACGCTGGCGAGCCGAGTGTCATCTTCAACTACAAAAATGGTATCTTGAAGACGATCCTGGACCCGTCGCACGGAGGAGGGGAGGGCGGACCAACCTACGAGTGGGGGAACATAGGATCCATCGCGGCGTTGGGCTCGAAGGTCATGTTCGTTGGTAGCAACGGTACTTTCCGATCTACTAATGGGATGCGGTCATGGAGTGCTCTGCCCATACCTGCGGGAGTGGCATTTATTACCGCTGTCTATGTTGATCGAGAAGGCACGTTCTACTGCGAAGCCAGAATTGCTAACTGGTCAGTAGGATACCTTGCCTCTGAGGGATGCCAGGTTTTTTCCACAACCGATATGGGTAACACTTGGGAGGCATGCGGTACTTCCCCTGGCCTTGGAAGAATCACTAGCTTTGATGCCTACTACGAAGACAACGTGCCACTGCCGGATGATCCGGCCTGTCGTTTTGGAGCAAGTCAGTACGGCGTACCGTCCATGTACGGATACTGCGAGCTGCTTGGTCCAATTCCAGATCATGTTTCTAACATCAAGATTAGCAACATATTTGTTGTTGCCAAAAACGTGATCTTGATAACTTTCAGTGATGTAGTGTCGGCAAATGATGCTCTCTTCACCAGTTCCAATTACACAGTTACCAACCTTTCTGGTGGTAATAACGGAGCTGTAAAGAAGGTTCTTCCCACTTACGACACAGTAACAGATAGGGTGTTCTTCCAAGTAGAAGAGCTGGTAAATGGACAGACCTACCGATTCGATCTTCTTGATCGTCGAATTCAGTCAGAATACGGCTTAGCCGTACGGGCCACCAGCAAAGACTGGCTGATGCACCACACGAAAGTTGATTCTACAATGGAAGTTCTAGCCGATCTGTACAATAAAAAGATCGGAACTAGCCTTAGGGCCATTGTTGAGGCTATCATGATCAACGATGAAAAGATCGGTGGAGACTTCTGATGTCAGACGATACTACCAAAGCTGATCTGGAAGAAGTCAAAAAGAAGCTTGATGGACTTCTTGGTGCTGTACAAACCAAAAAAGAAGAAAGTCAAAGTAGTGGATCACCGTGGGGATGGGTGACAGCAGCTATTGCAGCTGTTTTGGCTTTTGTAGGTCTTGCATTCGCGGCCTATGATGCTTGGAAAAAGGGTCGCGAGATTGCCAAGCTCAAGCACGAGATCGATGTTCAGGAAGAGATGAAAATCCAAGCAGAGATCAGAGCCAAGCTGACAACAGAAGAACAACTCCAGAAGTCTCAGAAGATGGTTGCTGATCAATTATCAAAACAGATCGAACAAACCAAAGCTCAGATCTTGCTTGTCGAGCAAGAACGTCAGGCAATCCACGCCAAGATCGACAAAGTAACAAGCTGGGCCGACATCGACAGCCTCATGAAATAGGTGTTGCATGAGACAGATTCTCAGCATTCTTCTGATGGCTGTTCTGGCCTCGTCTCCAGCCTTGGCCAGACCTCTCTACAGGCTTCCGGCTGGAACGAGGCTTCAAGTAGATCAGGGAACGTTCCAAGGCTACACACTCGAGGAGATGAAAGTGCTCCTCAAGATGGACGTGGACCTGGAGTTCTACGAGAAGGAGATCCCCCGCTACAAGCAGTCACTGGAGGACTTCAAGAAGATAGTGGAGGCCAAGGACTCTATCTTGAAGTCCAAAGATGTGCAGATCGACATCCTGAAGAAAGAACAAACCAGGATCACCGACAAGTGGTCGCAGGAGAACAAGCTTCGTCTAGAATGCGAGAACGCACCGAAGTTCGGCAGCTGGGTCTCGTGGACGATCGCCGCCGTCATGACGGCAACAGCTATCGCCTTGGGAGTTACCCTTGCGGTGAGAGAAAGCAAGTGAGATCATGCTTTCACTTGAAATGTCCAGAGATGATTGGGGCCGGCTTTCGGAGTTCGTAGAGGCGGCCAACCAGCTGCGAAAGCACCTGCTGAAGTCCAAGGAATCAGGGAAGCAGCAGGTGACGATCAACGCAGAGCCTGTGGATGCCTTCCTCTCTGTCGATGTCCCCCCGGAGTTCTGGCTTCGTCTGGGGAGCCTCCTGGGAGAGAAGCTTCGAGAGAGGACGGAGTGATGCCAAAGACGCACACCAATCTTCTGGGTCGCGGACGAAAGCCAGAAAAGGTCATCGTGGATGGAGAGAAGTACACGGCCACGGTGATGCGGATCGATGAGAAGGACCAGCACGGTCGACCGCGCAAGTTGACCCTGATACCGGATGATGAGACAGTACACATCAATGAAGGCAACCAATTCATGATCGTCTACGCACCCAAAAAGATGGTGGACAAGGCTAACTAGGATCAAAAGATGGAATGGCCTGGCGGCTCGAATCGACCTCCGTGGTTCTACTTTGTGCTCTTCTGTAAGAAGACAGCCTTCTTCAAGCTCGAGGACATCTTTCCCGAGTGCTTCTTCAACCGAGATCAACACCCGCAAGCAGAGCCCATGCTTTGCATGTCCAGCGACAGCTGTCCCGGCAACAAGAACTGCATGGAGACTCTGGCCAAGAGGGTCTGGACACTCTTCGCTGACGTGCTGCCGGAAGTGAAGCTCATCATCCTGTACTACCGAAAGCGCAACCTGCCGGGGATCGGCGGCACGCTCTTCTGGCGATCGATGAAAGAGCCGCGGAACCTCACCATCAATCCGTCAGCCTGGGCCAGAGTGAAAAGTCGAGGGTTTGTCTATCAGCTTGGCCCAAGCCCCTCGTTCTGGCTCACCGGTCGGACAGCTCCTCCCGAGGAAGTTCCTCTAGCTGCTGCAGATTCCTTGTTAAAATAGCATCCGTCCCCAGTACAACAAGCCATGGGAACGAATGCAGGCCCGGCACCGCGGGTCCCAGGATGGAGAAACCTGTGTGAGTCGCAGCCGAAGCTGGCTAGGGCGACTCGTGTCGCAACGGTCTCGTTGCACAAGCAGTGGTCCAAGAAACCATCATATTGGATCGACATCTACGCTCGTGCTGCTGGCGAGATGAATGTCTTCTCTGTCTGGCGACAGTGGTCCTATATGAAGGCCGAGGAAGGCCTGATCACTGGCGAGGTGGAGAGCAACAACAACCCGATCGCCACGATCTTCAAAGCAGTCGAAGAAGTCGTGTCTCTGGTGAGTCACCAGATCAAGGAACGTGACTACACCATGAGCACGCTATGGTACGATCACGACGGCTTCCCGTCCGTCGAAGAGATCTTCAAACGGCTTCTAGGTGCTGCTCAGCTCGATGTGAAGACGCAGCCGATCAAGACAGCTTCAGCTCCGAAGACAGACAAGGAGAAGCTGGCCGACACGATCTACGAGCGTGAGCGAAAGGCCAAGTGGTGACCATCACTACGACCAAGAAGTACGACAACCGATGCACGATCATCATCAGCGGCGCAGATGCCCGGATCGATGGTCTGGTGCCCTCCCAACCCATCATCGACGTCACCTCCTACCTGACGCCAGGCTACCGGTTCATGCCCCGCTTCAAGAGGGGCTTCTGGGATGGCCGGACCAAGCTTTACCGACAGCAGACCCGTACTTTTCCAACCGGTTTGCTCGAAGACGTCAGGGAGGCTCTGGAAGACTCTGGAATCAAAGTACTAATAGAGGACAAGCGCTCCATGCCGGCGCTCCCGGTACTGGACGACAGCTGGGGTGAAAAATTGAAGCTAGAAGGCGTAAGCTTCGATTATCCCTACGATTTTCAGCCCAATGTCGCCAAGATCATGATGGAGAAGCAGCGTGGAGTTGTGGCCATAGCAACAAATGGTGGCAAGACTGAAATCGCCTGCCTGGTGACCGCCGCCCTGCGCCAGCCGACCCTCTTCATGGTCCCGGGCAAGGAGTTGCTCTACCAGACCGCAGAACGCTTCAGGACGCGCCTGAGGCTCGATACGGGCGCCTGTGGCACCATCGGGGATGGGAGCTGGTCTCCGGGCTCCTGGGTGACCGTGGCGACCGTCCAGACGCTGTTTCAGGGCCTGGCCAAGCCTCGGGTCCAGGACTTCCTGAAACGTACCCAGATGGTGTTCGCCGACGAGTGCCACCACGTCGGTTCTGACAGCTGGTATCAGGTTCTGAGGGCCTGCCCAGCCTATTTTCGGTATGGCCTGTCCGGTACCCCGCTGAAGCGAACCGACGGCGCAGACCTCCGGCTGGTGGGCGCCACGGGACCGGTCATCGCGGAGATTCGGAACAAAGACCTCATTGAGCGCGGCATCTCCAACCCTGTCGAGATCCAGTTCCTCAAGATCACCGAGCCCGAGATTCCTCGAGGCGTGGAGTATGCCGACGCCTACAAGATCGGAATCGTAGAGAACCCGTATCGCAACAAGGCCTTCTGCAAGCTCGCAGAGCAGTTCGTCGCCGAAGGTCGGATGATCATGATCTTGGTCAGAGAGATCGATCACGGCTTGCGCTTAGACAAAGGACTCTGGACCTACTGCAAGTTCACTCCGCACCAGTTCATCAGCGGCAAGGAGTCCTCCGACATCCGACGCAAGGCTCTCAGCGACTTTCGAAAGGGTGACCTCCCCATCATCATCGCCACGTCGATCTTGGATGAGGGAGTTGACATCCCGAACATCGACGTGCTCATGCTAGCCGGCAGCGGCAAGTCTTCGATCAAGACCTTGCAGCGAGTAGGTCGTGGTCTCCGTCGAGGGGGAACTGCTGGCAAGCTCATCGTCGTCGACACAGCCGACTTCCAGAACAACTACCTCCTCAAGCACTCGCTGCAGCGGATGGAGGACTACAAGGGGGAGGGCTGTTTCGAGATCACAGTCCTGGAGGAGTAGATGAACGTTCGTGAACTACGCAGGGCTCTATCCAAGCTGCCATCTGACCTTCCTGTGATGCACCCGGTTGGAGTGGCCTGGGTGGAGCTGCAGTCTCCACCGCAGGTTGTCGAGATGCGAGAGACCTACACCAATTACTGGCAACCGAACCTGAGTTCCACGCGCCGACCCGCCACTGCCAAGAAGGCTGTGGTAATCGGACTTGTACCCGACGAGGAGAAATGATGCTCGACTACAAGACCGGATTGTCCATCTACACCCAGCTCCGCGACATCTCGGTGCAGATCTTGAAGGCCAACGGGTGTCTCGAAGGGCCCTATCAGCCTGTCACACGCACCAAGCGATGGGACAACGCCACGCACCCAACCGGGATCATCTACCACTACACCGGAGGCGTGTCTGGCCTCAACTCGATGAAGTGGGGCAACGACCCGACCTACAAGAACACGGTCTGCAGCTGGCACGTTCTGATCTTCGATCGCATCCCACCCGGCAGCATCGGAGACCTCTGGGTCAAGATGGCTGACAAGGACATGCGTCACCTGTTCCCTGTCCCCGCCATCATCATGTCCGAGTGGAAGTGGGCCACCTGGCACGGCAACTGGACCAACGGTCGATGCCTCGGAATCGAGAACCGCAACGCGGGCTACAGCCAGGATGCCGCCGGACTTGCCAAGCTTGGAAAGGGCGGAATTCTGATCAAGGGTCGTCTGTGGGAGCCGTTCACCCGCGAGCAGATCGTTGCCAACGTGAACATGGGTCACCTCATCTACGCGTGGAACAACCTCGCTCTTGATCCGCAGTGGATTCTGCCTCACTCCGCGGTCTGGGCCGAGAAGTCGGACACGGGACCGATGTTCCCCATCCACCTCGTGCGCAAGCACGTCTTCACGGGTCTGGCTGCCACCGTCGAGGAAGAAGACTGGCTGGCCCAGTACGACATGGCGCCGGACACCAACGAGGACGACGATGCCTCCTGGGAGTTCCCGTTCGAGAAGAAGGACCCCGAGGACAAGCGTCCTACCTTCACGACAGACGTTCGAGACACCGGCAAGCAGGTGGTACCTTGGGTCAACCCAGCTGAAGGTGTGGTAGCCACCATGTCCGATGACGATGTGGCCACCTGCCTCTACGCCATGGGCTATCCGTGCGGCCCCGAGATGCCAACATCAAATCAGCTGAACGAGCAAGTTCGCATCTTCCAGCACTCGACACAGGCCTATGCCAACCCCAAGGGCATCAACAAGCCTGAGTGGGTTCTCACCGTCGACGGTGTTGTCGGATCGAAGACCCAGGAAGCCATCCAACGTCGCATGCAGCAGCTGCACATCGTATCCCCACCTCGTTGAGGCGTGATGTTGAAAGAAGGATCGATATTCAGGCTCAACGATAGTACCAAGGCTCGTCTCTTGGCTGAGATGACAGGTGATCTGGTCAAGGTTGAGAACCCCAAGATCACCCACCCCACCCTAGGGCACGAATGTGCCCTCGTCTGCAGCGTGAAAGATGGTCGAACGAAGCTCTGGTTGCGACTGGACGAGCTGCCGTCGCTGATGCTCTCGGATAGCAAAAAGCTCAGCAACCTGATGAACGCTTTGGCTGACAGTGTGGAAAAGCTGAGCGACGAAGAGATTCTTGTAGAGTCAGAGGGAGAGTCTACTGAATCCACTCGTCGAGTGATCGCTGGAGCCGTAGCTAGGTTCAAGAAGATGCCTCCACCGAAGAAGCCGACTAAGTCTCCCCCCAGGAGAAAACCGTGAGCGATGACAATCCGTGTCCTGTGACTCCGGGCGCCCTGGTGAGACACATGGATCGGCTCGGAGAAGTTCTCCGTCGACGGGAGAACGACTTTGGCACGCTGGTCAGTCCACATTCGGTTGTGGTTCGTTGTCTCTACTCAGGTCTGTGGAAGAAGTACGGCAGACCAGACAACAAGAAGACCGAGGTGTGGCCCGTCAACGAATGCACCGTGCTTCGTGGTGCAGCAGCTGCAGCGGCGCGACAGGCTCCAGAGGAATTCATCACCAAGCTTCTCAGATCAGAAATGGTCCGTAGGCCTCCGAGGAGGAAACCGTGATCTCTCCACCGAAGACCAAACCGTTCATTCACAACGGTTGGATTGATCTGCGCCTGTCGGATGGCAAGGTGTGGCGAGGCGACGCCATCGAGATGCTGAGGCAGCTTGGTGATGAGTCCATCGATTTGTGTATCTTCGATCCTGCTTACGAGAGCCTGGAGAAGCATCGGGCGACAGGAACGACAACTCGCCTGTCGCACTCGAAGTCGTCAAGCAACGACTGGTTCAAGACCTTTCCCAACAGCCGATACCATGAGCTGTTCATCGAGCTGTTCCGCGTAATGAAGAAGGGAACCTTCGTCTTCATGTTCTGTGACGAAGAGACCAGAGATGTGGTCTTGACCGGCACCAAGCCACAAGAAGATTTCCGCTACGACTGGCCCACCCCACCGGTCTCGGCAGCTGGATTCAAGTACTGGAAGGCAGTCATCTGGGACAAGATGACCCGCGGCATGGGGTATCACTTCCCGGCTCAGCACGAGTACATCTTGATGCTGGAGAAAGTGATCCGAAAAGGAAAGCATCGTCGGCTCAACATCAACGGCACCGGTGACGTGATGCCGATCAAGAGGCTCAAGGGCAAGGAGTTCTACCCCACTGAGAAGCCTCGACAGCTCTACGAGGTGCTGATTCAGGAAGGCTCTGACGAGGGTGATATGGTTCTCGACATGTTCGCTGGAAGCGGAGTTTGCGGCGAGGTGTGCCGGGATCACAATCGTCGATTCCTCCTCGGCGACATCAACGTTCAAGAGATCCTGAAGCGGCTACGGTGACGTATGAGTTCCCTCAAGATTGGATGGAACCCTGTTGATCATTTCTGTCCACTGAGCTTTCGCTACAACCTCAGGTTCCAGTCGTTCTTGAAGTCCGGCGTCAAACCCTTCTCCTATCGTCGGTTCGACAGCGATACCAAGCAGTGGTCTGTACACGTTTCCAAGATCGCCTTGGTTGTGGCCTACGCCAAGACTCAGTTCGACACGATCGACTATTCAGCCCTTCCTGGCGACGTTCAGATCGAAATTGCAGCTCGCGCCTCAGGTAGAGTCAAGAAAGGTCCGTCGGTCCAGTCATCTCCCTACGACGTTCTTCACCTTCTTCCGTCTGCACCATTCGAGGTTGTGAAGGCGGCCTACAAGGCTTTGGCCCTCCTTCATCACCCAGACCGAGGCGGCGACGAAGAAGTGTTCAAAGAGATCAATGCTGCTTACGAGATCATTGTGGAGGAACAGGAGAAAAGCAATGTCCATGACTGAATTCGAAAAAGAGCTAGAACATCTGATCAACAAGCACTGCCTGGAGAACGACAGCAATACGCCAGATTTCATTCTGGCCAAGGCTGTGCGTGGGTTTATCGAAACCTTTTCAACAGCGGTTATGGAACGAGAGAAGTGGTATGGACGTGCTGCAGAACCAGGCTCGTTCTACCAAGACCTGCAGCCGGACTCGGAAATGTGCAAGGACCAACCAAGATGTATAGAGGGTGATCCAAAAGGGTTCGGATGGGTGATTCCAAAAGGGTTCGGATGGGTGATTCCAAAAGGTAGCAAGCCATGATGCGCGACAAAGCAGAACACCTAGCTCAAGTGGCTGTGGAGCTTGGTGCGGCAAGGGCTCTTGTTCAGCAGAAGGAAGCTGAGCTTCGACAGCTTCTCAGCGAGTTCGCAACAGCCAATCAACTCGAGCTTGCTCCTCTTCATCCTCTGCCAAGCAAAGCTCGATTTTCACCCTACCGGGAACGCCATGGTGAGATGGTGCCAAAGTTGATCTTGGCTATGAAGACAGAGATGATCCAGCATGGACAAGCGATCTTCGATGCGAAGAGCATCGCGCACATCATGGATTGCCCGGAGCAGGCTGCAAAGATTCGTCTCCAGAAGGCCTATGCCCGTGGTCACCTGACTCGTGTAGCACCAGGGCAGTACACGGTAGGTACACAAGAAAAAGATCAGAATGAGGATGAAAAAGGGGGTTGACTTTCGGCTCAGCCTCGTCTACACCTGAAAGCATGATGTTCATGGCCGCCAAACGCACAAAGTCAAGCCCAGCCATTCGGAGCTGGCGCGGGACATGTGCGTTTAGCGTGCGCCCCGTCGACTCGCGAGATTTGGGTAGTCTGAATTACCCGCAGTCTCTCGAGCACGAAAGGCCACCTGGCGGCTAAAGCTCGAGAGAAAGAGGAAACTCGAGAAGCCGCCAGGAGAGATTCTGGCGGCTTTTTTCGTATCTGGGCGGTGTCAATAAGGCTGGCCGGGCCAGCAGCTGACTGTAGATCAGCTCCTGCACAGGCGAGAGGTTCGACTCCTTCATCGCCCACGGAGGCAAGTATGGAAAAGCTCAAACGCACCGACGAACGCGAGAGCTATTGCCTCCGTGGCGAAACGGGATCGTACCCGGCTTTTACCCGGCGAGTTGCAGGTTCGAATCCTGCCGGGGGCACCGAGCTGACGTTCCGAGGACAGAGCATCTACGAGGTTTGGGCCCGAGGTGTTACTGGCAGCATGCCTGGTTCTTACCCAGGTCGGTGAGGGTTCGACTCCCTCCGGGCTCACTGAAGTTGATCGGGTGTAGCTCAATGGCAGAGCGGCAGGCTCTGACCCTGCGTCTTGTGGAGGTTCGACCCCTCCCACCCGAACCGAGCAGCAACCGCGGTTGATCTTTGATAACCGAATAGTTGGTCATGGTCGATTGGGGCTGTCGTCCAACCGGTAGGACACCTGACTGAAAATCAGGGAACACGGGTTCGACTCCCGTCATGCCCCATCTTGTTGGACCCATAGTTCAACGGAAGAACGATCGCCTTATAAGCGATAAACGATGGGTTCAACTCCCACTGGGTCTACGATGATCGGGTGTAGTTCAACTGGCAGAACCGGAGGCTTTGACCCTCTGTGCGTTGCAGGTTCGAGTCCTGCCACCCGAACCGGGGAGTAGTTCAGCCTGGTAGAACGCTAGCTTTGGGAGCTAGATGCCGCAGGTTCAAATCCTGTCTCCCCGACCAGCATTCCGAGATGGTGAAATGGCTCATTCCAGAGTAGCTCAAAGGTGGAGCGGCGCCCTGTTAAGGCGATGGCTGGGGGTTCGAGTCCCTCCTCTGGAGCTGATTGACTAGGATTAACCATTGATGTTAATCTGGTCCCATGAAGTGTATTCAGTGTGGAAAGAAGCTCCTTGGCCGACAGACCAGGTTCTGCTGTATCCAATGCAAGAACTCCTATGGAGTGACGCAGTGGAGACGAAAGACCAAGCTGAGAGCCATTGAGTACCTTGGTGGAAAATGTGAAAGCTGTGGGTACAGTAAGAGCCCACGAGCGATGATCTTTCATCATCCTCACAATAAGTCTTTTGGAATCTCAAATGGCGGTGTGAGCAGATCCTGGGAAAAGATCAAGAAGGAATTGGATCAATGCATGCTGCTTTGTCTCAACTGCCATGCAGAGATTCACGAGTACGACTGATCCGCCTCGTAGCTTAGTGGTCCAAGCACACGCCTGATAAGCGTGAGATGAGAGTCCGATTCTCTCCGAGGCGACTGTGGCCGTGGGGTAGCGGTAGCCCTTGCAGTGTTTGTCTGCACATGTTAGTGTGGCCTCATGCCACACACGAAACAACAGAAAGCGGCTCGTAGCAGACAGGTCAGGAAGGAGCGGAGGGCCTGGGCGTACGCAGCTCTGGGTGGTCGTTGTTCCGTACCTGGGTGTGGTTCTAAGAGGGGGCTTCATTTTGATCACATTGATCCTTCATCAAAGAAGAATAATGTGGCCAGAATGTGGACGGACTCGGAGGAGCGTTTCAAGGCCGAGGTGATGAAGTGTCAGCTACTGTGCCGGAAGCATCACGATGCGAAGACACACACGGACATCTACCCACCCAGGAAGCACGGCACCACAACGATGTACTCGAGGGGTCATTGTCGATGTGATGAGTGTAGAGAAGCAGTCAACGAGTACAAGAGAGACTACCGAAAGAGAAAGAAGATCATGGCGGACGAAGCCAAACGGTGCGGCGCCTGACTGTGGATCAGGTTCTAGGGGGTTCGACTCCCCTCGTTCGCCCTCCAGGTGTGGATTCTACTTCCACCGGTCACCTTGGGGACGTAGTGATAGCGGGAGCACACTGCACTCGCACTGCAGAAGTAGGAGTTCGACTCTCCTCGTCTCCACCCGCAGGCCGAGGCCAGCACTGGGTGCAGCCATTCTAGACATTGGCAGCAGACCGACTGATACAGCCTGCTCTTTGGGCCTGTAGCTCAGCATGGGAGAGCGCCTGAATGGCATTCAGGAGGCCGCCGGTTCGATCCCGGCCAGGTCCACTAGCTGCTTCATTCGTGACCGAAGATCAAAAACCTAAAGGTCAAGCTATTGGTACACAAAGGACCACACTGTGACAGGTGTGGACATCCAAATATCTTGGCTATTGAAGTACATCACATCATCAAGACAAGCGAGGGAGGACCAGATACAGAAGACAACACAATACTTCTTTGCAGAAATTGCCACACAGCAGAGCATAAAGGATTTATAAGTTTGGAAGGCATCCGGCTGGATGAGGAACCTGTTTCGAAAGCAGGCAGCGGCTTAGTCCGTTGGGGGTTCGAGTCCCCCGCCTTCCGCAAAGAGTGTTTTGCCCCGTTACGCATCTGGTGAGGCGGGCGGCCTGTCGAGCCGTTGAGAGGGATTCGATCTCCCTACGGGGCGCTGCGGACGTGGTGTAGTGGTGCACGCTTGGCTCATAACCAAGAGGAGACGTTCGATCCGTACGCCCGCTAACGCGACTGAAGTGTTTGTGGTTGCACGTGACGTTGCCAACGTCGAAGACCGGGTTCAACTCCCGGCAGTCGCAGAGGCCAGGGTCGAGGGTTCAAATCCCTCCAGGCTCCCGAAAGGGACCTGTAGCTCAGTCAGGTAGAGCACTGGCCATTTATCTAAGACTTTGTGATATGCTAGGAATATGAGCTTATCGAAAGAAGCACTGCTGGAAGCGCATCGACGTGGTTACTGGGTGAATGACCAAGGTGAAGTTTTCAAGCCGGATGGCAGCCCCCAGAAAACTAGATTGAAAAAAGAGTTCGCAGAGTATTGTCAGACGAACAGGCTGCTAACCTTCTCCAAGATCTGGCAAAAGGAATGACCTACGTTGAACTTGGAGAAAAGTATAAGATCTGCAAATCATCAATTTTCATATCTAGTCAACGGCAGATTATACAAAGACATCGGGAAGGGCCGACCTGCATCGGTGACAGGCGTGCGCCTGCTAAGCGCATCGGGGTAACGCCCGTGGAGGTTCAACTCCTCTCCCTTCCGCCAGGAGGACACGATGACGAGTGAGGAACAGACTGCATTGACGCAATCTCCACACCTCTGGTCTGGTCGCAACTACCACGCCAGGAACCCGTTGCCCGCCGCAGAACTTCTGCGACTTGCCAGAGATGGCGGACTGTCTCTTCGCCGCAAGATCAGGGAGGTGTATCGCCGTGCTCTTTGTTCACTGAAGGGGCACGACATGGTGCTGGACAGGTGGCATCGAGCCGACAATCTGCAATGGATGCAGGATGGCGACTACGAGATCCACCTGGGGTGTCGGCGCTGTCCGCACTTGATCGTGCTGCCTCCCAGTTTTGAGAACAGGGACGGAATCTAACCAGTCAGGGGTTCACAGCCCCAGCAGGTTCGATTCCTGTCCCTTCCGCCAGGCTCGGCGGCCTAGTAAACCCTTCGGTCGAAGGACCGAAACCTCTGAATAGGGTGCCTCAGTGGCTAGGCCGGCATGGAGAGCGAGAAGCAAGGTGCGCAACTACGTTGGAAGCGTGGGAGGGTCGCAAGGCCCGCTGGGTTCGATTCCCAGGCTCTCCGCTGAGCGGGTGTGATGTTCAACGGCCAGCATGCTGGGCCTCCAACCCAGATGTGAGAGTTCGAATCTCTCCACCCGTATAGGTAGTGGGAACTCAAGAAGAGGGAGTGTGGCCCGTGCGACTCTAGCCTGATCCTATTAAACGGGCACCAACGGGGAGAGGTGCATACGGTAGCACGCTCGGTTCGGGACCGAGAGGTTGTGGGTTCGACTCCCACGTCCCCGACTCAGTGCAAGACTAAGGCATGAAGTAGGATCAACACCACAGACAGAAGCACGATGCAGCCCCACACGGCTAGCTTGCCCCAGCCGGCTGGCTTTGGGACCAGCTGAGAAACGACGAATGCCCACAGGAAGAACCACAGGATCATTGCTGCGTTGATTGTCATCTGTTTCTCCTTTGGGCTAAATCATTACTGAAATGCCAGGGTGGCGCAACTGGTAGTCGCACACGCCTCAGGCGCGTGAAAGTGAGGGTTCGAATCCCTTCCCTGGCACCATGCCCTCGAAGCAGATGTGGAGCTGCACTCGGCCCGTACCCGAGAGATCGGAGTTCGACTCTCCGCGAGGGCTCCACGCCGGTGAAGCATTGTGGTGATGCACTCGGCCTGTACCCGAGAGAGGCGGGTTCAATTCCTGTCACCGGCTCCGCGGTCCTGTCGGCTAAAGGTAGGCCACCTGGCTCTCAACCAGGAAATGGCGGGTTCAATTCCCCCCAGGATCATCTGACGCTGTGGTCTAGTGGTCTGGACAGCAGGTTTTCATTTGCTAAGGCAGGTGAAAACCGGTTACCCTGGTGTCATGAAAAAACTCTGCAGCAAATGTAGGAAACCTCGGGACGGCTCTGGCAAGTACTGTCGATCCTGTAATAAAGAATACCAGCGAGGTCATTACCAAAGGAACAAGAAGATCTACAAAGCCAGAGCGAAACAGAAGAAAAATGAGGTTCGACAGTTGCTGTACGAGTACATGCAGGGAAGAGTTTGCATAGACTGTGAAGAGGATCGTATCCCAGCTCTTCAGTTTGATCACGTAAAAGGGATCAAAAAACAGCCTATAGCCAAAATGGTGGCCAACAGATGCAGTTGGGAAACCATCTTGAAAGAGATAGAGAAGTGTGTGATCCGGTGTGCCAACTGCCACGCTGTCAAAACGGCTGAGGAACAAGGCTGGTACAAGGATCTAGTTTCTGGCCCGGAAGGCGAAGTGGTCGAGCTGCCGGCCTTTCAAGCCGGTGATTAGCGGGTTCGAGTCCCGTCCGGGCTACTGATCCTCGCCAGCGTCATTTGCATTTCGCCCACAGGGCGATGTAGTAGCCAGAGACGAAAGCCGAGACGGTGCCAATGGCACCAAGGGCTGTAGAGGTCACGTTCAGTCCCATTCGCCAGTTGTCCGGCATGTTGGCCTGGGTTGTGAGACCTCCCACACCAGCAGCAGACAAGGAACCTACCGCGGTGAGGCCGTAGATCAAGTATCGGTTGGCGTAACGCTGACAGGTTTGTGGGGGAGCTAGGTGGGCGATGTGCAACTCGTTTCGCATGGTGGCGCACGAGGTCACCAACGGCAAGATCAGTGGCAGCAACAGTGGTCTCATCTGATCCTCCTTGTTTCGTAAG
>Ga0315268_10002715_pt1 | contig 19800 bp, 17 predicted proteins | sample C1_top_MG_FD_204535 | JGI IMG/M metagenome (GOLD analysis project Ga0315268, IMG submission 204535) | Sediment microbial communities from Yellowstone Lake, YNP, Wyoming, USA - C1_top | ecosystem: Environmental > Aquatic > Freshwater > Lake > Sediment | place: USA: Wyoming | collected 2017-08-01
CAGAAACTGCAACCGGCCATTTCGCTCAACGTGCCGGTCTTCTTGCCCTTGTATTCGCCCCCGAAGGCCTCGGCGTTGTCTTCGATGACGAAGAGTTTATGCTTTTTCGCGAAGGCGCGGATTTTGTCCATGTCGCAGACGTTGCCGTAGAGATGGACGGGCATGATGGCTTTGGTGCGTTCGTTGACGAGCTTCTCGGCGGACTCAATGCTGATGCAGTGATCCTCAAGGTTCACGTCGGCGAAGCGCGGGATCGCACCGGCCTGCACGATGGAAAAACTGCTGGCGATGAACGTGTAGCTGGGAACGATGACCTCGTCGCCCGGCCCGATGCCAAGTGCGGTGAGCGAGACGTGCAACGCCGCGGTGCCGGTAGCCACGCTGATGGCGTATTTGCTGCCCTGCCACTCAGCAAATTTCTTTTCAAATTCCATGCCGCGTTTGCCGGTCCAGTAATTGACCCTGCCGGAACGCAGGACTTCCTCGACGGCTTTGATGCCCCTCTCGTCAAACTGCGGCCACGAGGTGAGTTTGTTTCGGACGGCTTTCGATCCGCCTTCGATTGCGAGTTTGTCGGGCATTGGGTTGTCTTTCGATTGGCGCTAAACTGGGCGTTGAACGCCGCCAAGGACTACGCGGCGCGTGCTGAGGAAAATTGTGAAACCCCAAGCGAACTTTGGATTGAGACCGTGTAAAACATCTATTTCATTGTGCCTTAGCCGACACTGACGGCAAGTGTCGTTTCAAAATGGCCGGTTTCAAAATGGCGAAAGAGATGATTTGCTGCATTTGCTGCAAGTGGGGGCGTGTGTGGAACGCGCGGGCAACGGTTCATCCTTGACGCTTCCCTTGCCGGCGTGAGAGTGGTTGCGACAATGATGAAACGCACGGTTGAACCTGAACTGATGGACGAGGAATCGCAGGCGCAAGCCTACGCCCACGCGGATTTCGAGTCCGCTCACAGTTCCTACCCGAAGCTGTTCGTAAATAAATTTCCGCGCCGACCCCGGCGTGTGCTCGCGCTTGATCTCGGCTGCGGTCCGTGTGATGTGACCCTCCGCTTCGCCAAGGCCAATCCCGGCTGGACATTTCACGCGGTGGACGGCTCGGCCGCGATGCTCCGGCACGCTCGCATGGCCATCGCGCGGCAGCGCGGACTTTTACGGCGGATCAAGCTCATCGAAAGTTTCATTCCCGGCACGCCGATTTCAAAACAGAGCTACGACGTGGTCCTTTCGAGCAACTTCCTGCATCACTTGCACAATCCGCAGGTGCTGTGGCAGACTTTACAACAATATTCGAAACGCGGGACGATTGTTTTTATCGCGGATTTGCGTCGTCCGCCCTCGCGCGCAAGGGCGCGGGCATTTACGCGCAAGTATTCAAGCGGCGAGCCGGAAGTTCTGCGGCGGGATTTTTATAATTCGTTGCTGGCCGCATTTACCCCGACGGAAGTGCGGAAGCAATTGAAACAGGCTGGGCTGGAAGAGTTACGAGTCGAAATCGTCAGCGATCGGCATCTGGTTGTGTTCGGTAGAATTTTGTAGCAGCCGAGGCGGGGTGGCGCAATCAGGGGCTGAAACAAGACGTTAGAGCCTCGTTACCTCCGCTGCTGCACTGCTGCGTCAATGCTTTGGTCGCAGGAGCATCGCCTTTTTGTCCGTGCCCTCGACTTCGACGCTCTGGGTTTCGATGTCCGGATCAGCCTTCAGCGCGTGGTGGATGATGCGCCGGTCGAACGCGCTCATCGGTTCAAGTTCCACGACGTCGCCCCACCGGCGAACTTTTTCAGCGGCGTCCTTGGCCTTCTTCACGAGCGCCTCGCGCGCCTGGGCGCGATAGCCGCTGACATCCACCATGACCTTGGGCGCGCGCGCGTCCTGCTGGAACAACAGGCGGTTGGTAATGTATTGGAGATCAGAAAGCGTCTGGCCCTGACGGCCGATGAGCCGGCTGGAATCTTCCGTCTTCACGTCCAGCAGGAGGTCCTCTTCAAGTTGATGTTCCTCGACGGTGGCGGGAAAACCCATAAGTTCGAGAATTTTTTCCAGCGTGAGTTTGGGTTGCGCAGGCATCGGTTGGTTGAGGGTTGGGCGTTGATGGTTGAGACTCTAAATCACTTCAGCAGAGGCCATGGTTTCATTCGCGCACGGGCTATTTCTTCTTTTTCGACAGCGGCGTCAAGACTGAAGCGGCCGGTGGCGCCGAGGCGGCGGGGGCTGTGGTGCGCGTCAATTTCGTCTGCAAGATGGTCAACAGGTTTTGCACCGTCCAGTAGAGCGCCAGTCCCGACGAATAATTGTAGAGGAACACCAGGAACATCAGCGGCATGTAACGCATCATCTTCTGCTGCGTCGGGTCCATGCCAGGCGAAGGCGGCGTGAGGTGGGATTGCCAGAGCATCGTCGCGCCCATGAGCAACGGCAGCAGGTTGAATGGAAAACTCGTGCCGGGGATGGTGAACAGCGTGTCGGGCTTGGACAAATCCGCGACCCAAAGGAAACTCGCGCCGCGCAATTCGATGGCGCTGCGAATCATATAGAAAAATCCTATGAATACCGGCATTTGCAGCACCATGGGCAGGCACCCGCCGAGCGGGCTCACCTTGTTCTCCTTCATGAACTCCATGGTCTTCTTGTTCATCTTGACCGGGTCGTCTTTGTATTTCTCCTTGATCGCGGCCATCTGCGGCTGGAGCGCCTGCATGCGTTTCATCGAGCGTGTGCTCGCCTGCGTCAACGGCCAGAACAGCACCTTCATGATGATCGTGATCACGATGATGGCCCAGCCGTAGCCGAGCATGAACGTGTGGTGCAGCCAGTTCATCCCGAGCAGCAGCGCCTTGGAGAAAAACCCAAAAAATCCCCCGAAGCCCATGACCAGATCCACGTTGTTCTGGAAGCGGTTCGCGATGTGGGCCAGGGTCTGATACTCTTTCGGCCCGGCGAAAAAGTTAAATTGTCGCTCGACCGCCTTTCCGGGATCGAGGGTCACCGGCGGGTAAAGGAACGCGGTCTGCAAACCTTTTGGCGGCGGGGCGTTTTTTTGGTTCGCCGGAATTTCATCGTCGCTTGGTCGTGGCAATTCCAGCGGACGCGACACGATTTGCTGGGCCGGTTCCTTCGGCATCGCCACGAGCGCGAAAAACTGATTGTGCACCGAAGCCCAGACAACGTTGCTCCTGCCGGCGAGATATCCCGACCGGGGTTGTTTGGCGGTCGCACCCACGCACGACAAGAACGAGGCGTTGTCGAACCATGGCGCGGCAATCTCCTGCTTGGCTGTGCCGTCATACCACATCAAGCCAACGTTCAGGCCGTTGTCGTCCGGGCCCATCGGTGTGGCCGTGCCGATCGTCCATTCCTGCGCCGGGATTTTCAGCGGCGCGCCGGACGTGTTTTCCAACCGCACTGTCGCACTCACGAGGTAGTTTGTGGTGGGCTGAAATTCTTTGATGATGCGCAAGCCGTTCGTGAGCGTCTTTTCCGCGCGGACGCCCGTGGCCGTTTTTGTCAGCGTGAAAATCCCGTCGCCTTGCACGGATTCATCGCCCAGCACGGCCAGCACCGGGATGGAAACGTCCGCGTTCAGTTCGGCCAGATTGTTGGTGAGCGGTTGCTTCTTGCGCGCGCGCGAAACCGTTTCCGGATACTTCAACAACTCAATGAGCTTCAGCCCGCCACCGTGCGACGTGAACGTGTAGCGCGCATTGTCATTCGTGAGCACGAGAGTTTCCTCGGCGCCGCTCGCGACAAACACCGGCTTGGGCAACGTCACCGGCGCGACGACCGCTGGAGCGGAAGTCGCAACTTGCGCGGCATTGCTTTCGGTGACTGCCGGCGCGGAGGCCGGCGCAGAAACCTCGTTCGTCGCATGGCGGGTCACCGGTTTGGGCGGATATAACTTGGGAACGATCACCATGGACCACAACGCGATCAGCCCCATGCACCCGGCGATGACAAGGATTGATTTACGATCCATGACGGGCGGATTTGAAATTAGACATCATAAATTTGGAATTCGACGGCGGCACCGGATCGTGCCCGCAATTGCCCCACGGATGACAGCGGCAGATGCGTTTCGTGGCGAGCCAGCTTCCACGCAGCGCGCCATGCGTTCGCACCGCTTCCAGCGCGTATTCCGAGCAGCTCGGCGTAAACCGACACTGGCCCGACGGTCCGAACAAAAAGGTTTTTGCCGGTGACAACGTCCAGCGATAGACGCGCACCGTAAAAATCAAAATATGTTGAACTGGATTCACTATTCGCTCATCGGCTCTTGTCGTCCGGCCCTGTTCACGTTTTAACGATTTAACAATCCCGCCCGGCCCATCGTCGCCAGAAAATCTTTTTCCACGCCGGCCAGTCCGCGACCCACGATGGACTGCCGCGCCACGAGCACCAAATCCACCGGTTGCGTCAGTTCGTTTTGATGCGCGCGGAAAACCTCACGCATCAGCCGCCGCGCCCGGTTGCGCACCACCGCTCCGCCGATTTTTTTGCTAGTCACCACCCCGAGCCGAGTCTTCGCGTCCGCCGGCAGCCGCCGCCAGTTGGCGATCAAACAACCCAACACCGCGCGCTGCCCCTCCTGCCGCGTCCGCGTGAAATCGCGTCCGTGTTTCAGACGCTGCGAACGCGCGAAGCCCAGCCGTTTCGGCGATTTCTCGTTCATGACCGGAATAAGGTTCAACGAGCCGGGCAACGGTTGCGGTTGGAGTCCACGCTTTAGCGTGCCTTCCGGCGATGCAGCCTGAAGGCTGGACTCCAGCCGGCGCTCACACCGGCGTCAGGCGTTTGCGGCCCACACGTCGGCGGTTAGCCAGAATGGCCTTGCCGCTTTTGGACGAGTTCCGGTTCAGAAAACCGTGTTGTCGTCTGCGTCGGACTTTCGACGGTTGGTATTGGCGTTTCATAAATTAGTCGCGATTTCACACCCGACACCGCGAGCGCCCAAGCCACGATGCGCTGGAATCACTCCGTTCGTCGGAGCGGGGGAGAATATCAGTGAAAAGGCGGGTGTCAAGCGGGGCAATGCGGTTGGAAAAACATCCAACGTTCAACATTGAATATCCAGGGGAACTCCGTTCGCGCGCTTACCGGGCGGATGTTGGGCGTTGACTGTTCGATCTTGGATATTCTTGATTTTGCCCGCGTATAGCGCGCCGCACGCGCCGATGATTTCAACTTTATTTCCTGCCGCGAAACTTCTGGAACACCAGCTCCGCCATTTCCTTCGCCGCCGGAACTTTGAACGCCAGCGCCATCAGCCAGTAAATCAAACCCGCCGCAATCGCCGGGGCAAACACGGCCCCAATCTTAAGCGCGACCATTTCGTGTCCGAGTGAACGTTCCCAGAAATGGCCACCGCCCCACGCAATCAACCCGGCCAGCGCGCCTGCCATCGCCAGCGGCAGCAGCGTCGCGCGCAGTGATGCCAGTTCCAGTTTGCCCAACTTTCGGCGGAGCGCGTAGAACAAGAGGACCATGTTGCAAAGCGAGGTCGCGGTGTTGGCAATTCCCAGCCCGCCCTGGCGCAGAGGATGCACGAGTGCGGCCGTAAAAACCAGATTCACAGCGAGGCAGAACAGGCTGATTTTCATCGGCGTTTTTACGTCGCCCAAGGCATAAAATGCCCGCGCCAGAATATTGACGGTCGAGAACGCCACCAATCCCGGCGACAGACACATCAACGCCAGCGTGGCGCGTCCGGTCGAAGCGGCGGTGAATTTGCCGTGTTCAAAAATCAGCCGCACTATCGGCTCGGCCAGCACGACGAGCAGGATGGACGCGATCAGGTTGGCAAAGAGCAGCGTGCCGAGACCGTGCCGCAACGTGGCGCGGAATTCGGAGAAGTTTTTTTCCGCCGCCAGCCCGGCCAGCGTTGGGAGCAGAAAAGTCGCCAGCGAGATGCCGAACATGCCCTGCGGCAGTTCCATCAACCGCACCGCGTAGTCGAAGGACGCGTTGATCTGGGGATCCACCCAGAAGGCGATGCCTTGCGTGGCCAGCACGTTGATTTGAAACGCGGCGACGCCCAGTGCGCCCGGGATCATTTGCGTCACGACGCGCCGCACCGTTGCATCCCGCCACGGGGAAACCCAGCGGTAGCGAAAGCCATCGCGCCAGAGCGTCGGCACTTGAAACGCCGCCTGGGCCACGCCGGCTACCAGCACGCCGATGGCCAGCGCGAAGATTTGTTCGTCCAGCGCCTGCCCCATTTTCGGCGCGAGCCAGAGTACCGACGCGATCATCACGACGTTCAGCATCGTCGCGCCCATGGCCGGGATGAAGAAATGGCCGCGCGCATTGAGCATCCCCATGAACGCCGCCGCGATGCACACCATCAGCATGTAGGGGAACATCACGCGCAACAGCCGCAGCATCAGTTCCGTCTGCGCGTCGAATTGATGCACGGCCAGCGCGAGCGACACGCCGAGCATCACGAGGCCGATGATGACCGCCGCCGCGACGACGAGGCCGGAGATCACCGCGTTGGCCGACCGCCACATTTCAATTTCACCGTGCGTCTTTTCCTTTTCCTTGAAAACGGGAATGAACGCCGCCGTGAGCGCGCCCTCGCCGAGCAGCCGCCGGAACAGGTTGGGAATCAAGAAGGCGATTTTGAACGCGCCCGCCACCCGCGTGTCGCCCATGAAGTTGGCATAGACCATTTCGCGCACCATGCCCAGCAGGCGGCTGGTCAGAGTGGCGCCGGCCATCGCGCCGGACGACTTGAGCATTTGTGACATCGAGGGCGGAGTCTAGGGAGCGCGAACGAAACGCCAAGTCTCAAACATCGCGATGCTGGTAATGCAAAATTGTGAACTCCGGCGTGTCGCGGATTTCCTCCACCAGTTCAAACTGATCCTCGAACGGCGGAAAAAAGGCATCGCCCTCCACGGTGCGCTTGACGAGCGTGAGGTAAAGGTCGGAACACAACGGCAACGCCTGCGCATAGACTTGCGCCCCGCCACAGATGAAGATTTCGCGGCCATCACTCAACGCGGGCAATGCTTGCAGCGAATTGATTGTCTTCACTGCCGGATGCGAGAATGTACCACGGCTCAGCACGATGGTTTCCCGGTTGGGCAACGGTTTGCCGATGGACTCGAAGGTTTTTCGTCCCATCACGATGACGTGGTCGGTGGTTATTTGCTTGAACCACTTGAAATCCTCCGGCAGATGCCACGGGATTTTGTTCCCCGCGCCAATCACGCGGTTCAGCGACATGGCGGCAATGGCTTTGAAGGAGTTCATTCAATTTTCAAAGCACTTTATCGTCCTTCTTCCGAACAGTCCTGATGAACATCCAGATCAACACAATTAGAAATAGCACGCCGCCAAAATTCAACGGAACAATCACAGCGATGGCCAAGAAGAAAACAGCCAATAGCGTAAGCTGAAATTTCCGACTTTTTACTATGCGCTTAAGACTCACGAGTTCAAACCGCAATCGGCGCTTTAATGCTTGGGTGCGGATCGTAGCCCACCAGTTCAAAATCCTCGAACCTGAAGTTGTGGATGCTTTTTGCCGCCGGGTTGAGTTTCATATGCGGCAACGGGCGCGGCTCGCGCGCGAGTTGCAACCTCGCCTGCTCGGTGTGGTTGGTATAAAGGTGCAGGTCGCCGAAGGTGTGGACGAATTCGCCGGGCTTCAGACCGCAAACCTGCGCGACCATCATCGTGAGCAACGCGTAGCTGGCGATGTTGAACGGTACGCCCAGGAAAATGTCCGCGCTGCGCTGGTAAAGCTGGCAGCTTAATTCGCCTTCACTCACGTAGAATTGGAACAATGAGTGACACGGCGGCAATGCCATCGCCTGAATCTCGCCCGGATTCCAGGCGGTGACGATTAGCCGCCGACTGTCGGGATTCTTTTTGATCTCCTCGATCACCAGATCAATCTGGTTGATTGAGCGACCGTCGGACGTACGCCAGTCGGTCCACTGCGCGCCATAAATCCGGCCCAGGTTGCCTTCCGCGTCGGCCCACTCGTCCCAGATCGTCACCCCGCTTTCATTGAGTGACTTCACGTTGGTGTCGCCGCGCAAGAACCAAAGCAATTCGTGGATGACGGATTTGACGTGAACTTTCTTGGTCGTGACGAGCGGGAAGCCGCGGCTCAATGGATAGCGCGTCTGCGCGCCGAACACGGAGCGCGTGCCGGTGCCGGTGCGGTCGGCCTTGAATTTGCCGTGCGCCAAAACATGCCGGAGCAATTCGAGATACTGGGTCATCGCGGTGGAAAAGCTTAAACACGAAACGCCCGAAACACACGAACGAAAAACTCCAGATTCCAAAAAAATAAAAACTCAAGTTTCCAAACCGCCTGTCGCGTTTGGCACCTGGAGCTTGGCGCTTTTCTGGAGGTTGGAGACTGGCGCTTGTGAGTTCCCCGCCGCGCGGCGGTCTGCGAAGTCTGGTGGAATTTTTTGCAGCTTCCATTGCTTGGCCAGGCCGTCGAGGAACACGACGACGAGGCTTTGCAGGTTCCGTTTCTGGCGCGAAAGGAAATACGCGAACGCCGGCAGCGTGAGCAGCGACAGTCCCAACCAGTTCCGCCAGCCGCCAAAAAACCCCATCACCAGCGCCTCCAGCCCCAGCAGCGACCAGAACGCCACGTGCGCCAGCAATGACCACCGCGCCCGCAATCGGCAACGGATGAGTTGCCGACTGCGCGGGTGGTCCTCTGCCGCCGTCGTGAGTTGCAGGTGGCTCCAACGGTTGCCGTAAATCTCCACGTCGAATTCGCTCCAGCCGATGTCCGACCGGTTCGGCCAGCCGCGCCGGTCCAGTTGCTCGATGATGCGGGTGACAAACCAGGCACGCTCCACCCGCCGGTCCGTCCAGTAACGCGTTTCCCCCAGCGAGTCTCCGCTGTCGCGTAGCGAGACCGAGTCGAGCGTTTCGCGCGACGGCCCGGCCAACGGGTGCAAGCGCAGCCGACCCGCGTAACGCGCCCAGCCGCGCACGATTGGCTGGAGAAAAAACAAAAGCGCCACCAGTGGGCGCGACCACCAGCGCGTTTTGTTTTTGGGCAACGACGCCTGCTTACCCGCCGCCACACATACACTCAGGGAAATCAGCAGGCTCGTGACGGCCAGCGGTAGCAGCGGACGAAACGTCACCGAAAGCACCCAAAGCGGCAAAGTGATCAGCACGTGATATTCAAGCGTGGTGCAAAGCATCGGGATGAACTCTGGTGTGGAGGCGTAGAGCGTTTGAAACGGCGCGCTCCCGAAGACGCCGTGATAAATGATCGGGGCGCGCAACAAGACGCCGAATTTCGACGGCGTGTAAATCCGCCCCCGCCAAAGGCTGCCGCCGAATGAGTTGAAATACTCCGGGTGTTTGCGCACGAGCAGCGCCTCGGCCTCACCGTAACCGCGTTGCTGCCGCAAATACGCCCCCACGTTAGGGCGCCGGTAATGCCAGACGAACGCCGCCGGACTGAAGCCGATTTTGCAACCGGCCTGCTGTAAACGCCAGCAGAGGTCCACATCGTCGCCAGCGCGGGTGAAGTTCGGATCGAAGCCACCGACTACGGCGAGCGCCCACTTGTAAAACGCCATATTGCAACCGGGAATGTGTTCCGCCTGGCGGTCGTCGAGCATCACGTGCGCGGGACCGCCGGGCGAAACCATCACCGCCGCCGCCACGGGGGAATCTTCGGGCGGAAGCAAGTTTGGCCCGCCCATACCAGCGAACCCGCTGTTCTGCAAATCGCCGACGAGATAGAAAAGCCAGTCCTCATCTGCACGGCAGTCCGCGTCAGTGAACGCGATGATTTCGCTTTCAGCGGCGGCGATGCCCGTGTTGCGCGCCGCCGAGAGGCCGCGGTTCTGGTCGTGTCGGAAGTAGCGCACACGCGGAAATTGCCTGGCCATTTGTGGCGTCGTGTCGGTGGAGCCGTCATCCACAAGGACGATTTCGTAGTCGGGATAGTTGAGCTTGCCGAGCGATTCGAGACAGGCCTTAAGGGTGTGGTCCGCGTTGTAGCTGGCGACGACAATCGAAACTTTGGGATGGTGCGACAGTGGAAAATGCGGCGCGGCGCAGAACATTTTTTGCACAACGCGGAACGATTCCTTCGGCTCGCGCGCGCCGGTCGTCAGCCCCATTCGCCAATCTTCAATCTGCCGGCCGCCGTGATGCCAGTCGTCGGTGAAGCTGAACACAACCGCCCCTGCCAGTCCGGCGCGGAAGGCCAGCTCGATTTGCCAGGCCAGCATTTCGCACTTGGCCGCCTCGCCTTCGCGCAGCGAATCAATCCCGAACTCGCCAAGCACGAGCGGCTTCGAGTCGGCCTGCATCTGCAATCGAGCGAGATAATTCCGGAACGGCTTGGGTTGGTGCAGATAGACGTTGAAGCAGACGAAATCGAGGGCTTGCGGGTGCAGAAATTCCGTCGGCGGATAATTCGTGAAAGTGCAGAGACACTCTGGATCCACGCGCTTGGCTTCGAGCACCAGTTCATCAATGAAGTTCGCCATTTTCGCCGCGCCGCTCCACCGCACCACGTCCGGCGGAATTTCATTGGCCACACTGAAGGCAAATACCGCCGGGTGATGCGCGCAGCCGTTCACCGCGCGGCGCACCGCCTCTTGAGCCCCTTCGCGGTCTGCCGGCGAATCGAGGAAGCAGAGGTGTTTGTTCCATGGAATGTCAATAAGCAGGAGCAGGTCGTGCTGCGCGGCGAGGTCGAGAAACCAGCGGGGCGGGACGTGATACACGCGAAGCAGGTTCACGCCCAATTCGCGGGCGAGAGCGAAATCGCGTGCCGTCTGCTCCGGCGAGGCGAACGGCAGGCCGGCGGCGTTGGGCGCAAAGGGGCCGTACGCCACGCCTTTGAGATAGAACTTCCCGGCGCCGCGTCGGAAAAATTTCCCATCCACGCTGACGCACGGACGGGTTGCACCTGATTCGGCCACGGGATTTGGACGGTGACGACGAACATTTTAATCAAATTGCCCGCGCGTTGGCGCGAGATTGGAAAAAGAACTTGCCGCCGCCTGTCAACCGTAGCCTATTGCCCGCGATGAAAGAACTGCCCCATACCCATTCCTGCTTCGTTTGCGGTGAATCGAATCCGCAGGGATTGAAGCTGCGTTTTGAAACCGACGGGAGCATTGTCCAGACGCGCTTCCGCCCGCGACCGGAGCATATCGGATTCAAGAACGTCGTGCATGGCGGACTCATCGCCATGGTGTTGGACGAAATCATGGTTTGGGCCTGCGCGGTGCAGACGCGGCAGTTTGCTTTTTGCGCGGAACTGAATGTGCGGTTTTTCAACCCGCTGACGCCCGGAGCGGAAGTCGTCGTCACGGGCGAACTCACGGCCAACCGAAAGGATCGGATTTTTGAAGCGAAAGCCGCCGCTCGCAACGCCGACGGCATAACCTTGGCCGAAGCCAGGGGAAAATTTCTGCCGCTCAAAGCCGCCGACGTGACGCAGATGGCCGCGGATCTCGTGGGAGGTGCGAGTTGGATTCCAGGTCAAAGAACATGATCTTAATAATATCCTCGGCAAGCTCGACCGAAGAACCGATACTCGCCGTGTGAAGAAAACCGTTCCCGCCAGACTGGTTCACGTCGGCACGCGCGTGCCACCGCGCTGGCGCAAGGAAGTGGAGCGCATCCTCATCACTGAGCAGCAGATCGCCCGGCGCATCCATGCGATGTCACGCGACATTGAGCGCGAGTTTCGCGGGCGCGAAACGGTTGTCGTCTCGCTGCTCAATGGCACGGTGATGTTCCTCGGTGACCTCATCCGTCATCTCTCGCTGCCGTTGCGGCTGGATTTCATCGGTGTGTCCAGCTACGGCGCGGGCACAAAATCCGGCGAACTGGTGTTTACCAAGGAACTCCGCCTAGACGTGCGTGGGCGCGACGTGCTGCTGGTGGACGACATTCTCGACACCGGAAAGACCTTGAGCCGCGTCATCCCAAAACTGCGCGCACTGAACCCGCGGCGCATCAAAGTGGTTGTCCTACTGGACAAGCCGGAGCGTCGCGTGGAAAAAGTGGAGGCCGATTACGTGGGCTTCACCATTCCCAACGTGTTCGTGGTCGGCTACGGACTGGATTACGCGGAGAAATATCGCAACCTGCCATTCGTGGGCGTTTTGAAACCAAAGATGTATCAGGTGTAATTTGTGGTAATAGCCGGAATTGGGAAGGACACCCAAGGAGAGGCCAAACCGGACGGACCATAGTCAACAAGCTTGGTGAGAAAACATGAGGGCAGACCAGGTGGAATGTGTGTGCGCCCCGCGTCTGCCTTAATGTTTTCTAACCCAGCCGCTTCCGAAACTGACGGCACGCCTGGGTCACGTCCTCGGCATTCAAGATCGCCGACACCGCGCAAATTCGCCTAGCCCCCGCCGCCAGCACGTCGTCGAGGTTGTTGAGATTGATTCCGCCAATCGCGAACCACGGGATTTTCACGTGCTTTGCCGCCCAGCGCACGTATTCCAATGTGACCGGTTTCGCCTTCGGCTTCGTGGGTGTGGCGAAGATCGGCCCGACGGCGATGTAATCCGGCCCGGCGGCCAGCGCGCGTTTGGCCTGCGCCGGAGTGTGAGTGCTCAGCCCGATACTCAAGGTTCCGCATTTGCGAGATGGTGTACGCAGTTGGCAGACATGCACGTGACCCGCCTCAAAAAAATCCTCCTGGCCAAGATGACAGAATTCCGCGCCGACCTCCTGTGCCAGAGCGAGATGGTCGTTGATGACGAGGCCGACTTTCGCCCGACGCGTGATGGACAGAATCGCTTCGGCCATGCGCCGGATTTCGTCGGGTGGCGAAGTCTTGGCTCGCAGCTGGATCAAATCCGCCCCGCCGTCGCAAAGCTGTTGCGCCACGACCCTGGGTCGTCGCCCGCGCAAATAGGCCGCGTCAATGAAGGTGTAAAGTTTGCAGTCGGCCAGTGGTTTCACCGTGAGATTGTAATCAGGATGGTCCGCGGACACAATCTTCCGCTCTTGCGCCAACCGGAATTCCAAAGCGGACGCTACTTTTCCAACTTGTCCAGCCCGATGTTCGACGAGAACTTTGCCTGCCCGATGTATTGCCGCTTGATGTAGTAGTGGCCGGAGATCAAATCCATCTGGCCGCGCAGGAGGAGTTTTTGGAACTGACGCCGCATCCGGCCATAGACCGTGAATACCCTGCCCGCGAAACCAGCCGGGCAGCCGTGCTCCCGTTTGAGGATTTCCCGCTCGCGATTGCTGTTGGCGCGAATGCGCAGATCCGCAGACTGGCCGAATTCATGAAAGCGATAGTTCGCCAGCAGCATCCGCACGTGGCCGATGCGATATTTCGCGCGCCCGATTCGCAGCAGCAAATCGTGGTCGCAGAGATTCTTGAACTCCTTGTAGCGAAATCCGCCCAACTCGACATAGACGCGTTTCTTGATGAATAGCGTTGGATGCACGATGTAGCAGCCCCAGAAACGCAGCACGTCGTAGTCGAAGCATGCGTCCGTGTGGCTGCAAATTTTTTTGCCCGCGCCATCCACGTAATCCAGATCGCCGAACAGCCCATCCCAACCGGCGTGCTTCGCAAATTCCTCCGCGACGCGCCGGAGCGCGCCGGGGCGATAGGTATCGTCGGCGTTGAGCACTGCCACCACGTCGCCCGTCGCGGCCATGAGCCCCTTGTGCATGGCGTGGTAATGGCCCTCGTCCTTTTCCGAAACCCACTTGAGATGCGGAAACTCGCGGAGGATATCGAGTGTGCCATCCTTCGAGCCGCCGTCATAGACAAGGTGCTCGACGTTTTTGTAGTCCTGGTCGCGGACACTTTCGAGCGTTTCTCGAATCGTGACCGCGCTGTTATAGCAGGGCGTCACGATGGTGATTTTGGGGAGGGCGGCGGACGGCATGGCAAAAATCCCGGACAGTTATCGAACAGGTCGGAAGCGTTGGGCAATTGGAATCCGCCGGCCCATGCCGAAGGCGCGCGGCGAAACCTTCAGTCCCGGCGCCGCCTGTCGGCGTTTGTATTCGCTGAACGTCACTTTGTTTATCACGTCGTTGACGACCGCGGACGTGAAGCCGCGCTTGATGATTTCATCCTTGCTCAGGTGCTCGACGACGTAGAGTTGCAGGATGGCGTCCAGCGTTTCGTATTCGGGCAGCGAGTCCTGGTCTTTCTGGTTGGGCCGCAACTCCGCGCTCGGCGGCTTGGTGATGGAGTCGGTTGGAATGACAACGCGATCCCGATTCACCCAGCGCGAGATTTTGTAAATGTCCGTCTTGAAAACGTCGGCGATCACCGCCAAAGCGCCGCACATGTCACCGTAAAGCGTGCAATAGCCCACGGCCATCTCCGACTTGTTGCCGGTCGTGAGCACCAGCGAGCCGAACTTGTTCGAGAGCGCCATCAGCGTCACTCCACGCAGCCGCGATTGGATGTTTTCCTCGGCCTCGTTCGGCTTCGTGCCGGCAAAAACTTTTGCGAACTGGCCTTCCACCGCCTTGAACGCAGGTTCGATGGGCAGCACTTCGTAGCGGATGCCGAGATTTTTTGCGAGCAACTCGGCGTCGGTCAAACTGCCTGTGCTCGAATAACGCGCGGGCATCGAAATGCCCATGACCTTGTCCGCGCCCAGTGCGTCCACCGCCAGCACCGCCGTGAGCGCCGAGTCAATGCCGCCGGACAAACCAACGACGACGGATTTGAAGCCGCACTTGTGAACGTAATCGCGAATGCCGAGCGAGAGAGCGCGGAAAAGTTGTTCCTCCGGCACGGGCCGCGGGATTTTCATCGTGGGGGCGTCACCGTCCACCTCAACGACGAACAAGTCTTCGGCGAACGATTTTCCCATGGCAATCAGCTCGCCTTTGCAGTTCAGCGCGACGCTGTTGCCGTCGAAAATCAATTCGTCGTTGGCCCCGACAAGGTTGACCTGCACGAGCGGGACTTTTTCATCGCGGGCGACGCGCTGCAACATGGCCAGCCGCGTCTTCTCTTTGCCCGCGTGCCATGGTGATGCGGAAATATTCAGAATCAAATCCGCGCCCTGTGCGATGAGGTCTTTGATGGGGTCGCGGCGATACAATCGTTCCCGCCAGAAATCCTCGTCATTCCAGATGTCCTCACAAATCGTAATGGCGAGCTTGCGGCCCTTGAATTCGAACGGCTTCGTGCTTTTCGCCGGCTCGAAGTAGCGGTCCTCATCGAACACGTCGTAGGTGGGCAGCAGTGATTTGTCCTGGCGCCAAGCGATTTTTCCGTTTTGCAGGACGGCGGCGGAATTGGTGAGCGGCCGGCCGGGTCGCGCGGCGATGCGGTCCACATAGCCGACGCACAACGGCACTGCCCCAATTTTTTTTGCCGCGTCGTTCAACGCGGTCAAATTCGCTTCGATGAAATCCGGGCGCAGCAACAAATCGCGCGGCGGGTAGCCGCACATAAAGAGTTCAGGCGCGACAACAAATTCCGCGCCGTTCGCACAGGCCTTTTCGTAGGCGGCGACAAGTTTGTTCCGGTTGGCGTCGTAATCGCCAATCGTCGAGTTGAGTTGCAAAACGCCGATTTTCACTCGGCCAAAAGTAGCGATAATGGCTCAATACGCAATGAATTTGCTGGATCGTTGCCCAGAGTGTCGCGCGCTGAGGTATCGGCAGGCCGGAGACTCACCCCACTACGAGGCACGGAGCACGGGGGTGAGCGAGATGTTTTCGGCGGGCGACTCGACGCTGTGGAGGGCTTTGGCCAGCGCGATGAGATGTTGTTCGATGGTGAAGTGCCGCAGGAAATGGTCGCGCAGCGTTTCGGTGGAGGCCGCGGACAACATCCGCACGATAGCCGCGGCAATCTGCTGCGGGTCGCGCGGTGGTATCAGGCCGGGATAATCCGGCACCATCAGTTCGGGAATCGAACGCCATCGGCTGGTGATGATCGGCAGTCCGAAGGCCATGGCTTCCAGCACGACCAACCCAAAACTTTCCGCGTAGTAGTAGGTCGGAAAACAGAAACAATCGCTCTCCGCGAACGCACGCCGCTTGGTTTCGCCGGCGACGAAACCAAGGTACGTAACGGATGATTGGGCGGATGCCGATTGCAAATCCGCCTGTTGAAGGCGTTGTTCAAATTCAGCATGTTCGCGCGGCTCAATGAATTCGCCCGCGACCGTGAGGTGTACGCGGATGGGCGAACCGACGCGGGCGAGCTGCGCGTTGGCCAGCGCCACGCCGTCGAGCGTGTCAAACAATCCCTTCCCGCGTGTGCAGTGCGCGAGGAATAGCACGTTGAACCAATGCGGATCCCCGCCGGTGTTTTCGAGATCCGCCGGGGTGAGGGATTGTCCGGCCAGCAGTTTATGTCGTGCGGTGAAACGCGCGCGTTGGCGTGGCAGGACGGTTTGCTCGAAATCCGGGCAGGGGTCGGGGATGCCGTTGCCGACGACACGGATGCGCTGCGAAAAAAGTTTCTCCGCGTCCGGCCGGTTGTAATTCGAGAGCACGATGCTCAGGTCCACGCGTTTCAACAGATTGTAGGTGAGCGCACGGGTGCGGATTTGCACGACGGTTTCCAGCCACTTGGCCAGCCCGGCGGCGTGCCAATGAAAAATCATTTTTTTGAAAAACGGACGGCAGAGGAACATCACCAGCCAATCGCGGTAGAGAGCTGACTTTTTGCCGGGGGCGGGAATGTAGTAAAAGTTTGTTACTCCGTAACGGAAACGGCACCAGATCGCTTCAAGACAATAGGCCACGAGTAAAAACAGTTTCGCGCCGCGAAACTCGCCGATATCCTCCAAGCTGCGGGAAAGGTGCGCATTGACGTGGTAACATTGGATGTCCAAGCCGCCCGCATCTTGGCAGGCTGGATTGGCCGCCTGTGTCTGTTTTTGGTCACCGCCAAACCCCACCAACAAGAGCTGCACCATGTAACTCTGGCCGTGGTGCGGTGGCGGTGTGTGTGCGAAGACAAGCAACTTCATACAACTGGAAAGGGGGAGCGCCTTATGGGCAATACGGCTAAACAAATATATTATTTTAAGCCATTATAGCAGATCATTTTGCAATGCGCGAGTTTTTTTCTCAAACACAACCAGTGCCCCGGAAACTCCAGCTTGGCGGTCTGGAGATTGTGGTTGAATAGGCTTGAACTGGCGGAACGCCTTCTTTACGTGAAGATGCGCGGGGACAATTATTTGGACCTGCGACCAACAAATCGTGAACGAGCTGGAACATCAGAATCCTGAACCGCGGGCCAATGTCCTCGGCGTCGGCGTCAGCGCCATCAATACGGATGTCGCGCTGGCCCGCATCGCGCGCGCATTGGAATCGAAGATCAAGGGCTACATCTGTGTCACCGGGGTTCACGGCGTGAGCGAAGCGCAAAACGATCCGGCGTTCCGGGCGATCCTCAACCGCGCATTTCTCAACACGCCCGATGGAATCCCCACGGTCTGGGTTGGGCGGTTTCAGGGGTTTCGCAGGATGGCCCGGGTTTACGGGCCCGACCTTATGCTGGCGGTGTGCGGCTACACGGCGGGCCGGGGTTACACGCATTTTTTATACGGCGGCGCGGAAGGCGTGGCCGTAGAGTTGCAGCGGCGGCTGGAAAGGCGTTTCCCCGGAATTAAAATCGTTGGCACTTACACGCCGCCTTTCCGGCCGCTGAACGCGGCGGAATCGGAAGACTTTGTGCATCGCGTAGCAGCGGCGAAACCGGACATTGTCTGGGTGGGCCTGAGCACACCGAAGCAGGAAAAGTTTATGGCTGAATACTGGCAGAAGCTGGACACGACGCTGATGTTCGGGGTGGGAGCCGCCTTCGATTTTCATGCCGGGCGCGTCCGGCAGGCGCCGCGGTGGATGCAACGCAGCGGGTTGGAATGGCTTTACCGCCTGGGCTGTGAACCGCGACGGCTCTGGTGGCGGTATCTCAAGAACAATCCGCTGTTCGTTCTGCGCCTGCTCGGTCAACTGACGGGCCTCCGGCGTTATTCCTTGGATTGAGGCTGGGCGGCGGAATAAAGTAAAGGTATGATTTCCGTGCCGCGTCACGAATTATCGCCTTGCACAAATCACCCTCGCGATTACCCTGCGCCGTCCTAAAATTAACAACACTTCATGATATGAATTCCGGAAAAATCGTGGTTTGCGGCGCCGGTGGATTTATTGGCGGGCATCTGGTGGCTGATCTCTTGCGACAGGGACACAAAGACATTCGCGCAGTGGACATCAAGCCGCTTGATGAGTGGTATCAACAATTTCCACAGGTGGAGAATCTGCGGCTTGATTTGCAAGGCAAGGAAGCGTGCGAGCAGGCCGCCAGGGGCGCGGCGCAAATCTATAACCACGCCGCAGACATGGGCGGCATGGGCTTCATCGAGAACAACCGTTGCCTCTGCATGTTGACTGTGCTCATCAACACCCACCTGCTCATGGCCGTGAAAAAATTTGGGGTGCAACGGTACTTTTACGCCTCGTCGGCCTGTGTTTACAACGCCGACAAGCAGCGCGACCCAAACGTGACCGCGCTCAAGGAGGCGGACGCCTACCCGGCCATGCCGGAGGATGGTTACGGCTGGGAAAAACTTTTCAGCGAGCGTATGTGCCGGCATTTCCGCGAGGATTTCGGCCTGCTGACGCGCGTGGTGCGGTATCACAACGTCTATGGCCCGCACGGCACGTGGGACGGCGGACGCGAGAAGGCGCCGGCGGCGGTTTGTCGAAAGGTCATTCAGGCAAAGCTGTCCGGTAAACTGGAAATCGAAATTTGGGGCGACGGCCATCAGACACGCAGTTTCATGTACATTGACGACTGCCTGAAGGGCACACAGAGGCTCATGCACAGCGACGTGATCGAGCCGCTGAACCTGGGCAGCAACGAACTGGTGAGCATCAATCAGCTTGTGGACATCGTGGAAGGCATCGCGGGCGTGAAGCTCAAGCGCAGTTACAATTTGAAAGCTCCGAAGGGCGTGGCCGGCCGCAACAGCGACAACACGCTGATCAAAAAACATTTTGGCTGGGAACCGGGCACGCGATTGAAGGACGGTCTGGCAAAAACCTACGCCTGGATTCACGACGAGATCAAACGCAACGCGAAGAGCCGGTAAACCAGATCTCGCGCGGAATTGCTGGCCGAGGTCTCCCGCCGGCGCGGCGGGGGGCTGAACCACTGATTCCCTATGATCCATGGTCGGGTTGGGCCGTCCCCGGCCCGCGCCTGTCCTTCAATCCCTCATTCGTGTTCTTTTGTGATGCTTTGCTTCTTCACGAACAACGCCAGCGAGGCCGTATAACCGTGGAGGAAACTCTTATCACCGACCGGACCAATTTCACCGTTGCAGAAGAAGCCGGCCAGCCCGATTCCACCGAGTTGCTGCTGCACCATGCGCGCGTCGTGGTCGGGCGCGCCAAAAAGATTTTCCCCGCGCCCATTGCAACAGCAAAGGCAACCGCCGTAAATCGTCGTCCCCGCCAATTGCGGCAGCGCGCGCTGGAGCAATTCGCTCATGTCCTCGCTTGCCGCGGCCGCGTCGCGTCGCTGGAATTGAATCGTCTGGCCCGCGCGCGGCAGCGCGCCCACCGCCAGCATACCGGATTGCGGATCACCACCCAGCAGGTTGCGCACTAGAAAATCGCCGCGATGAAAATCTTCGAGATATTCATTCACGACCAAGCCGATGAACAAATTGCCGCGCGCCTGGCGTTGTTCCTTCGCCGGGAGTTTGTTCACGGTGTCCGCCAGCACGGCATACGCGGGGCGATTGCCGATCTGGTGAATCAGGTTTTGTTCCACGCGCGTGAGCGTCCACGTGTCGCCGATGGG
>Ga0315268_10002716_pt1 | contig 19798 bp, 25 predicted proteins | sample C1_top_MG_FD_204535 | JGI IMG/M metagenome (GOLD analysis project Ga0315268, IMG submission 204535) | Sediment microbial communities from Yellowstone Lake, YNP, Wyoming, USA - C1_top | ecosystem: Environmental > Aquatic > Freshwater > Lake > Sediment | place: USA: Wyoming | collected 2017-08-01
TGAAGCTTCCATGCGAGGTCTTCCAAGTAGGCTTTGATAACACCAGGTATGTTAATGCCCGCTCTCTCAAGAACTTCTTTAATCTCCTTTTTAATGCGTGTTGTTATAACTGTTGTCTGCACCATTGCAAACGCCGAGTATACATTTTGTATACAAACATATAAGTTTTCCCCGTTGCATGAACCCCCATCCTACACTCTATATAAGCGTGCACTTACTAGTAAGAAAAGCGCAGCTTTACACCTTCAAAGGTCGACCGTTTATGTTTCTCGCAGCATTCTCACTGGCAATTTTTATCATAGTTATCGGGTTAGCGTTAATTTTCGAGACAATAGACATTGCAGTTTTCGGCATTTTTTTAAAGCTGATATTTTTCCCCTTGTTTAAGCAGAACAACTTTAATTTTTGATGACTCTTCAACCTTCTTTTTGAATTGCTCAGGGTTTGCGTCCCACCTATGCATTGGTATGACGACTTCAGGGTTTATGACTAAAGCCGCTTCAGCTGCTTCCGGATTATCCATCGTGTATGTTCCGCCTGTTGGAAGAAGCGCCAACGAAATTTTTCGCTCTTTCAGCTCTTTCATTTCTGGAATGAAGTCTGTGTCTCCAGCATGGTATATCGTCTTCTCGTCCATGGTTATCAGGTAGCCGACGCCTAGCCCTTTTGGGTGGAAGGGGTTTCCAGGGGACCTGAAGCGCTTCACGTTGTACGCTTGGAAGGCTTCAACGACTATATTTCCGAAGGTGACCTTTTCTCCAGGCTTAAGGCTTCTCATTTCGCCGCCAATTTTTGAGGCGCAGTCTGCAGGAGCAATAACTAAGGTGCTGTTTTTGCGTATTTTCCTAATTTTAGATGCGTCGCAATGGTCAAAATGGGAATGCGTCACGAGGATTACGTCAGCCTTATCTGTGTACTCTCCCTCGTATGGGTCTATGTAAATGTTTTTTCCGTCAGCCTCTATCTGGAAGCTGGCGTGTCCAAGCCACTTGACAGTCAATCCCACACAACCACTTCTCCACAACGTGAGAGAACTTTAAGTATTTATCTTTAACCGTTTTCTGAGACGATTGATTTTAGACACACACTTAAAAATTTAGGGTGACCATAAGCGCGCATGCATGCTACAAGAGCTTTGTCTACTTTGGCTTCTGCCTCAGCTTTTAAGTGCCAAGCCTAAATGATTCCTCAAGCTTCAGCAGACGCTTTTCAACCAAAAATGGGCGAGAAAAATTAGCCATTTTACCTACCCCCTATCGTTTTCACCTACCCCTCCCCCCTACGTTTTCTGCGATGCGAATATGCCCGATATGGTGCTAATCAGCCCGGCTATAGCTGCGAACACCTCGCTGTTAGGCATATGGTCTTGGCTACTGCGAATTTTACGCTGTAAGCAAGCTTGAGCTACACCAGAGCTACATAACGCTTTTTTCTGGGTTATTACTCTGCTGCTTTGTCTTTCGCGCAATGCCATGGATGCCTTTAGCTCGTTAAGTCTTTTCGTTATGCTGGAGCAACTGAAAGCGAAATAATATGCAGAGTCTTCCTCGGATATGAAAAAGCATAATCTCATAACAAAAACAGCCTAGGCTAAGTATTATGTTGAATGTTTAACAGAGCGGTGAAATATAGGACTCATCGATATATCTTTTTTCTGTGCCCAACACTGTAGAGGTATGCGCGCGCATCTTTGTTTGAGTATGCTTAAAAACATTTTATTAGCTTGTTTGCATATTTTTAGGAAAGTGGTTATTTTTATTGTTACTCTTGCGCTGGCATAATTATGTGAACTTAAAATATGTAAGAATTTTCCGTAAAGCTTAAATCAAGTTTTGCGAATTTACAATATGTATTATAATGCAACAGGCGATACACCCTAATTTCCAGGGTGTGCCTGTGTTTAGTACCTTTAAACTTTTATCTGTGGGATGTAATCGTCGAGTATTATTTTTGTCAAGGCCGCTTCTTTTAGTTCTTTGCTTAGGCTTTTTCTGAAAGAAGCAACTTCAACATTCTTACCTTTGCTCATAACCTTGGTTACTGCACCTACATAGTCAGCATCGCCAGATACAACGACTGCAACGTCATAGGCGTTCTCCCAAGCCATGCCGATGAGATCTGTTGCCAGAGCTACATCAACGCCTTTTTCTACGTAGCGTGTAGAGCTTGTAGTTGAGTCATATCTTGTTTTTAGTGGTTTTTCAATGATTTGTATGCCTAAGCTTCTAAGGTAGCCAAGAAATTTTATTTGTGAGGTTCTTCCAGGCGGGATTGGTTTACTGCAGTAATATATTGCTCTGACCAGAGTTCTGTTCTTTAGAAGCAGAGATATTAACTTTTCATAGTCTATTTTTAGGTTGGTTTTGTTTTCTTTATTGTATCCTTTTATACTCCAATGGAGGTTTGACCCATCTATGAAAATCATTACTCTAATGTTACTCAAGCCGACTCGCTTCCCTGCATTTGAACTTGTTTATGTTTGTATTTAAAACTTCAGATAACTACACAGAGCTCCCTGCGTTTTTGTGTATTATAAACCAGTACGTTAGTAGATCTTTTTCTTTTGTTTGGTAGTCTTGGAATTTTTTGGCGATTAGGGGTTCCAGACTTCTTTTTCGACCTCAAATTCAATTGGCTTTAAATCTAGAAGCGACTTTTTAGGAGTTTCTATCTTAACTCTTCCCTCCATCATTACTTCACCTCGACGTGTATCTTAAGAAAATTCTTTGCAGCGGTTCAGCATTTCATTTTTGATCTGTGGTTCTCCATAAATTACTTGTGAAGATGATCGCATTTTTCGATTTAGATAATCGATTATTGGATTATTAGAGGAGATACCTTCTGTTTTAAGCTCCATAACATAATGGACTACTTGATACTTTGCTTTTCTGGATAAGTGGGCGGCAATTTAGCCGGCAAAATTGATTCGACGGTAATTAGAACACAGTTTCCAATAGTTGACAGGCTAGTGTCAGAATTGCTTAATTGATAGAATTCTGTAAATTTTTCCGGGAGTTTTATAACTATATTCTCGTCACTTTCCTCTATGGAAGCATACTCTTTAAAAAGAGCTTTTTTATTCCACTCGTCAATTTCTTTGTGTGAAATACCGATGGTTGAACGAGACAATGCGTACACAAAAACGCTGTTTCCCCACACATTATAATTTATCATTTCCTTTGGAATCTCAATGACCTCAGGTGTTCTACAGGGATAATCTAACGGATAAACCTTTTTAACTAACATACCTCTTCTAATGAAATGCTTTACTCTAACCTTCTTTTTTAAGATTAATCTATTCACGCTACCATCAACCCTTCCGTTTGTCCAACCTAATCTTTCAGCAATTTCAGAAATAGTTAGTCCCGGCCTTTTCAGCACCTCTTGAAATACAATCGAATCGGTTAATTCACCTTTAACATGCATAGCAACAGGCGCTCCAGATATCTTTTTTTCATTCATATTCTCACGCATGTAGTATAACATTTACATCGCGTTTATAAGCGTTTAGAAGCTTCCAAACGGTTTTCTAAATCAATATTATGAATCCTAATAAAAAGACTGTATGGCAAAAACAGTAGAACTGAGCTCTACAGCTTACAGATGGATGCTTAGACATCGTTTCATATCAGAAGAATACATTCAACAGGAGTATAGCTTAAAACTAAATAGCATTTTCAGGTTGAAGCTGTAATTAAACTCTCAACTAAAAGCTTTTCACCTTAACTTATCTCTCTCCGCTATGTAGGAAGCTCGAATCACTGCTTTTTTTATACCTTTTCCATGAATCCCTAAACTTTGCGGTTGGAGGCTGAGCATCTATGCTCTCTGTGGCTTTAGGCTTGGAGCTTGATGGCCCGTCGGTTCTCCAGTGTAAGCTTCTCTTGGAAGTTCGGCTTACACATCCGCGTATTGGCGTAAATTCGTTAGTTCTAAGTATGGCTGGCAAAGCCAGAAAGAAAACCTTGAAATGTTCCTGCAAAATCACGAAACTGAATTGGTTAGAGAGTTTGCTAAGGCTGGCTTGCATGGTAATGGCTGGAAAACTGCAAGGAGGAGTGAAGCACGCTCGCAAAAAGTTCTTGAGTGGGCCGGGCCGGAGTTGAACCGGCGACCTCAGCCTCGTAAGGGCTGCGTCCTAACCAGGCTAGACGACCGGCCCTCTACAGTTTCATGGGTGCATTGTTTTCAAGAAAGCGTTTTTCTGTAATAAGTTTTTCAATTACGTTTACGGGATTTTCTAGTTTTGCAAGTTTTTCTTTTACGTCCCACTTCTTTCCTAGATGCTTTTTGGCTAGGGGCAATACTTTTGGGGGGCTGACTATGAAGAGTGGGAAATTTTGCTGTGCTAAGTATTTGTTTACAAATGTGCGTCCGAGTTCTGAGATTGTTATGCTGGGGGTTCCTTGTAATGCTGCCTCTCTTGCGATGGTTCCGCCCGCGCTTACGACTAGATCTGCGTCGGCGACCAGACTTGCTGAGTCGACAAAATGTTGGGGAATTGTAAGGTTCTTTCTTTTTGATTTTTTGTATCGTGTTAGGAAAATAACGTTTCCTAATGCTGTTAGCTTTTCTGCTATTTTTTCGGTTAAGTCGGGTTTCCCGGCAGCGTAAGCTGCTTTTGTCTCCATCTGTCTAACAACTATTAGGGGTTTTTCATAGCCAGATTTTTGAGGAACTTTTTGTTCTGTGATCCATGCGACCTCATCCACGCCTCTAAACTGGAAAAGCTTTGGTTCGCCATATTTTTTGAACACTCTTTTTGGGATAGCCTCTGAGACGACTAGAGCGTTTGCTAGTGGAATTGTTAGTTTGTTTACGGCTGTTGCGTGCGGCGTGTCAGCTGTCAATATTATTGGAACGTTTAGCCCGAAGGCGACGCGACATAATTCGACGGATTGATGTGAAATTGCTAGGTCAGGCAAGTTGTCCTTGAACATTTTAGAGAGCATGATTATTCTTTTTGCGCTTTGTTCTAGTCTTGTGTAAAGTGAAGTGGGGTCGTATTGTCCCACTGGAATAAATTTTTCATTAAGGGTTTTTGACAGTTCTAATGTGTCTGGGTGTTTTCTTGTTGTAAGGATGACATCGTATCCTAGGTGTCTTAACCTTGCTGCGATTGCTGTGCCATATCGAACATGTTTTCCGGTTAAGGCATCATACCATATTCTCATAGTCATAGTTTTCCCTTTTGACTTAGATTCTTGAATAGTTTCTTTTTCGTTTCATACTCGTCTCGTGTCATAATTGGTTTAGCTGGTGTTCCCATAACAACGCTTTTAGGGGGAACATCTTTTGTTACAACGCTTGCAGCGGCGATTACTGCTGATTTTCCAATTGTGACGTTTGGGAGTATTACGCTGGATCCGCCTATGATAACATCATCTTTGAGGATTGGAGGGGTTAGGCATTTGCTTTGGGGGAATTTGTCATTAAGGAGTGTACAGTTGGGGGCGATGAAAACGTTGTTTCCTATTACGCATCCGTTTGATATTGTTACATGCGTTTGAATATTGCAGTTCTCCCCTATGACAACGTTCTTTCCTATGTCACAAAAGCTTCCGATGCGTGTTCCATCACCGATTTTCGTGCAGTCACCAACAACTACGTAGTTCCAGATTACAACGTTCTTGCCAAGCTGAACATCTTCGCCTAGGATGACCCCTACTCCAATTTTTGGTTTCTGCATATGCTTCACTCTTAACTTTAATGTTTACCATGTCTGGTGTATGCGAAGTTTAAATAGTTTGATGATTTATTTGATTTTTCCTTGGGGGCTTAAACTTTGGTGAGAGATAAGGTAGTAGTTGTTGGTTTAGGTGAGGTGGGACGCCCATTATTTGAGTTGCTTAAAGAGAGTGGACAGTTTGACGTTTATGGTTTCGACTTAGATAGGAAAAAGATGGAGGAAATTGGACAAGCCGAGTTTCCTGAATCATTTGACGTGATGCATGTATGCATTCCATGTGCTGATCAAAGCAAATTTGTCGGTGACGTCGTTGGTTACCTTAGGCGGTTTAACCCCAAACTTGCGATTATCGAGAGTACGGTTCCACCTGGGACAACCATGAAAATACATGCGCATCACAGCAGCTGTCTATTGGCACATTCTCCAGTACGTGGAGTTCATAAAAGCTTGGAACATATGAAGTGGGAGTTGAGACGCTGGACGAAATTTGTCGGCGGTGTAGATGACTTGTCATCTAAAGCTGCGTTTGAACATTTTGAAAAATTGGGTTTCAAGGTTAAAGTTTTAAAGAGCTGCTTGGAAACGGAGTTAGCTAAGCTTTTTGAAACCACTTATAGGGCTTGGATGATTACATGTTTTCAGGAGATGCATCGCATTTCGAAGCGCTTTGAGGCAGATTTCGATGAAGTTGTGGAGTTCATCGAGGATACGCATCGCGTCAGATTTGACAGACCAGTTATGTTTCCAGGGGTTATTGGTGGGCACTGCTTGATTCAGAATGCGGAACTGCTATTGAAAAGTTATGATTCTGAGCTTCTAAGGTTGATTTTGAAGTCTAATGAAAAACGTAAGCTGGAAGTTGAGGATGAGCAGACGAGGGAGGAGATTGAAAAGGTTAGATTGAGGGTTGAGGCTCTCGAGAGAGACATTGCGACGTTAAAGCCCCTGCTTAAAAAGAGGTCGAAATAGGTGCGAAAATGAAGCTCATTATGATAAACGATTGCGCCTTTGTTGGGGAAACGTTGCTCAAGTATATGCCATTAGACATGGAAAAGCAACATATTAAGCGCTCTAGGGGTTTTTGGAGTAAAACCTTCGGTTTAGCCTATAAGATTTTGAAAGCAAAAGGCGACATATACCATGTGCATTATCTGCTACAAGATTGTTACATTGCGTCTAAGCTTGGGAAGAAACCTCTAATTGGGCATGCGCATGGCAGCGATTTGAGGGCAAGCTTAAGGCATCCCTTATGGGGTAGGATAGTTAGGCATAACCTACGCAAATGTGATAAGGTTTTGGTGAGTACGCCGGATGTTCTTGGCATAGCGAAAAATTTTCGAGAAGACGCGGAGTATCTGCCCAATCCAGTTGACACGGAGATTTTTTATCCAAAACCCCTTCCGGAACATGGTGGGAAGAAGCGTATTCTCATCGCAAGTGATTCGAATTGGAGCGTGAAGGGAACGGACATCGCCATACGAGCTTTAAGTAGGATTAAGGATGATGTGGATGCTAGCATCATTGCCTACGGTGTTGATTTTGAAAGAACATTATCTTTAGCTTATTCCCTCGGCTTACACGTGAATGTACTGCCAAAAGCCTCTCATGAAAAGCTTAACCAATACTACTGGAATGCAGATGTGGTTATTGATCGGTTTAAGCTTGGATCCTTAGGGATGGTTTCACTAGAAGCCATAGCATGCGGCAGACCAGTGATAACATATGTATCGTCAGAATATTCAGAATACCGAAGCTTTCCATTAAAAGACGTGAACAGCATTGAAGAAATTGTTAGTGCAATAACCGACGCTTCTTTTGAGCTTTGGCAGAAGGAGTATAACTACCTTGAGAAAAATCATAAATCAGAAGCCATTGTTAAAAGATTAGTGGACGTTTATAATGAGGTATATCCCATTGGAAAAGCTTGATGTCGTAATGCCCACTTTAAATTCCGTCTCTAGAATAGGGGTGGACGTATTTAGGAAGGTGTTACAGCGAATTTTTACAGAGATTCCGGTGAATAGACTCATAGCTGTTGACGATCGCTCAAAAGATGAAACTTTAGATGTATTAAAAGAATTTGGAGTAACTATTTTGAATGGTATTGGCAGTCTTGGTAAGATCAGGAAAAAAGGTATGGAAAACAGAGGGTACTGGGATACGTTGCAACTTTGGTTAGAACTCCGCATCAAATTCCTAGCAAGGCTTAAGAATGTGGAAACATCTTCGCGATTTGAATCGCGGTAAGGTTCAAGCGGTTCAAACCAAACAGTTTCAACAGATGTTCATGCTTAAGCTATACATTCCATCGAAGCAAAAGGAAGAAAGCCAAAATCAATGTGCGCGCGCACGTTTTTCTTTCAAATTCGCAATGGTACTTCTTAGCATCTAATATCTCTTGATTTCAATGTTGGCGCAAAATTTTTTCAATCCTTGATACTACATATTCCTGGTCTTCCTTAGTCATGGAGTGACACATTGGTAGAGCCAACAGATTCTTGTATAATTTTTCCGCCCTCTCTAACCTGCCAATTTTCCTTACCCTTTTATAGCTGGGTTGCATGTGTAATGCATACGTTCCAATTTGTGTTTCGATGTTTTCTTTCCGAAGTTCTTCAATTATTTTGTTTCTTGCGCCTTCTTTTTCAATATAGACTGCGTAGGTCTGGTAAATATGCTTGGAATTAGCTGCTTTTTGCGGTGGTCTTATTAACTCTGTATCCCCAAGCAACTTGTTATAGTAATTGGCTAACTCTATTCTTCTACCAATTATAGAGTCTATTTTTTTCATTTGCGCCAACCCAATGGCACTCAGTACATCGCTCAGTTTGTAGTTGGTTCCAAAAACGACAAAGCTAATTTCACCATCCTTCGTTTTCATGCCGAATTTCTTTAGGGCACCAAGTTCTTCTGCTAAGGAGGGCTCGTTAGTTACAGCCATGCCTCCCTCTCCAGTCGTTATTACTTTTCTTGGATGGAAACTAAAGCAAGTTATATCAGCTAATTTTCCCGTCTTTATTCCGTTATATTCCGCACCAAGACTGCATGCAGCATCCTCTACAATAAAAACGCCGTATTTTTCCTTTATTTCAATTAATGGACCCATATCTAATGGATTTCCACCCCAAGAAACAGGTATAATACACTTAGTCTTTTTAGTAATAGCTCGCTCTATCTCAGCCGGATCTACATTATATGAGTACAAATCTACATCCACCAAGACTGGTGTAGCACCAATCCAGCTGACTATATTCCCTGTTGAGGGATGCGTAAAGTCTGGCACAATTACTTCGTCGCCTGGTCCAACTTTCAACGCTCTTAATGCTATTTCCAGAGCTGCGGTACATGATGTGGTAGCAAAGGCATAATCTACACCAATGTATCTTTTGACCTCTTCCTCAAACTCTCTTGTTTTTTGCCCTTCAGTCAGCCAGCCAGAACGCAAAACCTTAACAACTTCGGTCATCTCGTCCTCGCCTATGACCGGTTCTATTAACTTTATTTTTTTGTACACCACTCGAATTCTCTCCTCTTCCTTATGCGCGTTTGATTAAAGGCTTTTATTCTCTAAATATGAAACATTTTTTATAAGCTTTAACTAGACAAGTAGGATGGGCAGGCATAATGAAAAAAGAAACGGTGGTTGTTACTGGCGGTGCAGGATTTATTGGCTCACATCTATCCCATAAATTGGTGAAGTTAGGTTATCACGTGATCATACTGGATAACTTAGCTAGAGGAAAATATGAGTACATTAAGGATTTGGTTGATGAACATGGTGCAACTTTTGTTAAAGGAGACATTAGAGATCCTTTAACAGTCCATGAAGTCTTAAAAGGAGCAAAATATGTTTTCCACGAGGCAGCAGTTTGCATAAATTACTCTTTAAAACATCCAGTAGAGAGCATCCAAATTAACGTTGATGGCAGCTTCAACATTTTTAAGACTGCAGCAGAAGAGGGTGTTGAAAAGATAGTTTTTGCCTCTTCAGCTTCTGTTTATGGGAACCCCGTGTACCTCCCAATGGATGAGAACCATCCGCTGAATCCCATTACCCCCTATTGCGCCAGCAAAATTGCTGCCGAATACTTCTTGAGAGTCTTAGGTTCAAAAGGTCTAAAATATGTTATTCTGAGGTATTTTAACGTCTACGGCCCAAGGCAAAGCATTGATGCTTTTTATACGTCGGTTATAGTCAATTTTATGAAAAATGTGGAGCAAGGGAAAGCGCCTGTGATATATGGTGATGGTAGCCAATCAATGGATTTTATTAATGTCCACGATGTTGTGGAGGCAAACATTTTGGCAATGAAAAGTGCTATCTCAGGTGAAGTCTTCAATTTAGGAAGTGGGACCTCAATTACTGTAAGAGAACTAGCAGAAACAATAATCAGACTTTTTAAGAAGAACCTGAAACCGCAATACGAGAAAGAGTTAAACATTATTGTACGTAAACGGCAAGCTGACATATCAAAGATAAGAAAACTGTTACGGTTTGAGCCCAAGATCGACTTGAAAGAAGGGTTAAAAGAAGTAGTAAAGGACCTCATCGTTCATCCGAATTTCTACTGACTTATTTATTCAGAAGATGTTAACCTCAGAGCGCTATTCCTTAATAGGTCTTAACATTAACATTTTAAATAAAAAGGCAAGTTTTACTATGACATTATGCGAAAAGCACCACTTGTTATGCGCGAACCTGTTCCTAAGTTAATGTTTACGGTAAATTTCGCAGTCTTCAAATAGTATTTGCTATGGCAAATGTATGTACGCATATGTAAAACGAGGCAAATTGGCAACACAGCAAAAATCACCCTCCATTAAATTTTGATCGATTAACCCCTTTCAATTGTTTCTATTAAAGCTTCAAGATTGCCATATGCCCCACGCTTAGCTTGTAAATATCCGACCAAGACATGAATCCTGAAAAATAGAAATTAATTAAGCAGAACTTTCCATAAGGGATATCCTAAAACGTATCGAGCAACTCCTCGCAGTAACTGCTCCTCCTTAGAGAGACCATGTCTTAAATGAAGAATTTTTGTATTTGGATGCATTGAAACTTTTTTCACTTTCAGCAATTATGTTCTTTAGCACCAATTGAAGTGCCTTCCTGAAACCCAATATGTCTTCCGGTGGCAGTCATCCTTGAACCCTTCTTTCATGAGGCAAAGCTTCAATAGGACACTGCCATGATGGTAATCTGAGCCAATCATATATCTGGAACAAAATGTTTAACAACCTTCTCTGACCATCTGTACACCTATCTAGAACAAAGATAAACTCATCGACAGGTGCGTTCCAAAGGGAAGCCAAACAATATGGTAAGTATTTTTCTTCGTTGCGAATGACTATAACCAATGTCTTTCTCAACCAACAAACCTTACCGAGTATTAACCGAGCCATTTATTTATATGCACACGTTTTGTAGATCCAAATTACCGTTGAATTGTATTTTTGCACTTTTTCCCGATAACACTACCTTACCGACTATCCTAGCTGGAACACCCATAGCCACACTGAAGGATGGCACATCCTTCGTAACCACGGCTCCAGCACCTATTACACTATTGTCGCCGATTGTTACTCCTGGCAAAATTACAGCACCACTCCCAACATAAACATAGTTTCCTATTTTCACAGGCTTTTTAACAATATCCATATTTCTTTTTGAAATGCACCGTAAATGCGTGGAGTGCGTAAAAATCATGACCCCACAACTAATATCGCAACCGTCGCCTATTGTAAGCCCACCCGTTCCATCCAAGACTACAAAGGGTCCAATCCAAACATTTTTTCCAACTTCCGGCTTACCATAAATGTATACGTTCTCGTAAACACTAGTTTGTTCTCCAAAACCGAGAAACTCTGCCTTCTTCCACCTATCTAATAACATTTCGTCCAGCGGAAGCACACGGTCATACTTTCTTCGCATTTGTGTTGCCACTTTCTTGCGAAGTTTTTCATAGTTTATTTTTTTTCCTGAAGCATCCATTCGGTTTCCTCACAGTTAAACTTGCATCAAACTATACAAAGCGCTCAGCACTCGCATTCCTAATCAGAAAAAATAATTATTACATACTTATAACTTTCTAAGTCTTTAATCATGGCAAGAAAAGGGCACTTGGAAGGTATAGGCAGATGGAAACGCTGGTAGTACTTGCATTTAGTGTTTGTATATTTTTTTTACGATTTATCCAATGGTACTTTTTTTTAGGAAGATTGCTCGGACAAAAATATTCTGCATATACCGACACCTGGTGGTTTCTAATCGAAGCGAGAAAACTTAGAAAGGGTAATTTCAAACTTTTCAGCAAGTATAGAGAAGAAAGACCTGAGTGGGAGAACGATTATCCTCCAATGTTTCAATACTTATTGGCAATAGTTCCAGACGAGTACATAGATTGTGTAATTAGGTATGCTGTTCCTTTTTTGGACGCTTTTACAGCCTCCCTACTTTTTTCTTTGACAGCCTTTATCACAAACAGTTTAGAATATGGCATGTTCGGCGTAATCGTTTACTTCAGCGCACCAATGATATTTCAGCAGAATTTCTGTTTGTGTGTCCGCCCCTTGACCATACTAATTATTTCTATTATTTACATACTTTCTAGGAGCTTTTCAATTCCAAGTTTCTGGGGCATCTCCTTGCTTGTTTCGATTATACTTTTACTACATAAATTTGCAACTCAAGTTGTGATTTTCACATCAGTATCTTACTTAGTTATCGGACGGTTTGACTACATGCTATCTGTTGTTGTAGGCTTTTTAATGTCAATGCTTATCTCAAGAGGATATTACTTAAAAGTCCTAAGAGCGCATGTAAACCGATTGAGATCAAGTGATCTGAAACAATTCGCCGAGAGTCGTGCTAAGAATCCGTTAAAGAGAATCGTTGCACTTACGATTTACTGCCCGTGGCTAATATTTTTTATCATCTCCCTTTTCAGTCTTAACTGGAATATTTTTTCTTCACTTTTGGTTTATGACGTTGCTTGGATTCTTACTTTAACAGTACTATCGGTAGTTGCCAACTTCTCGATTTTACGAGTTATCGGAGAGGGATGGCGATACTTGGGATACCTTGTTTTCCCAATGTCTTTTTACACGATATCAACCATTGTTTACTCATCTATCTTTCGACTGATTTACTGGCTTATCGCCTGCTTAGGTCTTGCAATCAGTTATTATTACTCACAAAGGCTACTCCAAGGACATCAGAAATACCTAGTAAGCAAAAAAGATATAGGAAAATTCAAGAAAATTTCTACAATTGAAGGTAAAACAGTAATTGCTTATCCTAGCGAATTTACTTACATAATTGCGTATTACGGCGACAAAGATTACGCTACAACGCCAGAGCACGCTGATATAATAGTAGTCAACAAGGAACTTACCGAAAAATCACTATTAAAAACGCTAGAAGAAAAAGGATACACGCGAAAACTTGAAGAAAAAGAATGGATAGTTTTAACACGTTAACCAATTTTTGGCTTAGTTAAGGTAGCCGTCTGGCTACAAAACAAATAAACAAAACAAGTAAAACGCCAGGAGCTAGGGCTGGCTGTTTAAGTAATATTTCGAAAATTCTCTTACGTTCAGTTGGCTTTCGTGTAATCAAATCCAAACCTTCTCCGTATCTAATTTGCAAGTTCTTGTAAGCTTTTCTTGCAAAGAGAGTTTTCCTCAAAAGGCTGCCTAATCGGTTAGTCTCATCGTGAATCAGATAACCATCTTCCATGTCTATAAATCCTAACTTATATCCTCTTGAAAAAACTCTGAAGAGCATGTCTAAATCATCGCATAGAATATATTTAGTGTGGAATAGCCCAACTTTTTGCAAGACATCTCTTCTAAAAAATAGTAGTTTAGCGTCTCCCAGTCTCGTTAGTGAAATGCATTTAGCCATGTAACCTTGTGGCTTTGACTTAATTGCTGGTATGCCAACAATGTCAAAACCCTTCTTGAACTTAAACACACATGCGGATATTGCTGTGGGACTCAAATATTCATCTTCATCCAAAAACAAAACATAATCTCCTTTACTCTTAAGATAACCGTAATTTCTCTTCTCGGCTGGGAACCCCTCTAAATCAACTAATATTAACTCTATATTTGGGTATGTTTGTTTCTTAACATGCTCAGCACAAATTTTCGCTTTCATTTTATTGTGAACAGGAACTACTATAGAAACAAGCTGTTTTGATGCATCAAGACCATCAGGCATTACGGTTGTACGTTTAACCATACAATCACCTTTATGGAAACATGTTAAAGTATTATGATAAACCTTGCGTTTACACATCAAAATTCTTCCGCCAGCCATTTCGTCATCTACATCAGTTTCACATACATTAAGCCACGTGCGTTTTATAGTCCGTGCCCTTCAAAAACAAACGACAGATGTACGGTTAACTTAGCAAACTGCGAATGTGCAGTTCTTTATCGAAAACTCGCCAGGATTTAAATCTGTTTACACTCCGAAAACAACAGTTTATCATTTAGGCGGTGGGCTTACATTGGGGTTAAGTAGAGAATGAAGAGTGCGCATATTTCGAAGTAGGTTGCTCACATACTTAAAAAATTATGAAGTAAAAAACATTTTTCTACGCTTTCCTGTAATCTTTTTAACCGTGATTGCAATGGAAGTCTTGTCAATGATGAAGAGCAGGGAAGCGCTTCCAATTCTTAAAGAAGTTTTCGAGTTTTTAAAGGCAATCAAACCGACATTAAAAGAAAGAAAACGAGTCCAGAGATTGAGGAAAGTTTCGGATAAACAGATATCTGAAAACACAAGAACACCTGAACACCTATCCATCTTAAAAGCGATAACATTGTTATAAAATGATTTTCTTGTCTGATATTAGATCAATTTTTCATCAAACAAAAATTACACTATTCCGAACCCGCACTGTTTCCAATCTTTAACCAATCTTTAACCAACTACACATAATGAAACTGATGTTTAATTTCGTTCCAGAAACTTGGTACACCGCCAACACTTTCATGGGGTCATGGAACGATATCGTGAAAGGCTATTAGGTCACCTACACTCGTTAACATATTTGCTGCTAACCTCCAAACCTTTACCTTAAACTCACGCTTAATGTTCTTAATAAAGAACTCTAATACCGCTACATTACATATGTAAAATACCTATTCCTGCCCATCCCTGGTTCCAGTCCTTAACAATTTCATAATATCGATAGCTATGTTTTATTTCGTTCCAGAATCTACTAACCTCACAGCCAATCTCTGGAGGATGCGGAACTATATCGTGGAAAGCTATTATTTCGTCCTTCTTAACCAGAGGTGAATACATTTCAAAATCCTTTTTAACGCCCTCGTATGTGTGATCGCCGTCTATAAAGAGAAAGCTCAAACCTTCCTCATCAAGAATCTCTTCACCATCTTGAGTGTAGAATGTGCATGTGAATCCCCACGCATAAGATACACATACTGGTTATGTATGGCAAACGATTCGTATAAGGGAATTCTCCATTCAGGATAGCCTCCACCAAACCGTCCGCCTGGAAGATCAATGCTGATTATTCTTGCATCTAAACTTGCAACCCTCGTGAACAAAAATAGCGTGCCGCCCCTAGCAGTTCCTATTTCCAAAATGGTCTGCGGTTTATGTCTTGCCAAAATTTTCAGAAGCTCCGTAATTTCTTCCTTAACTTGAGTTGGGCTTATGCTGATCCACGGATAAGGAAAAAACTTGGATGGGCTAAAGGCTAAATTCACATAATCCTCTAAGCTGTTGCACCTATTCGCTTTCCATTTCACTTTACAAATTGAAGACTTAACGGCAATTTCCATCAACCTTTCTTTTGGTAAAATCTTTTTGACAGCCCTAGGAACTTTCACTTTCCATCAAACCTTTTAATCAAATCGTACACACAAAATAAAAGTATTTGATGTGAATTAAATAAAGCTTCAGGGGCTTTAACAAACCGGAGAAGAAAATTGAGCGGATATGAGAAAGTGTTCATCGTTTCAGGATCGAGCGGTTTACTTGGCAATAAAATAGTTGAAAAGGCCACGTGCCATTTTAGGGTTATACCACTTCACAACACCAAACCCTTACATGCACACTCTTTAAAACTCGACATTACAAATGCAAGTGAAGTTTCAAGACTTTTCAACAAGTTTAAGCCTTACGCGGTGATTCATATGCGCGCGAATGGCATTCTGTCAACAAATTGTGTTTACCGTTTAAGGAGAGCGTTTATTTTTCTTTATCGTTAACTATGTGAAATGCCTCTAACCCTGTTTTTCTGCTTATTTGTACAAGCCTTTTGTCGCTGCTCACGAGCGCGTTGCTTTGGCTTTGCATGCAGGTAGTTATTTGTAAGGTGTCTGCTTCATAAATATGATGGTTTAATATTAGAGCCCATGTTTCGGTGAGAATTGTTGGACGCACCATTTAAGTTCTTAAAGTGCCCATTTCATGATACTATACCAGTTATTCCCACTACAACTTTGGCAAGTAAACTTGTTAATGAGTGCGCTATTTTATGCTTCAACTTCTATTTCTGATCACACTCGCGAGGAAAACCTCTTTTTAGTACTTTTAAGCGTGTTAAGGATCTAGAGCGTCCTTACTCCGTGTTGGTTTGCGTATTTTTTCAGTCTTTCATCAAAAGTTAGAAGAGCGTGTCCCATCCTCTTAGCCACGGATAATATCAGAAAGTCATTGTAGTCTCGGTATTCTCTGATTCTCTGGATGGAAAAGAGAATGTCATCAACTTGTATGGCAACGGGATTAGACTTCACGTGTGTTAAGTACTCTATCACCTTCTCTCGGGAAAAGCTTAGATCCAGCTTCTCACCTTTCATGAACCATACATACTCGTGGAAGACTATGGATGGCAATATCCACCTATTTAGGGAATCAAGCAGTTTCGTGGCTTCCCTGTGGAACTCGCTATCTTCAAAGGTGTCAAACACCAGAACGTTTGTATCTACGACTGCAGACAACCCTCCAAACCTCTCTCAATAGATCGTTCGATATCCTCTAAGCTTAAGGGTCTACCGAGTTTTCTAGTTCGCCTCTTCCCCCTTCTCGGTATCCTGATCTTAATTACGCCTTCCTCGTCATAGTACTCCATCACAAGAACATCGCCTTTTTCAACGTTGGTTTGAGCCCTTATGTCCGCTGGAATTGTTATCTGATAGTTCCGTGTTACTTTTGTAGTAGGCATATTATGTCAACTATTTATAGTAAATTAATTTATATAAAAGCTTTCCTCTCCTGAGACGATTTATATGGGTCACGTATATGATCCCCAGCTTAAATAACTTATACACCTCAAGGACCATTAGGACTCACATACACCTGAAAAAGCCAGAAGCTTCCTAGGAGGACCTGCATAATGTAGCTGGGCGATAACCCTTCCAGCTGAGCTTAAACGTAAATATTCCATAAAGAAGGGCTCCAGGGTGAAAATTATGGGAAACGAGAGGGGCATCCTAATAGTTCTTATTCCAAACTTGGAGGACCTCTTCGGCGTCGACCCTCCATGAAAGAGGTTGCCAAAGCCATTTCCGCGCGCGATCGTGCTAGTGTCGAGGCAAAGTTTCAGCAACCCTTTTTCCGCCTCATTTCTCTAATTATCTCCTCTGAATAAGGCCCTCTTAGTATGGGTCTTCCGGCTTTAATTTCGGAAGATGATATTACCCCATCCGCTTTTACGCCTATTCTTCTGAAACCTAAAACTACAGCATCTTGAACAATTAAGGATCGTAGAAGCATCTCGACTTCGCTACTGATTTTTCGTAGGCTTCCATATTTTTGGAATACCTCTTTCTTGAAATCGGACCATACTTTGTCGTTTACGTATATGCTGACTTTAGTCAACTCTATACCTCTAAACAACTTTACTGGTAAAGAGCATTTGAGATTTGCTGAAGGCAAAGCAATGGAGAAATCAAAAATGAGGGCTCTATAAATTAAAAAGGTTATGGAAAGAGCAGAAGCCTGCATGCTCGTTCTTTTGCCAACAGCCGATCATGAGCTTTGAACAAGGCTGCAGGTATGCGCGCGCGCTTCAACTTTGACGCAAGCCTAATCAAGCCGGCGAAGATGAACCAGCTTACAACGTGGATAACCAGAAGACCACGAGACTCATCCCTAAACACAGAGAAAACAAAAAAACAACTAAAAACAAAATGCGCGCGCATACACCAATGAAGTTTGAAGGAATACCCGAGTTAGTGTTTGTGGGGACGCCAGTCAAAATTGGAAGATCTATTGGCTCATCATTGTACGAGAAACTTCCTAAAGCTGAGTAGATGGCAATAGCTGAAGCCGCGAAGGCAATTTATCAAACATATCTCATGGCAACCGAAAATCTTGAGCAAAGAACAAAACCCACACTTTAAATACATTCTTATAAAACACATTTCACAAAATTGGTGAAGGAACTGACGTTGATAATCTTCAGGATTGACATTGACTACCCTTACCCTTCGAGGATAAGAAGTTTCATTTACACAGCCTTTGGCATAAAGTTTGGAAGAGACTATCTCAAAAATTCAAAAATAATTGCACGGATGATTAATGAATCACCAAAAAAGGTAAAGGCTTACTGGTTTTTTACGCCTAAAACTTTGCCTGACACTGAGTTGCTAAGGCTGATAAATAATGATAGGCATGAGATAGCGCTTCACATAGTGAATGACCCTTTTGGAGATTTAAAATTGCTTGAGAAAGTTTCTGGAAGAAAAATCAACTATTATACGATTCATGGCACTGCCCGTTTGCTGGCGAGAATCATATGGAAGCGGTGGAAGTTTAAAGAACCAAAGATTCCAAGCAACTATCCGCTGCAGTCCTTTTACGAGTTCCCAACATTTGGATTAGACATCTCATGTTACAAGTATATCGCTGAACAAGCCTTAAAAAACGCTGAGGAACATATCGCCAAAGGACAGGTTCTGCAAATTCACCCCATATGGCTTTTCCAAAGAGGAAAACTAAATTACAGAGGCGCTTACTACGAGGTTTTAAGGAGAATCTTAAACGTGGACACAGAAACTGAAACAATAACCTTCAAAAAGAAACTATTTTTCAAAATAGCAATGGATGCGAAGGAATATGAAAAAAATGTAACTCCCACAGAAGAACTCATCAAAAAACTTTGCGAAAGAGGCGCAGATATTTTCACTTTTATAGAAAGAAAGTGGTGCTCTACCTTTCAAAATCCGTCAAACCTATGGATTAGAGAGAGCGACAACATTGCACTTTTGCATGTTACCTCTTTTGAGGAATGGTGGAACCGTATAGGCAAGAAAACCCGCAACATGATACGTAAAGCGGAAAAAAGCGGTGTAAAAATCGAAATTGCAGAGCCTAATGAAAAGTTAGCAGAAGGAATATGGAAAATTTACAACGAAACTCCAATAAGACAAGAGAGAGGATTTCCACATTACGGAACACCCCTTGAGTCGGTGAAAAGGGCGATTTTTTCTTCAAAAAATTCCACTTATATTTGCGCCCACATTCAAGACGAACTTGTAGGATTTATACAGCTTATTCACGGCGACAACATTGCAGTAATATCGCAGATTCTTTCACTGCAAAAACATTGGGACAAAGCCGTAAACAACGCCCTAATAGCGAAAACAGTTGAAGTTTGCGCAAACAAAGGCATTTCATGGGTTATGTATGGCAGAATGGGAAACCACCCATCCCTTGACAAATTCAAACAAAACAACGGATTCACCCAGTTTAAACTAACACGCTACTATATACCATTAACACAAAAAGGAAAAATAGCCACAAAGTTAGGATTACACAGAGACATAAAGGATATTTTACCACAACCAATAAAATATCCGCTGATTCCAGTTTACAACTGGATAAGTAGAACAAAAATGAAAGTTAAACTTCGATTAAAACATTAAAAGAACAGCGTAAAGCTGCAATAAAAACTAAACGAAAAGCCATGCTATAAACTTAGAAAGTTATAATAAACGAGTCTGGCATTAAATTGTTTTATGAAAGCTTTGGTTCTAAGTGGCGGCAGAGGCACAAGACTTAGACCTCTAACTTTCACCACCGCAAAACAATTAATTCCCGTGGCTAATAAGCCAATTTTAGGC
>Ga0315268_10002717_pt1 | contig 19796 bp, 15 predicted proteins | sample C1_top_MG_FD_204535 | JGI IMG/M metagenome (GOLD analysis project Ga0315268, IMG submission 204535) | Sediment microbial communities from Yellowstone Lake, YNP, Wyoming, USA - C1_top | ecosystem: Environmental > Aquatic > Freshwater > Lake > Sediment | place: USA: Wyoming | collected 2017-08-01
GAGGGCAGGGAGCCTCGCTCCCTGGCCCTCCCCCCAACCTCCTCATTCGCCCTGCCGGGCGAAGGTCAGCCCTTTCGCGTCGGCGTCCACCAGGATAGTATCCCCCTCCTTGAACTTCCCTTCCAGCAGCATGGGGGCCAGTTTATCCTGGAGGTGGTGCTGGATGGCCCGGCGCAGGGGTCTGGCCCCGTAAACCGGGTCGTAGCCCGCCTCGGCCAGGAAGTCCCGGGCCTTGTCCGTGAGGGAGAGGCCAATTTGACGGTCCTCCAAGAGACGGCGCAGGCGGGCGATCTGCAACGTCACTATCTCCCGCAGTTGCTCCTTGGTGAGGCGGTGGAAGATGAGGATATCGTCCACCCGGTTCAGGAATTCCGGCTTGAAGTGGAGTTTCAGGGCCTCCAGGACCCGCTCCCGCATCTGTTCTTCGTCGATCACCTCCGCGATATACTGGCTGCCGATGTTGGAGGTCATAATAACGATGGTGTTTTTGAAGCCCACGGTGCGGCCGTGGCCGTCGGTGAGGCGGCCGTCGTCCAGGATCTGCAAGAGGGCGTTGAAGACCTCGGGGTGGGCCTTTTCCACCTCATCGAAGAGCACCACGGAATAGGGGCGGCGGCGCACCGCCTCGGTGAGCTGGCCCCCTTCCTCGTAGCCCACATAACCCGGGGGCGCGCCCACCAGGCGGGAAACCGTGTGCTTCTCCATGTATTCGCTCATATCCAGGCGGACCATGGCCGCCTCCGAGTCAAAGAGGAACTCGGCCAGGGCCCGGGCCAACTCGGTCTTGCCCACGCCCGTGGGGCCCAGGAAGATGAAGGAGCCCAGGGGGCGGTTGGGGTCCTGGAGGCCGGAGCGGGCCCGGCGCACCGCGTTACTTACTGCCTGAACGGCCTCCTCCTGGCCCACCACCCGAACCGCCAGGCGTTCCTCCATGTGCAGCAGCTTCTGTTTTTCTCCTTCCAGGAGGCGGGTGACGGGGATGCCGGTCCACTTGGACACCACTTCCGCCACGTCCTCCGCGTCCACCTCTTCTTTTAACATTGCCCCTTCTTGCTGCAGTTCCGTGAGCTTGAGGTTCTCGGCCTCCAGTTCCTTCTGAAGGTTGAGAAGGGTGCCGTAGGAGAGTTCCGCGGCCCGGGCCAGGTCCCCCCTTCTCTCGGCCTGGGCCGCTTCAATCTTGGCCTTCTCCATCTGCTCCTTGACGGTGCGGATGTGGCTGATGACCTCTTTCTCCCGCTGCCACCGGGCCTTCAGAGTGGTGCTCTTTTCCTTGAGGTCGGCCAGGCTCCTTTCTATTTTGGCCAGCCTCTCCCTGGAAGCGGGGTCTTGTTCCCGTTTCAGGGCCTCCCGTTCGATTTCCTCCTGGGTGATCTTGCGCTCCACCTCATCGATCTCCCCGGGACGGGAATCGATCTCCATGCGCAATTTGCTGGCGGACTCATCGATGAGGTCCACCGCCTTATCAGGGAGGTGGCGGTCGGTGATGTAACGGTGGGACAAGGTGGCGGCCGCGACGATGGCGCTGTCCTTGATCCTGACCCCGTGGTGCACCTCGTAGCGCTCCTTCAGGCCCCGGAGGATGGCGATGGTGTCCTCCACGGAGGGCTCGGCCACCAGGATGGGTTGGAAGCGGCGCTCCAGGGCCGCGTCCTTTTCGATGTATTTGCGATATTCATTGATGGTGGTGGCCCCCACGCAGCGCAGCTCCCCCCGGGCCAGGGCGGGTTTCAGCATATTGGAGGCGTCCACCGCCCCCTCCGCGGCCCCGGCCCCCACCAGGGTGTGGAGTTCATCGATGAACATGATGATCTTGCCGTCGGATTCGGTGACCTCTTTGAGGACCGCCTTGAGGCGGTCTTCGAATTCGCCCCGGTATTTGGACCCGGCCACCAGGGCTCCCAGGTCCAGGCCCACGAGACGCTTATCTTTCAAAGACTCGGGCACGTCGCCGTTGACGATGCGCTGGGCCAGACCTTCCACGATGGCGGTCTTTCCCACCCCGGCCTCGCCGATGAGCACCGGGTTGTTCTTGGTGCGCCGGGAGAGCACCTGGACGATGCGGCGGATCTCAGAGTCCCGGCCGATGACCGGGTCCAGCTTGCCGGAGCGGGCCATCTCCGTCAGATCCCGGCCGTATTTTTCCAGGGGCTGATATTTTTCCTCCGGGGCCTGGTCCGTGACCCGCTGGGCGCCCCGGAGGTCCGCCAGGGCCTTGAGGATGACCTCCGGGGTGAGACCCTGGCCCCGGAGCAGGCGTCCCAATTCACTGTCCCGGTCCGCGGCCAGGGCCAGCAGGAGATGTTCCGTGGAGATATATTCGTCCTTCATCAACCCGGCCTGTTTGAAGGCCTGGTCCAGGGCCTTATTCAAGCCGGGGGAGATATAGACCTGGGTCTCGCCGCTCACCCGGGGCAGCCGGGTCAGCAGGTCGTCCACCCCCTGGATAACGAGCTGCGGGTCTATTTCCATCTTTTTCAGGAGGGGGCGGATCAGGCCCTCTTCCTGGGCCAGGAGGGTGCGCAGCAGGTGGGCCGGCTCCAGTTGGGGATTCTCCAGCCGCCGGGCCAACTCCTGGGCCCCCTGCAAGGCCTCCTGGGCTTTAAAGGTTAACTTGTCTAAGCGCATTATTTTAATACTCCTAAATCAGGGTTTAGTTTTTGGCTAACTTTTGATAATCATTAGTAAAAATAATCATAAACCCAATTTTGTCAAGTTAAATTATGTTTTTCTTTGGATAAAAGGCGGGGGAAACCTGAATTGACTGAAAAGGATTTTTGAACTAAAAACTCATGCAAGAAATTATGGTAATATTCCATAAAATGTTTGAATTCAGAGACAGCGGTTATGGACCCCCTCTCTCCTGAGCAGCGAAAATTTACCATGTCCCGTGTTCGAGCGAAGGATACAAGTGCAGAGATGCGCGTTCGAAGGCTAATCCACAAATTGGGATACCGATATCGACTTCATGGGAGCGACCTCCCCGGAAATCCAGATATAATTTTCCGGGCGCGTAATAAAGCGATTTTCATAAACGGCTGTTTTTGGCACGGACATGATTGCCGGGCAGGGAGAAACCGACCAAAATCTAACGAAAGCTATTGGTTTCCGAAGTTGGAAAGAAATAAGGCACGAGACGCTGCAAACCATGCTAAACTCAAGCAGTTGGGGTGGGAATTATTAATTTTATGGGAATGCCAGCTTAAGGACGAGGCGGTTCTTTCCGAAAAGATAAGAAAATTCTTAGGAGAGAAAGCTCGATGAGTAATGAACGCCTCGATTTCTATGATTTTTTCGCAGGCGGCGGCATGGCAAGCTTAGGATTAGGCTCCGAATGGCGCTGCTTAATGGCCAATGACATTTGCTCAAAGAAGGCCCGCGCCTACCGCGACAATTTCCCTCCCGCCGATGAATTTATCCTTAGAGATATATCCAACTTGACGCTAGCCGATCTCCCGGGAAAGCCGGTTCTCGCCTGGGCTTCCTTCCCTTGTCAAGACCTTTCGCTGGCAGGCAATAGGAATGGCTTGTACGCAAAGCGAAGCGGCACATTTTGGCCTTTTTGGCGGCTTATGGAGGCCATGGCTGAAGATGGCAGGGCGCTTCCTATCATCGTCCTTGAAAATGTAGCTGGAACCTTGACTTCCAACAATGGCCGCGACCTACAAGCAATTCTCGAGGCTGTTGTCGGGGCAGATTATCGAATTGGTCTTCTCGTGATGGATGCAGTTCATTTTCTCCCCCAATCCAGGCCTAGGCTGTTTTTCATTGCTGTTAGGCTTAATCAAAACATTCCTCCGGAGTTAGTACAAGAAGATCCAAGCGATTTATGGCATTCTAAGGCCTTGCGGGCCGCTTACGCAACCCTGACAGAACATCAAAGAACCTCTTGGTTGTGGTGGAAACTCCCCGAGCCGCAAGTTGAGCGGCGCAATCTTGAGGATTTAATTGAAGATAATCCAGTTGGCGTTAGGTGGCACTCGCTGTCGGAAACTCAATATCTTCTAAATTTAATGTCTGAGACCAATCTGCAAAAGGTTAAAAATGCGCAAGCTATGGGCAGGCAAGTGATTGGCACAGTATATAAGCGAACTCGCCGCAACAAGGGGGGAGAGAATGTTCAGAGGGCTGAAGTTCGCTTCGATCAGATAAGCGGATGTTTGCGAACATCCGTCGGCGGTTCCAGTCGGCAAACTATCTTGATCGTCAAGGGGGGGGAAATCCGCTCGCGTTTGCTTTCCACAAGAGAAGCCGCGCGACTCATGGGCGTACCAGAAAGTTATAATCTTCCAGATAATTACAATGAAGCATACCACTTAATGGGGGATGGTTTAGTCGTCCCAGTAGTTTGTTGGCTTGCAAGACACATTCTTGATCCTCTTGCTTTGGCGAACCGCCGTCTTTTAGAAGCGGCATAACAATAATAAAATAGTTGTCACATAATTTTAACATATAAACTATATAGGATAATTCTTTAACGTTGAGGGCATTATGGACATTCAAAGATATGTAAAGGGAAAGCTTGAGGAATTAACCAATGAAATCGGCGTATATGTTCTTTGTGATTTAGATGGTGTTCCGATATATGTGGGCCAATCTACTGATGGCATAAGAACCAGAGTCCATAGACATTTAACTAGTGCACGCTCTGATGTTATAGCTAATAGACAGCTAGATGTTTGGGAGGTGGCGTTTGTGAGAGGTTATCCTATTCAAAATAAAGAAACCATAGCGATTGTTGAAGCATATCTTTTCTATCAATTTCACTCAAAAAGCCCATTAATGAATGGGACTATTCCCCAAAAACCAGGAGAATTAAGCTTTGATTTGGGAGAACCACAAATTGTCCAAATATTACCTGATGAAGAAATTGAAGATAGAAAGCGACCTGAAGTAAGGCTTCCAAGACAGGCTTTTCATTACCATATTCTTGTAGATCATTTGTTAAAGGTGAAAGATAAGCCAATATTACGGCGTGCATTATCGGCTCATTTCTCTCGACTGAAAAAATATCACGAGCAGTTTTTGGGAGATTTAGAATAAATATTTTATGAATTGTTAAAGGTACGTTCAATTATACTAAAGTTGAAAGCTTATCTATTAGGAAGCTTTATTTGAAACTGGTAGCCATAATCCCCGCCCGCTTTGGCTCTACCCGGTTTCCCGGCAAACCCCTGGCTCCCATTCTGGGGAAGCCCCTGATCCAGTGGGTCTATGAACAGGCCCGGCAGGTCAAGGAACTGGACGGCCTCTGGGTGGCCACCGACGACGAACGCATCCGGGAATGTGTGGAGGGTTTCGGCGGGAAGGCCGTGATGACCCGGGGGGACCATCCCTCGGGCAGCGACCGCCTGGCCGAAGCAGCCACCCTCCTGGCGCTGGCCCCGAATGATATCGTGGTCAACATCCAGGGAGACCAGGCAGCCTTTCCGCCGAAGCTCATCAGCCTGTTGGCCGCCCTCCTTCAGCGGGACTGCTCCGCGGTCATGGCCACCCCGGCCCGGCGTCTTACCGACCCGGAAATCGCCCGGAATCCCAACGTCGTCAAGGTGGTGTTCGACCAACGTGGTCGAGCCCTCTATTTTTCCCGAAGTCCCTTGCCATACTGGCGGGACGGGGAGAAGCCTTACTTTTTCAAGCACATCGGCATCTATGCCTATCGGGTGGACTTCTTGAAAGACTTCGTCACCCTCCCGCCCGGCCGCTGGGAGGAGGCGGAAAAACTGGAACAACTCCGGGCCCTGGAATACGGCTTTCCTATTCATATTGTGGAAACCATCGGAGACACCCTGGAGGTGGATACCCCGGAAGACCTGCAGCGAGTGGAGGAGTATTTGAGGAGTGGGGGAGAGGGCTAAGGGCAGGAGGCAGTAGCCAGTAGTCAGTAGTCAGGTTTATCCTATTTTTTACTGACAACTGGCCACTGACAACTTAATACTAATTTTCCCCTGGCCCTCCCCCCATACATACAACAGGAGACGCGTTCACCATGGAGCCCAAGGATCGTCTCATATTCCCGTTGGATTTCCCGGACAGGGTAAGGGCCTTGCGCTTTGTGCACCTGCTCAAGGAGGAAGTGGGCCTCTTCAAGGTAGGGTTAGAGCTATATCTGGCTGAAGGCCCGGGCTTATTGGCGGACCTGATCAATGCAGCCTCTTTGTCTCCGGACCGCATTTTTTTGGACCTGAAAATCTATGACATTCCGGCTACAGTCATTGGCGCCCTTAGCTCAATTGTTCACGGAGTCGCCTGGATTACCGTCCCCGGCGATATAGGGCCTACCGGACTGCAGGAGATTGTGAAAAACACCGCCCGTAAGGTACTGGCGGTCACGGTCCTCACCAGCATGAATGCCGGGGACCTTGAGGCCCTGGGGTATGCCTCCCAATTTGCCCAGGACCCGGAAAAGCTGGTGGTGCGCAAGTCGTTATTGGCTCAACAAGCAGGCTGCGCCGGGGTGGTGTGCTCCGGCCGGGAGGCAAAGGCGGTGCGGCAGGCCTGCGGGCCGGACTTCTTGGTGGTCTGCCCCGGCATCCGGCCGGAGTGGGCCATGGTGCCCGGCGACGACCAGAAACGCATCGTCACCCCTTACGAGGCCATAAAAAATGGGGCCGACTATGTGGTGGTGGGCCGCCCCATCCGCCTGGCTCCTGACCCCGTGGCCGCGGCCCGCCGGGTGGTGCAGGAGATCGCCGGGCGGATGGGGGAATGAGCGGGGAGTTTTTTGGGGAGGGGGCTAAGGGCCGTGGGCAGTAGTCAGTAGCCAGTAGACAGTGGTCAGTAGCCAGTTTTATCCTATTTTTTTGCTGACAACTGGCCACTGACAACTGAATACTAATTTTCTCCTGGTCCTCCCCCCACAGACCAGGGTTTGCATCATGATTCAATCTGACCAAGGAAAAATCTCCACCGTCGTCGTCTCCACCGCCCTGGGGGCCGATGGCCGGGGGATTTTCCCCTATAGTCTCCTGCCCGCCTACCGCAGGCTGGCTCGCGCCGCCAGAGAAACCGGCACCACGGTCTTCAGCAAATCCGCCACCAGATTGAAAAGAAGGGGTAATTTTATTCCTTTCAATCCCCTGACCTGGAAGTACATCAGAAGACTGCCCCGGATGGGCCTGCTCAACGCCTACGGGCTGACCAACGACGGCGTGGAAGTATGCGCTCCGGCTATCCGGGTTTCCGGGGACCTGGGTTTCCGGGTGATCCCCAACTTCTACCCGGAGTTCGCTCACGGCACGGAAGCAGCCCTCCGGGAAACCCTGGAGGCCGTCGATATTTACCGGCAGAGCATGGGCCCTTATTTCTGGGCCCTGGAACTGAACTATTCTTGCCCCAATGTGCCGGAAGCCGTCTCCCAAAATGTGACTCAGGGGCTAAAGTGCGCCCAGGCGGTTAAGGAGCGGCATCCCTCCTTGTTCCTGATTGCGAAGATCAGCATCTGCCACCCCTATGAGTTTGCCCAGGAACTGGAGAGATCAGGAGTAAACGCCATACACGGGATTAATTCCATTCCTTATGAGATTATCTTTCCGGGGGGTCGCTCTCCCCTTTGGCAGGTGGGAGGCGGCGGCGTCTCCGGAGGACCCGCCTGGGAAGCGGCATATGACTATAACCGAACCCTGCGGCAAAAGGTGAGCCTGCCCTTGATTATGGGCTGCGGCGTCAGGAGTGGGGAAGATGTCCAGAGATACCTGGATATCGGCGCCGATGCCGTCAGCTTCTGCACCCTGGCCCTTAGAGACCCTCGGGAGGCGGAAAGCATTATTATCCACCACCCCAGGTGAAACCTGACTTGGGGGATTGCCTGGCCCCGGCCCTCCCCCCGCCATTAGCCAGCCTTCTACGATTTCTCTACTTACTCAGGAATTCCTGGGCCAGCTTCCCGGTTTCGGCCACGATATCCTCCGCGTCTTTGCCCAGGTGGGCCCCAGAAATGAGACCTAAATCGTGGTCCAGAAAGATGGGGCCTTCTCCGATGTTGTTCTGAGCCGTCCAGGTGACGCTGAAGATGGAAGTGTAGGGTAACTCAGGCACCCTGAGAGTTTTGACCCGTATAATGATTCTCGGCACCCCCGTCGTCGTGAGGTCAAACTTGCCCGCTTTCTTCAGGTTTTCTTTTATCTGCTGAACCAGCTCCTTCCCTCTGTTGTCCCCTGAAGCAGTTTCATCATGGACACTCACGAAAATTTTGGGGCCGGCTGCCATCACCGCCCCTTGCAGAAAAATGACATAAAGGAGCAACATCACGACCTTGGAAGTTTTCCTGAACATTTCCATCCTCTTTTTGGGGACATGAGCCTTTGACTGAGATAACCCATCTCGTGGGGGTCCAGGATAGCAAATTTAGCCTTAAGAAGGCCGGTTTTCTCGATCCATAAATTCTCCGGCTGCCGTTTCGTCTTTAATCTGCCGCCGTCCCCCGGCCGATGGCCTCATAAGTGATCTGCGCCAGGGTTTCCAATTCTTCCAGGGTGATGCACAGGGGCGGCATGAGGACGATGGTATCCCCCAGGGGGCGCAGGATAGCCCCCAATTTCCGGGCCGCCAGGATTACCCGGTGGCCGGTGCGCCGGGCCGGCGGAAAGGGTTCCCGCTTCTCCTTATCCCGCACCAATTCAATGCCCACCATCAACCCCCGCTGGCGGATGTCGCCGATATGGGGGTGGGCCGCCATCTCCGCCAGGCGCCGGCTCAACAGCTCAATCTTGGGGGACAGTCCCTCCAGCACCCGGTCCCTTACGAAAATATCCAGGCTGGCCAGGCCCGCGGCCGCGGCCAGGGGATTGCCGCTGTAAGTGTGGCCGTGGAAAAAGGTTTTGAACTCCTGGTATTCGCCTAAAAATCCCTGGTAAATTTCGTCGGTGGCCAGCGTGGCGGCCAGGGGGAGGTAGCCGCCGGTGATGCCCTTGGCCAGGCACAGGAGGTCGGGGGTCACCCCCTCATGCTCACAGGCGAACATCTTGCCGGTGCGGCCGAAGCCCACCGCCACCTCATCGGCGATGAGGAGCACCCCATAGCGCCGGGTCACTTCCCGGACCCGGGACAGGTACCCGGCCGGCTGGGGGATCATCCCCCCGGCCCCCTGCATCACCGGCTCCAAAATGACGGCAGCCAGCTCCTGATGATGGGCGGCCACCCGTTCCTCCAGAATGGTGAGGCACTGCTCCCGGCAGTCTTCCCGGTGGTCACAGCGGTAGCAATAGGGCGCCGGGGCCTCCAGGGTCTCGAAGAGCAGGGGTCGGTAGACCTCGTGGAACAAGGCGATGCCCCCCACGGCCACGGACCCTAAGGTATCCCCGTGGTAGCCGCCGCTCAATTTGAGGAAGCGGTGTTTCGCCGCCCGGCCCTGATTCTGCCAGAACTGAAAGGCAATCTTCAGGGCCGCCTCCACCGCGGTGGAGCCGTCATCGGAGAAGAAGACCCTGGTGAGCCCGGGGGGCGCGAGCTCCGCCAGGCGCCGGGCCAGGAGGATGGCCGGGGGATGGGCGATCCCCAGGAGGGTGCTGTGGGCTACCTGCTCCAGTTGGGCCTCCACGGCCCGGTCCAGCTCCGGGCGCCGGTGGCCGTGGAGGTTGGCCCAGAGGGAAGAGACCCCGTCCAGATAACGCCGGCCCTGGATATCGTAAAGATATACTCCTTCGCCCCGGGTGATGATGAGAAGCTCTTCCTGCCGGAAGCCCTGCATCTGGGTAAAGGGGTGCCAGAGGTGGTCCCGGTCCCATCGGGCCAGGGTATCGTGGTCGTAAGACATAACCTCTCCTATGTGCAGGACTGAAACTTTGTGGGGCGGGGCAGAAGCCGTTGTTACAAGCTATTGCAAAACCTAGTTTCACCGCGGTATGTCATTCTGAACGAAGCGAAGAATCTCGCATTTTCAACGGGTTGAGATCCTTCACTTCGTTCAGGATGACAAGAAAAACCGGTTTTGCAATAGCTTGTAGCAGTCAGCTTTTAGCGGTCAGCTAAATAAATGTAACCGCGGGCTTTAGCCGGCGCTGAACGAAATATGCTCAAAATATAGCATACTTCAGAGAATTATAGATAATGGCAAGTAATGTGGCACAGCCCCTTTGTTTTCATTCGTTTATATCACCATCAGAATTAAGCTCCAGATACTCTTTTGGAGCTTCTAACTCCAAACCTTTGAAATATGTTTTAACTAGTCGAGTGCCCTGTTCGTCGAAGCTGATGCTACCTATGAGACATGATTTTGCTACGTCAGGTTGGATACTTTTTAAGCGTAGATAGTTATTCCTAGTCCACGCAAGATCTACTTTGTGAAGAGGGTAGTAATCGCTGCCGAACCCTTTTTTTGCTCTGATTTTTAGTCCCATAACGTTCAGACAGAACCCCAATATTCTTGAAGACTTATAATTTGGGATTTTCTCTAACTGGAGTATTTCATCGTATAACAGGCGGCGGAGTTTAAAATGGATAATTTCCCATGCTTTTCCCTCGCCCGACAAACCGAAAAATTCACCCCACACGGTGTTGTGATGAATAGTCCAGCATTTATCTGGCGGTCCTGTCACTGATGAAGCAGAGAATATGATTTCAAACATAAGATCTGCAATGTAGTCATAAAAGTCCTTGTGCCTCCGATCACGTATCCTCAACTTAGTTGTAGGAAGATTTTGTTGCTGGCCTATAAGGTTTATCGCATCCTTGACGAAATCAACGACAGCTCTGAGTCGCTTAAATATATCCGTAGAATAGTAATCGGAGGGGATATCATCGAGTTTGTAAATATCGCTGCAAGAGTTTTTGATGTTATCAAAAGCCCGATACAGGGCAAAGGAGTGCTGGTACCAGCTGCCATTTTCAAGATAACTTTTTAGGGTAATCTTCACGGCTCTGCAATAAGCTTCGAGCTGCGATGCGTCCCATGACCATACTATCTCATAGGGTATATCAAGTGGCGATCCGTGATTTGACCCTAGCGCCTCAACAAGCCGATAGTTACCGTATATGGCTTGACTGAAAGGCTTCAGGTAGCCAATCAGCCCCGAACTGTAGCCTTCATCCTCATGGTACAATATCGAGTCTTTGTTAATAATCGCCTCTGTAGATATATTTTTGGCGAATTGCCCAATGGGAAGCTCGTATTTCTTATTGATTGCCATGGCTTCGAAAAATGCCATCGCTGTCAAAGGTGATGAAGAAATGATATGTCTGCTTAGCTTTCGGTTGCCGATCAATAGTAGTATGTCATATGCGTAATCGCCGACATTAGGCGTATGCTTTTTTGCCTTCTCTTTCTCTTTAGTATCATTTCCCCATCGGGACGGTATTTTCTTAGAGAGTTCCACAAGAGGTTTTGCCGACCTCGCCAATTCATCCGCAATAATAGGTAATTCGCTGTCTGAACCTTTCAATATTACCCTGTACAATTGCTGGGCAAATTTCCGGCAGTTTTTCTTGCAGAATATCGGTGGGTTGATGAAAGCGTAGTATATCCACATCATGGCAAGAAGTAGAAAAAAGAAACCGAACACCCCATGCCATATTGATTGATCGGCAAGAAAGTTTGGCATTAGCCAATTCTTTGCAAACCAGATGTCCGTCAGTAGTGTTCCAAAGCCGATAACACCTATAAGGATGAAGGTTAGGCGAAAAAGAGGAATAGGGGCCACTGCAAGACGAAATCGGTAACGTATATCTGTAACTGTGTAAACAATTACCAAAAGCGCCAGAGCCTGAACAAATTCAGCAAAGCCGAATATCGGCGATTCCAAGCTAGTTGATGTTACAAAACAAATTCCCAGGAAGTATTTTTTACATGCCATCACACGTTTCCAACAGCTGGATTCTGTAAGGTATGATAGCACAAATTTCAATGAAAAATTAATTTACCAAACATTTAGGCAAACCTAACCCTCAGAAGTGTTGGGCACTGCTATGACTGGAAACTTATCACAGACCTTAGAAACTTCCCTTATCCAAATCATATCTAGAAATTTTCCCACTCAAGCGATAATTGTCGACCCTAACAAGGCATATGGCAGCCAGCTAAGCTCCTGGGCCGGCCGGGAGGAGCCGGATGAGCCGAGAGGCTTGAGTTCGATTCTCCGAGAGCGTGGGGGCTGAGTCCCCCCGCGCTACAAGGGCCGTGGTCCCGCCGACGGCCGCGGACCGGGTCTACTTCAGTTTCTGATCCCAGCTATTCTTGCCTTCAGGATCGTACCACCCTTGGAAACGAAGGGTGTTGGGCACTTCCCGCACCTTCCAGTACCCGTTGTTGCTGCTAACATACTTTCTCAGCGATTCGAGAATGGTGCTGTAGTCCTTTCGGTCTTGTTCGCTTAAGTTTGCCTCGGAGGACCGGGCGTTCAGAAACTGAATGGTCTCATCCCTGAGCAGCGCCAGATCGCTCTCAGGCCACTGCACCAACACCAAGTCGTTCTCGGCAATCTTGTCACCATCGTTGGCCGTCAGAATCTCTTTCAACTTGGCGCCTTGCTGCCTAAGGTTCTCACCATACGAAGATATCATGTGGTCGCGAGCCACGCTCATGACAAGCACCTGCTGTGCCGGGCTCAACTTGTTCCATACCTTCTTATTGATGATCAGGTAAGTGACCAGGAACTGCTGGTGCCAGCCGGGGAAGTGCAGGTACCGAGTCCCCACAGTACCGGGATTGCCCTCGGGAAGTCCAAAAAGCTGGGAGAAATCGTCCAGGGGAGTAGCGAATTCGTAGGCCTGAATCTGGCCATCGACCACGGCCTTGACCAGAGAGCCACCCCCGGCGATGGCCGTGATAAACTTGATGTTCTTTTTCGGAATCACGCCGCGCGTTACTAATTTGTCACAGGCGCGATCCAGGACGAACTGGGCCGGGGGCAGGTAGCGGAATGTCCAGTTCTGCTGACATAACCCGGATAGGCCGATGCCCACCGTTGATCCCACATTACCCACCGGCAGCATGAAGTATCCGGAGCCTTGTTGACTGCTTCCGACAATGGGAACCGCCACGATGTTCTTACCGCTTCTGTCAAGTATTTGCTGGAGCAGGTCCAGGCCGGTCTCCTTGCCGTCTATGGACTTCCCATAGAGAAAGCCCATGAACTCATCGAAGTTGGGGCCGAAGGGAACTCCCGAATTGTAAATAAACCCCCAGGCCGGGTTGAGGTCCGACCCGGAAGTATAGGCAGCGTCGAACCCTTTCCCCCCTGCCAAGGGTCCCCCCGCGCCGACTGCGGCCACAATATCTTTAAATTCTTTGGAAATCGCCGGGGTCGGCGCGTACTTGGTGAACTTGACCTGTTTGCCCTTACCGAGAACGGTCGCCGAAGTGCTCAACAGCTTGGCGGCATATTCATCCGCCGGGGGGCCGATTGCCGCCGAGCTGCTGAAACTGCGAAAGGAAATATCCAGCGCCAGAGCTGATTGCGCCGCCAAGAAGATCGCACCAACAAAGGCCGCAACCGCGAGACCGAAACGCGACAGGTGTTTTCTAGGAGATGCCATAAGTTCTTTCTGGACGGTATAACTTCTGCCCAAATCTGAAGTAGCCATTTTGACCTCCTTTCATTTGCTAACCGCTACTCCTGCTCTAAATCCGAGGCTCGGCGCCGTGGGTCGGTGAGCTGAAAGCGCCGCATCTTGTTGAACAGGGTGGTGCGGCTTATCCCTAAGGCCCGGGCGCTGAGCTGCCGGTTCCAACTGCGGGACTCCAGGGTCTGCAGCAGAATATTCTTTTCTGCCTGGTCTAAAGCCGCCTCCAGGGTCAGGTCGCAGGGGAGGGGGGTGGGACAGATTCCCGTTTCCAGGAGGTGCGCCGGCAGGGATTCGGGGACGAGGAACTCCCCGGTGCTCAAGATCACCCCCCGTTCCACCACATTTTCCAGTTCCCGCACATTCCCCGGCCAGGGGTAGCGCAAACAGAGCTGGAGCGCGCTCTTGGAGATGCCCTTGATCTGCCGGTGATGCACCTGGTTGAAGTGGCCGATGAAATGTTCGATCAAAGGTTCAATGTCACTCAAGCGGTCCCTCAGGGGGGGGATGTGCAGGGAGACCACATTGATGCGGTAGTACAGGTCTTCCCGAAAATTTTGCCGGGCCACCTCTTCCTGGAGAAGGGCATTGGTGGCGGTGATGATCCGCACATCCACCTGGATGGGGGTATTGCCCCCCACCCGTTCGATGACCTTATCCTGGAGGACCCGGAGGAGTTTCACCTGGAGGCCGGGGGAGGCGCAATTTATGTCATCCAGAAAAATGGTGCCGCCGTGGGCCTCCTCGAATTTCCCTTTTTTGTCCCGGATGGCTCCGGTGAAGGCTCCCCGCACGTGCCCAAAGAGCTCGCTCTCTAACAGGCTCTCGGACAGGGAACCGCAGCTGATCTTGACGAAAGGCCCCTCCCGGCGGGAAGAGTGGTCATGGATATACCTGGCCAGCAGGGATTTGCCGGTGCCGGATTCGCCGGTAATCAGCACGGTGGCCAGGGTGTCGGCGATGGCGTGCACCATTTCCAAAAGCTGGTCCATCTTGCGGTCTGAGAACACCAGCCGGTCTTCCAGGGTCCAGGGCTTGAGGCGCTGTTTCAGGGCCTTATAGGAAGCCAGCAGCTCCTTCTGCTCCAGGGCCCGCCGGATGGTGAGCTTGAGGCGCAGGTCGTCGATGGGTTTGGTGATGTAGTCATAGGCCCCCAGCTTGATGGCCTCCACCGCTCCGTCAATGTGGCCGTAGCCGGTGATGAAAATGAGGTCCGTGTCCGGGGAGCGGCCCTTCAATTCCTTCAGCAGCTCTATGCCGCTTAAGCCGGGCATCTGGATGTCCGACAGGACCAGGTGATAGCGGTTCTCCCGGAGTTTGGCCAGGGCGGCGTGGCCGTCCAGGACCGCGTCCACCGCATAGCCCTCCAGGGTGAGCATCTCCTTCAATGACTCTCCCACCAGGAAATCGTCGTCCACGATCAGGAGGGCTTTATCGGGCATCCCGTCCTCCCGGCTCAGCCTGGGGTAGGATAACAGTCACTTTGGTCCCCCGCTCCGGGTGGCTCTCCGCCACCAGGCGCCCCCCATAGCGGTCCAGAATTTTCTGGCAGATGGGCAGGCCCAACCCCAGTCCCTGGGTACCTTCTTTGGTGGAATAGAAGGGCTGGAAGATCTGGTCCAATTCCTGAGGGGAGAGGCCCGGGCCGGTATCTTCAAAGGTGATCTCTATCCGGCGCTCGTGCAGGTAGCCGTTGATGTGCAACTCCCCCCCCTGGGGCATGGCTTGCAGGGCGTTCTTGATGACATTGATAAACACGTGGTACAGGTCTGCCTCTACCACCACCTTGGCAAACTCCGGGTCAGGATGGAAGGAGACCTGCACCCGCTGATCACTGGCCTCAAACATCATGATCTTGATGGCGTCCTGGAGCAGGTTCAGCAGGGTGTCGGTGGCCCGGGGGGGAGCTTTCAAGGGCTTGGCGGAAAACATCAGGGACTTGAGGCTCAAGGACATCTTTTGCAGGCCTTTTTGGGCTTCCGCCAGGTAGCGTTCCACTTCCCGGGGGTCTTCTTTCTTCAGGAGGGCCAGAGAAAGGTAACGCCGGATGCCGTCCAGGGGGTTGTTCAATTCATGAGCAACACAAAGGGTGAGCTTTCCCATGATGGCCAGATGTTCGTAAAGCTGGAGGCGATGTTTCAGCTGCTCCACTTCCGTCAAGTCTTCCACCAGGAGCATGCCCCGGGGGGCGGCCCGGTCCGGAGCAGGCCAGGGGAGCATCTTTACTCCCAAGAATCTTTCCGGCTTTTCCTGGGGGGCGGTCTTAAGAGAGTAAAACGCCTGGGGCTCCTGCCGGGAGAGGACCTTGCGGAAGGCCTCTTCCAGATTTTTCTGGTCCCGGGCAGTGAGGCCCAGGCAGGGGAAGACCTCACTTCCCACCAGGCTCTTTCCTGGGCGGCTGGCCAACCGTTCCAGGGCGGGGTTGCACTGGATCACTTTCAAGTTCTGATCCAGGAGGGCTAGGCCCACGGAAATCTCTTCGTGGACCCAGGGGGTCAGCAAAGGGAGGGGGGCCAACTCCTCGGGAGGCTCCCGGGACTCCAGGGTCTCCACCAGGAGCCGTCCCAGCAGCCACCCCAGGAAGAGGTCCCGGGTGGCAAAGGGCTGCCCATCTTCCCGATCCGCCAGGTTGACGAGCCCCCAAAATTTATTTCCCGTTAAGGGGATAACCATGAAGCTGCTGGTTTGATAGGAGAAGCGCCGGGGCAGGAAAGGAAAGCGGGGGTCCCGGGTCAGGTCTGTCACCTGCAGGGGCCGCCGGTGAGTCGCCACATAGGTCATGATGCCGTCGTTGTCCAGGCTCACCGTCCCGGCCCTGGCCTCAGCCTCAGGGCCCAGGGCCGCCAGGGAGGAAAATTGGCTCTGGAGGGCGTCATAGAGAAAGATGGAACTGCGGGTGACCTGCATCAGGTCCCGGGCGGCTGTTAGGATGAGCCGGCCCACTTCCCTGAGATCCTCCTGGTGGCCCACCCGGTCCCGCAAGTCCCTCAACAGGGCCCCCTCGGGGGAGGCCAGGACCAGATCCAGGGCCTGCCCTCCCAGGGCCTCGGCCCCCTGGAAGACCAGCTCCAGATCTCTCTGGGAGCGGGAAAGACGCTGATATTCCAGGGCCCGGGCGAAGGCCAGGCGCAAGATTTCGGGCTGCACGGGCTTGGTCAGGTAGTCAAAGGCCCCCAGCTTCACCGCGGCCACCGCATCCTGGTAACTGGCAAAGCCGGTGAAGACGATGACCAGGGTCTCGGGATGGTGGAGCCGGAGGTATTGCACCAACTCCAACCCCCCCATTTCCGGCATCATCATGTCGGTGAGCACCAGGTCGTAGGGATGGGCCTTAAGACGTTCCAGGGCTTCCCGGCCATTGGCGACAGTGTCCACCAGATAGCCGGCAGAGCTCAGGATGTCCCTGGTCAGCTCCAGGATGGCGGGGTCATCGTCCACCACCAGGATGAGGGGTTGCTCTCTCATAAGCAAGCTTTAAGCGCCGGCGCTCCCTCCGGCCCGGCGGTCACCGGGTCGTGAGGTCGGTCCAGGACCTTAGCTGGCCGGTGGCGGCAGGTCACTATACCACTTTCTCCCCGTACTGTTGGCGCAAATAGGTGCGATAGGCGCCGGAGCGCACCCGCTGAAGCCACTCCGGGTGGTCCAGGTACCAGGAGATGGTGCGCCTCAGCCCCTCCTCCAGGCCAACCTGAGGGCGCCAGCCCAAGGCCCTCCCAATCTTGCCGATGTTCAGGGCATAGCGCTCATCGTGTCCCGGGCGGTCGGGGACAAAGGTGATGAGGGGCAAAAGGTCCCCCAGGTCCGGGCGCATCTCCCGGAGCAACCTGAGGAGCAGGCGCACCAACTCCAGGTTGGGCTTCTCCTGTAGCCCCCCGATATTGTAAGTCTCCCCTGATTGGCCCTGCTCCAGCACCAGCAGCAGGGCCCGGCAATGGTCCTCCACAAAGAGCCAGTCCCGGACATTGGCGCCTTCGCCATAGATGGGAATGGGTTTCTGCTCCAGGGCCTGGCAGAGGCTGAAGGGTATGAGTTTCTCGGGAAACTGGTAGGGGCCGTAATTATTGGAGCAATTGGTAATGAGGGCCGGCAGTTCATAGGTGCGGAAGTAGGACCGGACCAGCCAGTCCGCGGCCGCCTTGGACGCGGCATAAGGACTGGAAGGGGCATAGGGTGCTTCTTCGGTAACCGGCGGGTCCTGAAACCCCAGGGAACCGTAAACCTCGTCAGTGCTGATGTGCAAAAAACGGGGTGCCTCTTCTCCTTTAAAGTCCTTCCAGGCCAGGCGCGCCGCTTCCAGCAGGTTGAAGGTGCCCAGCACATTGGTGCGCACGAAGACCGCCGGGTCCAGGATGGAACGGTCCACATGGGTTTCCGCGGCAAAATGCACCACCCGGGTGATGGCGTAGCGGGCAAAAAGGGAGGCTACCAGCTCGCCGTCGGCCACGTCCCCCCTGACGAAGGTATAATGGGGGTCCCCCGCCAGGTCCATCAGGTTCTCGGGATTTCCCGCATAGGTGAGCAGGTCCAGGTTGATGAGATGCCAATGGGGCCGCGCCTTCCGCAGAAAGCGGAGGAAATTCGTGCCGATGAAGCCGGCCCCGCCAGTTACCAGGATGCCGCTCATAGCTGGTCTCCATATAGGTCCCAGAAATGATTATAGGCCTCCTGCCAGGGGGGCATGAGGTCCAGACCCTGCAGCCTTAGCATCAGGTTCTCTAAAACGGAGTTGGCGGGTCGGGGGGCCGGAAGGGGATATTCCCCGGTGGTACAGGACCTCACCGGCGTTTCCAGTCCCGCCTTGCTCAGAATGTATCGGGCGAACTCAAACCAGGTGGTTTCCCCCTGGCAGGTGGCGTGGTAAGTGCCGAAGGCCTGGGTTTCCGCCAGGGCCAGGAGTTGGGGAGCCAGGGCCAGGGTGCTGGTGGGAGTGCCCCGTTGATCGTCCACCACGGGCAGCTCTTCCCCCGGGGTGAGACTTCGGCTCCGGGCCAGGATGGCCGTGACGAAATTAGGGCCCGGGAGGCCATAAAGCCAGGCGGTGCGGACGATGAAGTGATCCGGGCACTGCTGCCGGACCGCCTCCTCCCCCAGGAGCTTGCTTAAGCCATAGACCGACAGGGGCCGGGGCGAGTCCCATTCCACATAGGGTGACGCTTTGGCCCCATCGAAGACATAATCCGTGGACACCTGGACCAGTTTCAGCCCCAGGCGCCGGCAAGCCACCGCCAGGTTCCGGGGTCCCAGGCTGTTGACCTTCAAGGCCAGGTCCGGGTCCTGCTCCAGGTCATCCACCCGGGTGGCGGCCGCGGCATTAATGACCGCTACCGGCCGATGGTGGGTCAGTTGCTGCCAAATCACCTGGGGGTCGGTGATGTCCAGGTCGCCCACATCAGTGGCCGCCGCTTGCCAACCCCGCCGCCCTGCTTCCTGCATCAGGGCCTGCCCTAACTGCCCGGCCGCGCCGGTGATGAGGATTTTCATAATATTGTCAGGTGGGGCCTCTGTGCCCTTATCTCCTCATTTCAAAATAAAAGGCGAATCTGCATCATCTTCAAAGCGAATCTCATCCACCGCCTCGCCCCGGCCCGGCCCCCGGTAGAGGCGGTTGGCGCTGTTGAACACCACTCCCGGGCAGTCGCCGATATTCAGGTAGCCGTGCACCACCCCGGGAGGGACGATGAGGATCCCCGGGGAACTCTCTCCCAGGTGGAACTCCACCCGCCTTCCGAAGCTGGGACTCTCCGGCCGCTGGTCCCAGAGGACCACCCGGAAGTCCCCCGGACCGGGAAAGCAAAAAAGGTCCGTCTGCCGGCGGTGGGCATGGGGCCCTCGCCCCTCCCCCGGCTGGGTCACCGAAATATAGGCCATGACCGGCCAGTGTTCCGGGGCCAGTTCATCCTGGCGGAAAATTTCCGCCAGCCACCCCCGCCGGTCCTCATAAATGACCAGGGGCCGGCAAATCACCCCGGGGATTTGTGCTTCCGGCTGGTTGCAGTCCTTAGCCATGGTCAGATCATACACCCAAGAAGTTCAATAAGGGCCCCGGGTCGGGGCCTCACAACAACCCCTAGAACCTAGCGGGATGGAACCCTTTTCCCTTTAATTTAGCGCAGAGAAAAGTTCCTCACCCACGGCCTCTTTTCTAATTAAGGGATATTTTTCTGAAATATCAATAAAAAATTGCCTTCAGATTCTTCTGGGGGGGCTATCATCAATTCTCTTCCCTGGTCGCGCCTCAGAAATAACTTTAAATTTCCAGACGAAAAGGCAGAGAACTCCCCCTCCCCCGGTGGGAGGGGGTT
>Ga0315268_10002719_pt1 | contig 19792 bp, 18 predicted proteins | sample C1_top_MG_FD_204535 | JGI IMG/M metagenome (GOLD analysis project Ga0315268, IMG submission 204535) | Sediment microbial communities from Yellowstone Lake, YNP, Wyoming, USA - C1_top | ecosystem: Environmental > Aquatic > Freshwater > Lake > Sediment | place: USA: Wyoming | collected 2017-08-01
ATGGTCTAATATATTTTAATAAGTTTTAATAATATGCAATTATATCTGATGTAACGTATAATTTAAGGGTCCCAAAACGGGAGGGGAATGATGCAGGACGTAGCTTTTGCGGCCCTGGTGCACGGGGTGTACGTGGTCACCACCAAGGCGGGGGACAGGGTCAACGGCATGACCGCGGCCTGGGTCTCCCAGGTGTCCCTGAAGCCCCTCTTGGTGATGGTGTCCATCGCGCCGCCCCGCTACACCCACGAACTCATCAAGGAGAGCGGCGTCTTTGCCGTGAACGTGCTCACCGAGGCCCAGGTGGATTTGGGGAAGCGCTTCGGCTTCAAGAGCGGCCGTAAGGTGGACAAGTTCGCGGGCCTGGCCTGGACCGCGGCGGCCACGGGGGCGCCCATCCTGCCCGCGGCCTACGCCTACCTGGACTGCCACGTGGTGCGCACCTACGCCGCGGGCGACCACACCCTGTTCGTGGGGGAGGTGAAGGAGGCCAAGATCCTCCACCCCCAGGCCCGGCCCCTGGTCTTTAAGAAGAGTGACTTCTTTTGAAAAAGTGTTTGACACTTCCTTAATTTTGGTTTATTTGGGGTGAAGGAATTGGGGGAGATAGATAGAATTCCTTCCAGGTAGCGGTCCATGGATTTCGGGGATGTGGGGGTAATCTGCCTTAATCAGGACGTACAGAAGGCCTGCGAGAACTGCCCCTGGTGGGAGTGGGACTCGGGCCGGCAGCAATGTCTGAACTGCCAGATGGCCATCTGTCCCCTTTACCGGGAGCGGCTTTTCGGCGTCGCCGCGTCGCCGCCTCTGGCCAAATCGCCCGCCTAGCCTTCAGACGCCTCCGCCCGCAGTTGCCGGCTGAGCCGGTCAGCCCGGCGCAAGGGCTCCGGGGTGCGCCAGCGCCCGACGCAGCCCAGGACGATATCTTTACTTTCCGCCAGCGTAATCAGGTGCCCCGGGGACAGGTAAAAGGGCTTTTTCCCCTCCTGGGTACGCAGGATCAAACCCACCATCCGCCCCTGCCAGATGAGGGGGCTGGAGGCCCCGGCCTTAGGCCCCGGTTCTTCGCCTTCGCCCACCAAGCGGCTCTTAGCCACTCCGATGGCGGGTACATTCAACACCAGCCCCAAATGTGAAGCCAGACCCAGGCCCCGGGGGTGGGCCAGGCCCTGGCCGTCCACCAGGAGCACGTGGGGGCGGCGGCGCAACTTTTGGTACGCCGCGGCCAGGATGGGCACCTCCCGAAAGCTCAGGAGACCGGAGCGATAGGGGAAGGGGCAGGCCGCCTCGGCTCCTGCTTCCTCCACCAATTCCAGGTCCGGAAAGGTGAAGACCGTTAGGGCCCCGAAGATGCGGCGCCCGCCGCGGTCGCAGATGGCGTCCGCGCCGCCCACCAGCCGGGGCGGCCGGGACAGGGGGATAAGCTTCACCTGCCCGCGCAGTTGTTCCTGAAGATCTATTGCTTCCCGGTAGGTTTTAGGCCAAAAATTGTGGTTATTCTTTTTCAGCGTAGTGCGCCTAATTTCGAGGGATTTCTGTTATTTTAACTGGTGCAACTTCTTCAGCATTTTCCCTGGCAGCAGGAGGTTTTATTGCTGGCACAGGGGTGGGGAGGGGGTGTGGGGGAGGGCAGGGGCCGACGGCCCATGGCTCTGCCCCACGACCCTTAGCTGCACCTCGAGAAGCCGCAGGCGCGGCAGACCAGGCAGCCGCCTTCGTGGTCGACGGCGCCGCCGCAGTCGGGGCAGAAGCCCATGAGCCCGGTGTTGGTCTCGGGTGGGTCCACCTGGGCCACGCTGGCCAGGACCTGGGCGATGGCGTCGGGGCAGGAGAGCACCTGCCTGCCGTTCTGCCAGTTGGGGCTGGGGCAGCGGATGGCGGTGATCTGCTTGATGATGGAGGAGATCTCGATGCCGGAGCGGAGCGCGAGGGAGATGAGGCGGCCGGTGGACTCGATCTGGGACGAGGCGCAGCCCCCGGTCTTGCCCATCTGGGCGAAGACCTCGCAGAAGCCCAGTTCGTCTTTGTTCACGGTGACGTAGAGCTTGCCGCAGCCGGTGCGGATGAGCTCGGTGACCCCGGTGGTGCGCTCGGGCCGGGGCCGGGGAGTGATGTAGGCGATCTTTTTGGTTTTTTTGTCGCCGAAGCTGAGGACCTGGTCTTCCCGGCTGCCGTCCCGGTAGATGGTGACGCCCTTCAAGTCCTTTTCATAAGCCAGGAGATAGACCTGGCGCACATCCTCGGGGGTGGCCTGACGGGGGAAGTTGACGGTCTTGGACACCGCGTTGTCGGTGTATTTCTGGAACGCGGCCTGAATTTTGATGTGCCACTGGGGGGAGACTTCGTGCGCGGTGACGAAGAGGCGGCGCACGTCCTGGGGGATTTCCTTGAAGTCCCGGATGGAGCCGGTGGCGGCGATCTGGCGCATGAGCTCCGGGGTGTAGAAGCCGCGCTTTTTGGCCACTTCCTCGAAGTAGGGGTGGACCTCGACGAGTTCGGTGCCCTCCAGGACCCGGCGCACGTAGGAGACGGCGAAGAGGGGCTCGATGCCGCTGGAGCAGCCGGCGATGATGCTGATGGTGCCGGTGGGGGCGATGGTGGTGGTGGTGGCGTTGCGCATGCGCCCCAGGCCGTTGCCGTCAAAGCGGCTGCCGTTGTAGAAGGAGAAGTTGCCCCGGCGGTCGGCCAGGTTGGCGGAGGCCAGTTTGGACTCCTTCTGGATGAAGGCCATGACCTCTTCGGCCACGGCCACCGCGTCCTCGGAGTTGTAAGGGATGCCCAGCTTCAGGAGCAGGTCGGCGAAGCCCATGACGCCCAGGCCGATCTTCCGGGTCTCCAGGGTCTTTTCCTTGATGATCTCCAGGGGGAACTTGTTGGCGTCGATGACGTTGTCCAGGAAGTGCACCGCGGTGTGCACCAGAGAGGCCAGGGCGGGGTAGTCAATCCGGCCGTCCTTGGCCACCACGGCCAGGTTCAGCGACCCCAGGTTGCAGGACTCGTAGGGCAGCAGGGGCTGCTCGCCGCAGGGGTTGGTGGCCTCGATTTCGCCCACGTGGGGCACGGTGTTGCCCCGGTTGATGGCGTCCAGGTAGATGATGCCTGGCTCGCCGGTGGCCCAGGCGCTCTGGACGATGAGGTCGAAGAGGTCCGGGGCGTGGATGCGGCGCACCTCCTGGCCGGTGCGGGGGTTGATGAGGGGGAAGTCGGAACCTGCCAGGACCGCGTCCATGAAGGCGTCGGTAAGACCCACGGAGATGTTGAAGTTAGTGAGGCGCTTGGTGTCGTTCTTACAGGTGACGAACTTCTCGATGTCCGGGTGGTCCACCCGGAGGATGGCCATGTTGGCCCCCCGGCGGGTGCCGCCTTGCTTGATGGTCTCGGTGGCCACGTCGAAGATGTTCATGAAGGAGATGGGGCCCGAAGCCACGCCCTTGGTGGACAGGACGGGGTCGTTCTCCGGGCGGATGCGGGAGAAGGAGAAGCCGGTGCCGCCGCCGGACTTGTGGATCATGGCGGTCTGCTTGATGGCGTCGAAGATGCTCTCGATGTCGTCTTCCACGGGGAGGACGAAGCAGGCGGAGAGCTGGCCCAGCTCCCGGCCGGCGTTCATGAGGGTGGGGGAGTTGGGCATGAAGGCCAGGGAGGACATGATTTCGTAGAACTTGCGGGTGGCGGCGGCCACTTCGGCCTTGGGGTCGTAGTTCAGGTCCACCTTGGCGATGGTCTCGGCCACCCGGCGGAACATCTCCTGGGCGCCTTCGGTGGGCTGGCCCCGCTCGTCCTTCTTGAGGTAGCGCTTTTTGAGCACCACCACGGCGTTGGCGGATAAGGGCAGCTCCCCCGCGATCTCCCTGACTTCTCCCACCTGAGACATCATTTCCTCCTTTATTTATATGGTTGCCGAATTTGCCTGAAATGGCAAGATATTGTATTAAAAAGTGCAATACAATACTATATCTTGGGCTTAACCTGCGTCAAGGAAAAAATCAGCATGGGAAAAAATGAACAAAGTACCCCGGGCAACGGTTCCCTTTCGGGATGATTTTATCATCTCTTTTGAACTCTCCAACGGGGGGGGGAGAGGCGCCCATTTTCCCGGCAATTCTGTTGCCTTTTGCCCCGGGCTAAGGTATAAACTTTGTTAGAACGTGAAAACTGGGAGAGCCGCTTTGTCCACGAAGCACATCGGCATTCTGGGCACCGGGGCCTACGTGCCGGAGCAAGTCCTGACCAACGCGGACCTGGAGAAGATAGTGGCCACCTCGGATGCCTGGATTGTGGAGCGCACCGGTATTAAAGAGAGGCGCATCGCCGGGCCGGATGAGGACATCGCCACCATGGGGGCCGCGGCCTCCCGCCAGGCGCTGGCCCAAGCCGGCCTGGAGCCGGAGCAGCTCAGCTACATCATCCTGGCCAGCAACAGCTCTAACTATCTCTATCCCGCGGCAGCCATCCGGGTGCAGGACGCCCTGGGCTTAAACGGCAAGGTGGCGGCCTTCGACCTCCAGGCTGGGTGCTGCGGCTTCAACTACGCCCTGTACGTGGCCGAGCGCCTGGCGGCCCCGGCCGGCAAATATGCCCTGGTCATCGGCAGCGACACCAATTCCCGCTTCACCGACTGGACCGACCGGGGCACCTGCGTGCTGTTCGGGGACGGGGCCGGCGCGGTGGTCCTCGGCCCCGGCTCCCAGGGGCGCATCCTGGACTCCTTCATCGCCTCCAGTCTGAACATGAAGCTCTACTGCGAGACGGAGTTCAACCCGGAGGTGAGCCCGTTCCTGCCCAAGCAGGAGACCACGGCCCGGCATTTCATCTACATGGACGGCCCGGAGATCTTCAAGTTCGCGGTGACCGCCACCAAGGAGGCCATCCGGCGCATCCTGGAGATGACCGGGCTGCAAAGGGAAGAACTGGACTTTCTCATCATCCACCAGGCCAACTGGCGCATCCTGGACGCGGGGGCGCGCTTCGCCAAGGTGCCCATGGAGAAAGTCTTTGTCAACGTGGATCGATACGGCAACACTTCCGCGGCCTCGGTGCCCATCGCCCTGCACGAGGCTTTGGGGGAAGGCCGCATCAAACAGGGGGACAAGGTCCTGCTCATCAGCTTCGGGGCCGGCGCCACCTGGGGGGCCGCATTGTTGGAATGGTGAGCAGTACGCAGTAAGCGGGGAGCAGGAAAAGAAAGGGGCGTGAGAAATCACGCCCCTTACAGTTGACAGCTCACTCACATAATGCGGATGCGCTTCTGGGATTCCGGGGGGGGCTCCGGGGCCGGCTTCTCTTCCTTGGGGGCCGCCTTTTCCGTGGGCGGGGTTTTGCGCGGGGCGGGCTCCGCGGCTTCCCCGGGCTTGGCCTTGGCGGGGCGCTCCTCGGCCTTCTTCCTGGCCGGGGCCGGCGCCTCCGGTTTCACGGCTTTGGCGGGTTTTTCCGCCGCCGGCGGCTTGGGGGGCGCCACTTCCTGGGGCGGCGGCGGGACCTCCCCCGGGGGCGGCGGAGTCACCACCGCGGGGGGCGGCAGCGGTGCGGGGGGAGGCGGAGCCGCCTCCGGCGGCGCCGCCACCGGGGCCGGCGAGAGGTAGCGGGAGTTCACCCAGCCCAGGCGGCCGTCTTTCTTCACCCGGACCTGGGACCAATCCTCGGACTCCCATACCTTTTCCACTTCGTCGTTGCGCTCCAGGGCGGAGATTATGGGGAAGTCCATGCCCGGCCCGGCCCTGAGATTGAGGCGGGAGGCGCTGACGTAGAGGGGGGGCCGGCTCACCTGGGGCGGCGGCGCCGGCCGCGGCGGCGCCGGCGGCGGGGGCGGCGGGATGTAGACCCGGGACTCGCAGCCCAGGGCGAAGACCAGGGTCAAGGTCCCCAGCCAGGCCATGGTCCGCCCGAGAGCTCCCGGTTTCATCTCAGGACGTGCCCTCCAGTATGCTCTTCTGGATCTTCCAGCCGTCCTGGTCTTTCTCCAGGACAATCTTATAAGAGGAGCGGTCCAGGGTATAGTCATGGGTGCGGTGGTCGTAGAACTGGATATTCCAGAGGATGTCGGCGCTGACCTGGCGGTCCCCCAGGCGCTGGACATTGGAAATGCGGTAGGAGACGTCCTTGACGTCAAAATTTTTCCAGATTTCCAAGATCTGGCCCTCCAGCCCGCCCAAATTGGGATAAGAAGTGCTATAGCAACTGAGCCATCTGTTGATATCTTTGTTAAGGTGGGCGGCGCGGATTTTTTCCGCCACCTTCTCCACTTCCCGGCGCAGGTCCTCCTGGGGGGCGGCGGTGGCGGGGGTGCGCGCCACCGGGCCCCGGGCCGGCAGTTGGCGCCACAGGAAGGTGCTGGCCAGGACGATCAGGAGGAGGGCGATGAGAGTGACCAGGGCCCGCCCGGGGCGCCGCTGCCGGCTGCGGGCGGCTTTGGAGCCTTCGGCCCGCCGGGGGTAGAATAACGGCGGCCGGGGAGACGCGGGTTCACCCTCCGGGGCGGGGCGGGCCACCCTGAGGGGCAGGCCGCACTCGGTGCAGAACTTCTGCCCCGGGAAGGTGAGCATGCCGCAGCGGGCGCAGGTATGGGCGGTGGCGGCCTGGGAGCCCTTCAAGAGCTGGCCGCAGCGCTGGCAGAAGCGGTGCTCTTCCCCGTGCACCAGTTGGCATTGACTGCAATAATGCATGTGACCACCTGTTCTTAAGAGAAAAAAGCTACCATATTCTCCAGGCAAAGAAAAGCAAAGAAAAGTATAACCCGGGCCCCGGGCCGGAAGAAAATGGCCCTGTCCCCCGGGAAAAGCAGGGCGACCTCTTGACAAGGCTGCCGAAGGGCCGATATAAATATGTGTTTATAATTGGGAGAACCCTGATGAAAAGCTATATGGCCCGCAAGGGGGAGGTCACCCGCCAGTGGTACGTGGTGGATGCCCAGGGCCAGGTGCTGGGGCGCCTGGCCAGCCGCATCGCCATGGTGCTCCGGGGCAAGACCAAGGCGGTCTTTACCCCCCATGCGGATACCGGCGATTTCGTGGTGGTGGTGAACGCGGAGCAGGTGCGCCTCACCGGCAAGAAGCTGGATAACAAATTTTATTACCGGCACTCGGGCTACCCGGGGGGTCTGAAGACCACCCCGGCCCGGCACCTGCTGCAGCGGAAGCCCGAGGCCCTGCTGAAACAGGCGGTGCGGGGCATGCTGCCGAAAAACAGCCTGGGCCGGCACCTGCTGAAGAAGCTGAAGGTTTACGCCGGGGGCCAGCATCCGCACCAGGCCCAGCAGCCCGTGCCCCTGACCTGGGAGGATTGATGGCGCAAGAAGTAGGCATCCACGCGACGGGCAAGCGCAAGAGCGCGGTGGCCCGGGTTTACCTCAGGACCGGCAACGGCCGCATCCTGGTGAACCAGCGGCAGTTTGAGGACTACTTTCCTCTGGAAACCACCCGGAACCTGGTGAGTCAGCCCCTGCGGCTGGTGAACCTGGGCCCGGACCTGGACATCCTGGTGAACGTCCAGGGGGGCGGCCTGGAAGGCCAGGCCGGGGCCGTTAAGCACGCCCTGAGCCGGGCCCTGGTGACCTTCAACCCGGAGCTGCGCCCCATTCTCAAAAAGGCCGGGTTCCTTACCCGGGACCCCCGCATCAAAGAGCGCAAAAAATACGGCCGCCGGGGCGCCCGCCGCGGCTGCCAGTACTCCAAACGGTAACGGCCGGTTTTCTGTTTTCGGTTTTCGGTTTCTGGGAAACTGAAAGCTCGAAACTTGGAACCCGAAACTGAAAACCGCCATTTTTCCTTCCATGACTAAGGTCAAAGTCGCGGTCATCGGCGCCTCCGGTTATGCCGGGCTGGAACTGGTGCGGCTGTTGGTGCGCCATCCTGGCTGCGAGCTGTCGGCCCTCACTTCCCTGGAATACCCGGGCCAGCCCTTTGCCCAGGTCTTTCCGGCCCTGGCCGGCATTGTGGAGCTGTCCTTCAACCCGGCCAGCCCCTCCGAACCGGAGGAGGTTGCGGCCCGGGCGGAAGTGGTCTTTACCGCCATTCCCCACCAGGCGGCCATGGGCATCATACCCCGGCTGCTGGCCCGGGGCTGCAAGGTGGTGGACCTGAGCGCGGATTTCCGCTTCCGGGACGCGGGCCTTTACGAAAAGTGGTATCAGGCGCACACGGCTCCGGAGTTGCTGGCGGAGGCGGTTTACGGGCTGCCGGAGCTGCACCGGGAGGAGATACGCCGGGCGCGGCTGGTGGGCAACCCCGGCTGCTACCCCACCTGCGTCATCCTGGGGCTGGCGCCCCTGGCCCGGGCGGGTTTGCTGGCGCCCGATTCGGTGATTGCCGACTGCAAGTCCGGGGTGACCGGCGCCGGCCGCCAGGCGAACCTGGCCCTCCAGTTCTGCGAAGTCAACGACGGCTTTCGGGCCTACAAGGTGCTGGAGCACCGGCACACTCCGGAGATGGAGCAGGAATTAAGCGGGCTCGCCGGGGTTCCGGTGAAGGTCACCTTTACCCCTCATCTGGTGCCCATGAGCCGGGGCATCCTGGGGACGCTGTACGCTTCCCTGACGGCGCCCCGGACGGAAGGGGAGCTCAGGGAACTCTACCGGGAGTTTTACCAGGGGCACCCCTTCGTGCGCCTGCAGCCGCCGGGGAGCCTGCCGGATACCCGGAACGTGCGGGGCGCCAATTTTTGCGACCTGGCCCTGCGGATGTACGAGGGTGGCCGGCGGGTCATCGTGCTGTCGGCCCTCGACAACCTGACCAAGGGCGCGGCCAGCCAGGCGGTGCAGAACTTCAACCTGATGATGGGGTTCCCGGAGACCATGGGGTTGGAGACGCCGCCCTTCGTGCCTTAGGCAGGATTCAGGGATTAGGGGTCGGGGGTCAGGAAAAGAACAGGGGGGGCGCTGCTCTCCATTTTTCCTCTAAACTAACTGCCCTTATCTCCTAAGCCACCGGTCACTGCTCACCGCTCACTGCTCACTATCATGCGCAATATCCGCCTGCTCCTGGAATACGATGGCACCCGCTACCACGGCTGGCAGCGCCAGAAGAACGCGGCCACCATCCAGGAGACGGTGGAGGCGGCCCTGGCCCGGCTCACCGGGGCGGAGGTGCGCCTCACCGGCTCGGGCCGCACCGACGCCGGGGTCCACGCCCGGGGCCAGGTGGCCAATTTCCGCACCAGCAGCCACATTCCCCTGAAGGCCTTTTACGAGGGGCTAAACTCCCTCCTGCCGGAGGACATCGCCGTACTTGACGCGGCGGAGGCGCCCCCGGCCTTCCATGCCCGCAAGTCCGCCCAGGCCAAGACCTACGAATACCGCATCCTGAATCGGCCCGTCCGGTCCCCCCTCAGCCACCACTACGCCTGGTGGGTGGCCCAGCCCCTGGAGGCGGCGGCCATGGGCGCGGCCGCCGCGGCCCTGCCGGGGGAGCACGATTTCTCCGCGTTTCAGGCCAGCGGCAGCGGCATCAGGAGCCCCCGGCGCCGGGTCCTGGCGGCCCGGTGGGAGACCCGGGGGGAGGGCTGGCTGATCTTCACCATCACCGCCACCGGCTTCCTGCGGGGCATGGTGCGGGCTCTGGTGGGCACTATGGTTGAAATCGGCCGGGGCAAGGCTCCGCCCGGCCTCCTGGCGCAACTGCTGGCCTCCGGCCACCGGCGCCTGGCCGGCCCCACGGCCCCGCCCCAAGGGCTTTACCTGGTGGAAGTGCTCTATTGACATTTTTCCAGCAGAGGCCAACCATTCCAAAGACTTGGCGGACGCCAACTGCGCAGCCCTTGCCAGGGGCGGAAAAATGATTAAAAGGAGAGTCGTCTAAAGAGGCCATGATGGCGATGGCGGGAGGCTTTCCCGTCCTACACTGAAAACGGGAAACGGGGTTCACTATGGAAATGGACATCATTGAGGCCATCGAGTTGGCCATCTCCCATGAGCGGGAGGCCCGGAAGAGCTACCTGGCCCTGGCGGAGGAGACGGGCGACGAGGAGATGCAGCGGCTGCTCCGGGAGATCGCCGCGGAGGAGGCCAGCCACGAGGCCTCCCTGAGGAGCCGGCTGCGCCTGTACCAGCAGAAGCACCTGCTGAGGGAGACCATCTCGCGCTACGTCAGTCCGGAGATGTGCGAAGAGATCCTGAGGAACCCGGAGGCCCTGAAGCTGGGCGGGCAGAAGCAGCAGGTGACGGTGCTCTTTGCCGATATCAAGGGTTTCACCGCCATGAGCGAGAAGATGACGCCGGAGGCGGTGGTGGAGGCCCTGAACGAGTTTTTCACGGCCATGGTGGACCTGGTCTTTGAGCACCGGGGGACCCTGGACAAGTTCGTGGGGGACGCCCTGATGGCGGAATTTGGGGCGCCGGTGGCCATCCCCGAGGCCGCCACCCGGGCGGTGGAGTGCGCTCTGGCCATGCACCGGCGCCTGCAGGAGATGCGCCAGGCCGGGGCCACGCCCATTCAGGGCCTGCGCATCGGCATCAACACGGGGGAGGCCATCGTGGGCAACATCGGCTCCCACAAGCGCATGGACTTCACGGTCATCGGCGACGCGGTGAACGTGGCGGCCCGCCTGCAGGAGGCGGCCAAGGACCTGGAGGCGGACACCCTGGTGAGCGCCGCCACTGTGCAGGAGGTGGGGGAGAAGTTCAAATTCCAGCCCCTGGAAAACCTCACCCTGCGAGGTCGCAGGGAACCCACGGCAGTATATCGTCTGGTGGCCTGAGAAGCTGGAATGGCGCGGGTCTGGAAGGCAGGAGGAGAAAAACGGCAGTTCGTGAAAAATATTATTGACAACGCCTGGCGTTTGGATTAACTTGAGACTCTGAATATTATGTGAAATTTTTCACATAAAATCAATGGAAAGGGGTAAGCATATGCAATTAAATGGCCATGGTGGTAAACCCCTGGTGGAAAGGGTGATCACCGATAAGGCGGAAGCCAAGAAAAAGATCGCGGGCTTAAAAAAGGTCCCGGCCAGCCGGCAGATGGCCACCGAGGCCATCGGCATCGCTTACGGCTTTTTCTCGCCCATCGAGGGGTTCATGAAGAAGGCGGACGTGGCGGCCACCTGCAAGAAGATGGAGCTGGCCGACGGCACCATCTGGAGCATCCCCATTGTCTATGACATCTCCGACAAAGAGATCGCCGACTACGGCATCAAACAGGGCGAAAGCATCCTCCTGACCTTCGACGGCAATCCCCTGGCCATCTTCGATATTGAAGAAATCTATACGTACAGCAAAGACGAGATCGCTGAAAAGGTGTACGGCACCAAAGAGGAAAAGCATCCCGGGGTGGCCCGGACCTATGCCTACAAAGACAAATTCCTGGGCGGCAAGATCACCCTGGTGAATGAACCCAAGGTGCGGGAACCCTTCGGTCCTTACTTCCTGACCCCCCGGCAGCACCGGGCCAAATTCCAGGAAAAGAAGTGGCAGCGGATCGTGGCGCACCAAACCCGGAACGTGCCCCATTCCGGCCACGAATGGCTGATGAAGCACGCCTACATCGCCGCCCATGGGGATATGCCGGTGGAACAGATGGAGTCGCCCGGCGGCGCCACCTCCGGCATTCTGGTGAACTGCATTGTCGGCGAAAAGCGGGCCGGGGACTACATTGACGAGGCCATCGTCCTGACCCAGGACGAGCTGCGCAAGTCCGGCTACTTCCGGGATGACATCCACATGGTCACCATGACCTTCTGGGATATGCGCTACGCCGGACCCCGGGAAGCGGTGCACCACTCCATCATCCGTACCAACCTGGGGCTCACCCACCACATGTTCGGGCGGGACCACGCCGGGGTGGGCACTTACTACCACTCCTACCAGGCCCACCACCTGCTCATGAGCATTCCCAAAGAGAAGTTGAACATCACTCCCATTTACGTGCTGGAATGGGCCTATTGCCCCCACTGCGGCGAGGTCACCTGCATCGGCCTGTGCGGTCATACCAAGGAGCTGCAGAAGTTCAGCGGCACCAAGATCCGCTCCATCATCATGGACGAAGTGAAGCCCACCCGGTTGATCTTCCGGCCCGAGGTCTTCGACGTGGTCATGGACTCCGCCAAGAAATACGGGTTCGGCTCCCCCTTCGTCACCAAGGATTACCTGGCCAAGGCCGCGCCGGCCTTCAGGATGGATCCTCTGTAAGAGAAGGGAAAGCCGGTTCGAGGCGCATCTAACCTGACATAACCGAGGGCGCTGCCTGAGGCAATCAATTAGGAGGAAAGGATATGGCCGAGACTTATCCCATCAATATATGGATCAACGAGGAGAGGTTTAAGGCTCTGAACGATGCCGGCCTGGCGAACCTGCTGAAAGAAGAGCTGGCGGGCATGAAGGTGCTCATCGTGCCCTGCACCGCGGAGCAGCGGGACAAGATTCTGAAACTGTTCCCCATGGCCAAGTATGATGCCGCCACCACCAAGAGCATTGAGCTCTTGCCCAAGGCGGTGAAGGACAAGATCTACGAGCTGTGCGTGGCCCGGAAATCCCTGGATGTGATGGACGAGTTCATCAAGGGGGTGGAAAAAGGCTAGCGAGTTCTTTTGCTGCAGACCAGGCTGAAAAAGTGGGAAAGTTGGTGGAGGGGCGGGGGCGGTCCTGTCGCCCCTCTCACCCTGGAGATAATAAACTAACCGTTCAACCCTAAGAGGAGGTTTAGGTATGCCGAGTTTCGTAATTGTGGAAAAGTGTGACGGCTGCAAAGCCCTGGACAAGACCGCTTGCCAGTACATCTGCCCCAACGATTTGATGGTCCTGAACGCGGAGAGCAAGAAGGCCTACAACCAGGAGCCGGAGCAGTGCTGGGAGTGCTTCAACTGCGTGAAGATCTGCCCCCAGCAGGCCATTGAAGTCCGGCACTATGCGGACATCATGCCCCTGGGTTCCAGCACCTTCCCGCTTCGGGGCACGGACTCCATCATGTGGACCATCAAGTTCCGGGATCAGAAGACCATGAAGCGGTTCAAGTTCCCCATCCGCACCACCCCGGAAGGTTCCATTGACTGCTTCAAGGGCAAGACCCTGCCCAGCGATCTGGCGGGTCTGAAGCAACCAGGTTTCTTCACCGGCAAGGCTCGGACCGAGTAGTCCACGCAGCCGCGAAAATTCAAGGAGGTTAATGAGATATGGCTCTGGAAAGAGAATTCTGCAAATGGTCTTTTTGTGCGAAGCCGCCGGTGGAAACCATTGAGACCGACCTGCTGCTGGTGGGCGGCGGCATGGCTTGCTGCGGCGCCGCGGTGGAAGCGGCAGCCTGGGCCAAAGCCGCAGGCCTGAAGGTCACCCTGGTGGACAAGGCCGCCTTGGACAGGTCCGGCGCGGTGGCCATGGGCCTGTCGGCCATCAATACTTACGTGGGCCCGGAAAACCCGGTGAATGACTACGTCAAATACGTGCGCACCGACCTCATGGGCATCATCCGGGAAGACCTGGTGCACTCCCTGGGCTGCCACGTGGACCAGAGCGTCTACGACTTCCAGGAATGGGGCCTGCCCATCTGGCAGAAGGACAAGGAAGACCACACGGTGGACGGCCAGACCGCCAGAGACGAAGGCCTGCCCCTGCTGAAGGACGGCGGCAAGCCCTGCCGTTCCGGGCGCTGGCAGATCATGATCAATGGCGAGTCCTACAAGGTGATCGTGGCCGAAGCCGCCAAGAACGCCCTGGGGATGGACAACATCTATGAGCGGGTCTTCATCGTTAAGCTGCTCACCGACAAGAACGATTCCAACCGGGTATGCGGCGCGGTGGGCTTCAGCGTGCGGGAGCACAAGACCTTCGTCTTCAAGTGCAAGGCCATGATCATCGCCTGCGGCGGCGTGGTCAACGTCTTCCGGCCCCGGTCGGTGGCGGAAGGCCAGGGCCGCGCCTGGTATCCGGTTTGGAACGCCGGTTCCACCTACGCCATGCCCGCGGAAATCGGCGCCAAGATGGTCCTCATGGAGAACCGTTTCGTGCCGGCCCGGTTTAAGGACGGCTACGGCCCGGTGGGCGCCTGGTTCCTGTTCTTCAAGGCCCAGGCCACCAACGCCTACGGCGAAGACTATATGGCCAAGAACTGGGAGCGGGTGAAGGCGGAGTACCCGGGTTATGCCGACTCCCCCGGCACCTGTCTCAGGAACCACGCGGCCATGATTGAAATGCGGGAAGGCCGCGGCCCCATCCTGATGCACACTGACAAGGCCATGGCCAAGCTGGCGGAGACCCTGAGCAAGAAAGAGCTGAAGCACCTGGAAGCGGAAGCCTGGGAAGACTTCCTGGATATGTCCATCTCCGCCGCGTCCCTGTGGGCCTCCATGAACATGGAACCGGACAAGGTGCCCTCGGAGATCATCCCCTCGGAGCCGTATCTGCTGGGCTCCCATGCCGGCTGCGCCGGTCTGTGGGTCTCCGGTCCCGCCAAGGGCTACCTGGGCGCGCCCGACGACTGGTTCTGGGGCTATGACCGCATGACCACGGTCAGCGGGCTGTTCACCGCGGGCGACGGCGTGGGCGCTTCCGGGCACAAGTTCTCTTCCGGGTCCCACGCGGAGGGCCGCATGGCCGCCAAGGCCGCCATCGCCTTCATCCTGGACCACAAGGACGACAAACTGGAACCCGCGCAGAACATTGACGAGGTCATCGCCGAGATCTATCTGCCCTTCGAGATCTTCGAGAAATACAAGGACTACACCACCGCGCCGGACATCAACCCCAACTACCTGCGGCCCAAGCAGGTCCAGTCCCGACTGCAGAAGCTGATGGACGAGTACGTGGGCGGCTGCGCCACCATGTACATGACCAACAAACCCATGCTGGAAGAAGGCCTGAAGCGCCTCACCCTGCTGAAGGAAGACGCCACCCGGTTGGCTGCCTCCGACCTGCACGAACTGATGCGGGCCTGGGAGCAGTACCACCGCATCCTGGCCGGTGAGGCCCACCTGCGCCACATCCTGTTCCGGGAAGAGTCCCGTTATCCTGGCTACTACTACCGGTCTGACTTCCTGAGCATCGATGACAGCAAGTGGAAGGTCTTCACCATCTCCCAGTACGACAAAAACACCAACGAGTGGAAGTTTGAGACCAAGCCGTACGTGCAGCTGGTCAAGTAACTTCGTGGCTTTCCGGGGCTTCGGGGGCGCCCGAAGCCCCGGGCTTTTCCTGCTGGCCGTGGCGCAAGGTTCCCCACGGCCACTTTTTTGCCGGGCAACGCCGTCTCCTGCCTGCCGAGGGTATAATTTTCCTTGCACCCTTATTCACAATGTTATAGGGTAAGTTCTATTGGTTTGGGCGCCGGGGGTGTGCCCCGGCCCGCGTTAACGTCCTGTAAGGAGGACTGGTGTGAACGCCGAGAAGAGAATTTTGGTCATCGGGGGAGGGATCAGCGGCCTCACCGCGGCCCTGGAGGCCGCGGAAGCCGGGGCCCAGGTGGTCATCACCGAGAAGGCCCCCTACCTGGGGGGCCGGGTGGCCCAACTGCACCGCTACTTCCCCAAGCTCTGCCCGCCGGTGTGCGGCCTGGAGATCAATTTCCGCCGGGTGAAGGAAAACCCCAACCTCAGTTTTTACACCCTGGCGGAGGTGACCCAGGTGAGCGGCGCGGCGGGCAACTTCGAGGTGGGGGTGAAGCTCCATCCCCGCTACGTCAACGACCGCTGCGTGGGCTGCGATGCCTGTGCCCAGGCCTGCCCCGCGTTCCGGCCCAACGATTTCAATTACGGCCTGGACCGGACCAAGGCGGCTTACCTGCCCTTCGACCTGGCCTTCCCCCAGAAGTACATCATTGACGCCGGGGCCTGCCAGGTGGCCGGGGAGTGCGGCAAGAAGTGCCTGGAGGCCTGCCAGTACGAAGCCATCGAGCTGGACATGAAGCCCCAGACCCTGAACCTGAAAGTGGGCTCCATCATCCTGGCCGGGGGCTGGGAACCCTACGACATCGCCAAAGCGGACAACCTGGGGTTCGGCGCGGTGGCCAACGTCATCACCAACATGCAGATGGAGCGTCTGGCCGCGGCCAACGGCCCCACGGGCGGGAAGATCCTCCGGCCCTCGGACCAGAAGTCCCCCAAGAAGGTGGCTTTCGTGCAATGCGCCGGCTCCCGGGACGAGAACCACCTGCCCTACTGCTCCTACATCTGCTGCATGGCGTCGCTCAAGCAGGCCACTTATCTCCGGGAAAAGGACCCGGAGAGCGAGGCCCACATCTTTTACATCGACATCCGCAGCCCCGGCCGCTATGAACAGTTCTTCTGGAAGGTCCGGGACGACGAAGGGGTGAAGCTCATCCGGGGCAAGGTGGCCAAGATCGAGCAGGAGCCCGGCAGCGACAACGTGGTGGTGGTGGCGGAAGACACGGCCACGGGCAACAAATCCCGCCAGGTCTTCGACATGGTGGTGCTGGCCGCGGGCATGGTGCCCTCCACCAAGGCCTCGCCCTTCCCCCTGCCGCTCTCTTACACGCCGGACGGCTTCATCATCCCGGAGCTCTTGCCGCCGGGAATCTTTGCGGTGGGCACCCTGAAGGGCCCCCTGGACGTGATGAAATCCAACGAGGACGCCACGGGAGCCGCGCTCAAGAGCCTCGTCGCCCTGGGCAGGAGGTCGTGATGGAGATGGAAAAGAAATTCGGTGTCTATTTGTGCAGGGGCTGCGGCATCGGCGACGCCGTGGACTTTGAGAGCCTGGCCAAGGTCATCAGGAAAGAAGGGAAGATCCAGCACCTCAAGGAGCACGACATCCTGTGCTCCCCTGAGGCCCGGGCCATGATCCTGGAGGACCTGAAACCGGAGGGCGAGGGCATCAATTCCCTGGTTATCGCCGCCTGCTCTCCCCGGGTGAAATACGAAGAGTTTGACTTCCCCAACTGCCTGGTGGAGCGCTGCAACCTCCGGGAGCTGGTGGCCTGGACCCAGGAGCCCAAGGCCGAGGAGACCCAGGCCCTGGCGGAGGACTATCTCCGCATGTACTGCGCCCGGGTGAAAAAGTCGGACCTGCCGGAGCCCTACCAGACGGAGTGCGACAAGACCATCCTGGTCATCGGCGGGGGCCCCGCGGGCCTGAGCGCCGCCCTGGAGGCCGCGGCCAGCGGCTACCAGGTGGTGCTGGTGGAAAGAGAGGCGGAGCTGGGCGGCTATGCGGCCAAGCTGCACCGCCAGACCCCCTCCACCTACCCTTACACCGACCTGCAGGAACCGGAGGTCTTCGCCAAGGTCAAGGCGGTGCAGGGGCATCCCAACATCAAGGTGATGACTGCCGCCGAGATCGAGAAGATCGAGGGCCAGCCGGGGCTCCTGGACGCGCACATCAAGACCAACGGCAACCTGGAGACCCTGCGCGTCGGGGCTGTGGTCCTGGCCGCGGGCTGGCGGCCCTATGACGCCGCCAAGCTCAGCCACCTGGGCTACGGGCTGTCCCCGGATGTCATCACCAACCTGGAGATGGAGGAGCTGGCCAAGAAAGGGAAGATCGTGCGGCCCTCCGACGGCAAGGCGCCGGAAAGCGTGGTCTTCATCCAGTGCGCCGGCTCCCGGGACCCGGAGCACCTGCCCTACTGCTCCGACTTCTGCTGCCTGACCTCCCTGAAGCAGGCCCTGTATGTCCGGCAGTCCAACCCGGACGCCGCGGCCATGATCCTCTACAAGGACATCCGCACCCCGGGCCAGACGGAACTCTTCTACAAGCAGGCCCAGAGCGACCCCGGGGTGATGCTCACCAAGGCGGAGGTCACCGGGGTGAGCGTGGCCGACGGCGGCAAGCTCCGGGTCAGCGCCAGGGACACCCTCCTGGGCGAGGCTGTGGCCTTCGAGGCGGACCTGGTGGTCCTGGCCACGGGCATGGTGCCCGTGACCCTGGACGCGCCGGTCCTCAACCTGGAGTACCGCCAGGGGCCGGGCCTGCCGGAAACGGAGCCTTACAACGGCTTTGCCGACTCCAACTTCATCTGCTTCCCCTACGAGACCCGGCGCACAGCCATTTATGCCGCGGGCGCGGTGCGCCAGGCCATGACCATCCCCATGGCCACGGCCGACGGCGCCGGCGCGGCCTGCAAGGCCATCCAGGCGGTGGAGCACGTGGCTGCGGGCCTGGCGGTGCACCCCCGGGCCTGGGACGAGACCTTCCCGGACCCCTTCATGCAGCGCTGCACCTCCTGCAAGCGCTGCACGGAGGAATGCCCCTTCGGCGCCATCGAAGAGGACGAAAAGGGCACGCCCTTCTTCAAGATCAACCGCTGCCGGCGCTGCGCCACCTGCATGGGGGCCTGCCCGGAGCGCATCGTCAGCTTCAAGGACTACAGCGTGGACATCATCGGCTCCATGCTCAAGAGCCTGGACATCCCGGAGATCGAGGACGAAGACGACGAAAACGCGCCGTTTAGGGTCATCGGCCTGGTGTGCGAAAACGACGCCATGCCGGCCCTGGACGCGGTGGGGGTCCACAAGCTGCGCTTCGATCCGCGCATCCGCTTCATCCCCCTGCGCTGCATGGGCTCCTTCAACATGGTCTGGGTCTCGGACGCCCTGTCCCGGGGGGTTGACGGCTTGATCCTCCTGGGCTGCAAGTACGGCGACGACTACCAGTGCCATTTCGCCAAGGGCAGCGAACTCTGCGCTTACCGGCTCACCAAGCTTTCCGAGACCCTGGACAAGCTGGGCCTGGAAGCCGACCGAGTGCAGCAGATCCAGGTGGCTATCTCGGAGTTTGACAAGCTGCCGCAGATCCTGAACGACTTCGTGGCCCGGGTGCGGGAAATCGGCCCCAACCCCTTCAAGGAATTCTAGGAGGTACGACCATGGCAGGCGAAACTCTCATCAAACCGGACCTCAATTTCGTGAAGCGGGTGGTGGCCGCCGGGGGAGACACGTTCAAGAAGTGCTACCAGTGTGACACCTGTTCCGTGGTCTGCAACCCCACCCCGGACGAGAAGCCCTTCCCCCGGAAAGAGATGCTCATGGCCCAGTGGGGCCTGAAGGAGGTGGTGAAGAGCCCGGACATCTGGCTGTGCCACCAGTGCAGCGACTGCACGGTGTACTGCCCCCGGGGGGCCAAGCCCGGCGAGGTCATGGGGGTGCTCCGGCAGATGTGCATCGAGCACTACGCCACCCCGCCCTTCCTGGCCCGCATGGTGGGGGACTCCAAGTTCCTGCCGGTGCTCATCGCCTTCCCGGTGCTGCTCCTGCTCTTCGCCCTGAAGATCACCGGCCACCTGCATATTCCGGAGGGAGCCATCGTTTACTCCAAGCTCTTCCCCACCCTGCTGGTGGACTTCATCTTCGTGCCTGCCGCGGCCTTTGCAGTGGCGGTCTTCACCCTGGGGGTGCTGCGCTTCTGGAAGGACCTCAACGTCAACCCCTGGGCCACCAGGCTCCAGGGGAACCTGGTGGGCAACCTCATCAGCACCCTGGTCACCATCCTGAAGCACGACGTCTTCCGCAAGTGCGAGACCACCTACAACCGCTCCGTCAACCACCTGCTGTTGCTCTTCGGGTTCATCTTCCTGGCCATCGTCACCGGCTGGGGCTTCCTGAACGAGTGGGTGCTGCACCACGAGTCGCCCTACCACATCTATGAACCCATCAAGCTGCTGGCCATCGTCGGCACCGCGGCGCTCATCTATGGGATTTACAACATCCTCCGGGAGCGCCAGGCCAACGCCGAAAAGGCGGGCTACGGCACCTACTTTGACTGGCTGTTCATCTACGTGGTCTTCGTGGTGGGGGCCACGGGGCTGCTCTCTTGGGTCTTCCGGCTGCTGACCATCAAGATGCTGGCCTACCCCACCTATTTCCTGCACCTGACCTCGGTGTTCTTCCTGTTCTTCTACGCGCCCTACTCCAAGATGGC
>Ga0315268_10002720_pt1 | contig 19792 bp, 17 predicted proteins | sample C1_top_MG_FD_204535 | JGI IMG/M metagenome (GOLD analysis project Ga0315268, IMG submission 204535) | Sediment microbial communities from Yellowstone Lake, YNP, Wyoming, USA - C1_top | ecosystem: Environmental > Aquatic > Freshwater > Lake > Sediment | place: USA: Wyoming | collected 2017-08-01
CTCCCAAGTCGCGAAGGTGGAGGGCCGGACAATGACCGTCGTTTTCCTGGCCAAAACTCCTTCGCTGAGCTATGTCGTTTATGATGCGAGGCCTTCGGATGCGCCGTGCGCTCTGGCGACAGGACTGAAGGTGACGACGACTTCGCTCGAAAACTCGAAATATGTCGTCAAGCTCGGTGCTTCGGACGATATCGTCAGCATTTTTGATAAACAAGCCAAAAAAGAGCTGCTCGCGGCGCCGGCCAAATTGGAGTTTCATTATGAGCGGCCGGAGCAGTGGCCCGCCTGGAACATGGATTGGCAGGACCGCGCGAAGCCCGCGGTCGGCGTCGTCGAGGGCCCGGCCAAGCTCAAGGTCGTCGAAAACGGGCCCGCCCGGGTCGCCTTGGCGGTGGAACGCGAATCGCGCCACTCGAAAATCGTCCAGGTCATCCGCTTGGGCGCGGGCGGAAGCCGGGACAGGATTGAATTCAATACGTTCATCGACTGGGCGACCAAGGAATCGTCCCTGAAGGCCGCTTTCCCTCTGACGGTGGCGAATGCGCAGGCGACCTATAGCTGGGGTGTCGGCACGATCGAGCGCGGCAATAACACGCCCGAAAAATTCGAAGTGCCTTCCCATCAATGGTTCGACCTGACGGACAAGAGCGGCCGCTATGGGGTTTCTGTGCTCGAGGACTGCAAATACGGAAGCGACAAGCCGGCTGACAACATTGTCAGGCTCACTCTCCTGTATACGCCGGGCGTGCGAGGGTCCTATCGCGAACAGGGCTATCAGGACTTTGGAAAACACGAAATGTTGTATGCGCTCTACGGCCATAAGGGCGATTGGCGGGAGGGCGATTCAAACCTGCAGGGCGATCGCGTTAATCAGCCATTGGTCGCTTTCCAGGCGGAGGGGCATCCGGGCTTTTTGGGTAAGGCGTTTTCGTTTCTGAAGATTAATAACGGGGGCGTTGTCGCCTCCGCCTTGAAGAAGGCGGAAAACGGCGACGATCTTGTCGTGCGGGTTGTCGAAACAAAGGGACGCGCGGCCAAGAATGTGGAGCTGGCATTCGCAACGGGCGTTGTTTCGGCGCACGAACTCAACGGCCAGGAGCAGGATATAGAAGCTGCCGTCGTGAAAAACGGAAAAATCGTATTTGATATGCCGCCCTATCGGCTCAAGACATTTGCCGTTAAATTGAAGCCGGTTAACGGAGCGCTCTCCACGCCTCGAAGCATGCCGGTCGAGCTGCCTTATGATGTCGATGTCATAAGCAGCGACAAGCACAAGGCTGACGGCGATTTCGACGGGAGCGGAAAATCCTTTCCGGCGGAAATGCTTCCGGATATGTTTGTGGACGATGGGATTGTTCTTAAGTTGGGGCCAAAGGCGGACGGCGTCAATAACGCCGTTGCTTGCGGCGGCCAAACGATAAAGCTGCCGGAGGGAGACTTCAACAAGGTTTATATCCTCGCGGCGGCTGCGGAAGCGGCAGGTTTTCGCGGGATGGATGCCGGAGGCGCGGGCGGAGGAAGCGCGACAGCGAGCCGGGTTATTTTCAAGGCCGGCGGCGCGTCTGTCGATATCCCGGTCGAAATCTGGTCCGGATTCTTCGGCCAATGGGACAAACGTCTGTGGGACGGCGACAGCGCCGCGACGAGTTTCGACCGCGGCAATATCAATTACGTGGGCATAGCGCCGGGCTATGTCCGGAAAGACAACGTCGCTTTTTTCACGACACACCGGCATTTGAGGAACGGAGCCAATGATCCCTATATGTACGCGTATATCTACAAATACAAGATTGACCTACCGGAGGGGGCCAGGGAAATTACGCTGCCCACGAATGCGAGAGTCAAGATCCTGGCCATGACGGTTGCCTATAACGAGAATGACGACGCGGTCCCGGCGCAGCCCCTCTATGACACGCTGATCCGGGATCGAAACGACTATGCCAGATATCAAGCTTGTGCAAAGCCGCTCATTTCGCCCGATAAGGCTTATATTGATCCGGCGCGGCCGCTCGTTGTGGCCTTGGTCGGGGCGGATGAAAGCGCTGAAATCCATTACACGCTGGACGGGAGCGTCCCGACGATGGGTTCGGCCAAGTATACGGGACCGATCAGCCTGAACCAATCCGCCGTCCTGAACACGATGGCATTCGACAAAGTGAAATTGCCGAGCGTTTTGACCACGGGCTATTTCAGTCGATCGTTGCCAGTCAAGAGCATCCAATATCTAGTGCCGCCATCTCTGAGGCGCGGGGGAGCGGGCGGAGCAGCCGCGAGCATTATGCTCTTCGATCTAGTCAGGGGGACCGCAGAGGCGGGCGACCGCAGCTGGCAGGCATTTGACAAAGACTTGGATGCTATTTTGGACATTGGACAGGTCAAGACGCTCCAGGAAATCACTTTGGGCTGCTTGGAGAACAACAGCGCCAGGGTCTTTTTGCCGGCCTCGGTCGAGATCTCTGTTTCGACGGATAACAAGGATTTTACCGTCGCGGCCGCGGGCAGCATCGCCGTGCCCGAGAAAGCGCAGGGCCCGGCCGTCAAGAATCTGACCTACGACCTGAAGAATATGCAGGGCCAGTTTATCCATGTGAAGGCCAAGAATATCGGTGCGTTGCCCAAGTGGCACCCGAACGCCTCGTCCCCAAACGCCGCCGCTGTAATGAATTTCGACGAGCTCATCATCAAATAAATCGGGGTCAATCCTACCTCCTGCACACTTTTTTTCCCAGGGAGTGGATTCATTGCCAAATGCTCCTTGGAAGGATAGCAGGGAGCGAGGCGACCGTTGGAAGGGAACCCTAGGAAAGGGTTCCCTTCCGAGAGTGTCCCAGGCGAACATGCAAAAGGAGTAGGTTTGACCCTGACCACTCGAGCGGCCAATAAAAAATCTGACAATTATTGACAATCTCACACTTCCAGACCTTGACAAAGAACATGCTAAAGGTAATATAATCGAATCATTGAGCGCATGATCCAGCTAACCGGAATTAGGGAGTTCAAGGTTCTTTTAGAGCATACCATTAGGAATCGCCGTTCTATATTAGGAAAGGAGGTGCAAATACGTACAAGTCAAATCTTTTTCCAGACAGCTTTCAAAAAAAAGGAGGAAAGATGAAAAGGCTTTTTGGCTTATTTCTTTTCGTGATCTTTTTTGGATCGCTGGCATTCGCCGGGCCCTGGGGGATTGTGGTGAATTCGGCCTCGATGAATATCAACACGATCGACCTCGGCCAATCGCCGCCGAAGGTCTATGGACCATTCCTCACGGGCTCTTTGGGAACCTCGGGCGAGGAACTCTTGGACGTTGCGGTTACTCCTGATAGCCAATACGCCCTGATCAGCAATTTTGGTGCCTCAAAAGTCTTTCGTATCGATTTAACGAACCCCACAAATCCTGTCTTGGCCGGTTCCATAAGTTTGGGCTCTATGTTTGCTGAAGATATCGCGATTTCTCCCAACGGCCGTTTTGCCGTTGTTGCGGACGGGGGCTTTAGCAAACAATTGGCTTTTATCGACCTGGCCAACTTTCCCAATTTTAGCCTTTATACAGTGACGAGCTCGAATCTCTACGCGAACGGCGTAGCTATCGGAAACGATAATAGCACAGTCATCGTGGCCGACTATTTCATCAGCCGAATTGTCTTTGGCAGGGTCAACGCGACGTTTTCGGGCCTTATCTCCGAGAGCAACCTGGCCTGTGATAGCGGACCCATAAATATCACTATTTCTCCGGACGGAAACACGGTTCTAACAACAAACTGGACAAATACTCGTATTGGCGTCTTTCAAATAACCGCTCCGGGCGTTGTGGTGCCCGGTTCAACCCCCTGGATTGGCGGATTCCATGACAGTGCGCAATCGATAGCCTTTGCACCCGACGGGAAGAAAGCCTATATCATTAACGCTGGTCAAGGTGGGGATCCGGTCAGACTTTCCTGGATCAAAATCAATGGACCCGGAAATGCCGCCTGGGGGGCCGAGCGGGTCGCAAACCTTTCTGCCTATTCTAGCGCCGGATGGTTTGGAGTCGACACCATTGCCGTGGATTCGACCGGGAATTATGCTATCGCCACTAAGACTTCGCCTACTAGTGATTCTGCCAATCGAGTGACCCTGATCAATCTCAACAATTATCAGGCGACGGCCATTAATGATACTAAAATCGATTGCGCGGGAGTTGCGATTTTTAACGAGATTGTGTATCCGCCGACGAATGCCGCAATTGAAAGGACGACCAATAATTATATCTTCTACAAAGAGTATATCAACCGGGTTAGCTGGCAAGCCAATTCCAAGAACCTGAGTCCGATAAGCAAGTATAGGATTTATCGGAAGGCCTCTGGTGCCGCCGACAGCACGTACGTACAAGCGGACGAAGTCGACGCTTCGATCTTCCAATACGTCGATAGGGCGCTAAAGAAGAACGACTACTACTCCTATCGGATCACCTCGATCAACAACCGGGGCCTCGAGAGCCCAGCCACGGAGATTGGGAATACTGTGGTGTTAAGGAGGGGAAGATGAAAAAGAGCTTTGCGCTCATCATGGCGTTTCTCATTCTGCCGACGGCGGTCTATGCCATCGATTTCAGCTTCGGGTTTCATGCGGGGATGAGGACGGTCAGCGATTCGGATATCAAGACTGTCTATGGCAACGGCCTGTGCTATTTTCCCTATGCTGCGGTCAATGTTTTTAAAGGCTTCACCATCGGGGGAGGCTATGAGTTCGGCTATTCGCGGGAGGGCACGATCGGGATCTACAATGAAGCCACAACGCTCAAGGTGACGGGGATCCAGGCCTTTGTCGGATATCAGTACTCGATCTCGGTGGTGACGCCTTATGTGTTTGTCGGGTTCGGGTCGTTTTCTTACAAGCAGACGGTGGAGAGTCCGGCGGCACAGACCGTGGACGCGACGAAATCGACATTTTTTGTGGCGGGCGGGATTAAAGTATATCCCATGAAGAACATCTACATTTCGGCGGAGGTGAAATACGTGCCGCTGAAGGTCAAGCCCTATGAAGACGAGGTGGACCTGGGCGGACTGCGCCTCATGGGAGGTCTCGGCTTCACCTTCGGCTATTAAGATACCGGGGTCAAACCTACCCGCTATACACTTTTTCTTTTTTTCAGGGGGATATGCAAAAGGGGTAGGTTTGACCCCGGATTGTGTTAGTTGATGTAATTGGCAAGAAGGAGGGTCCATGAAAAGGCTTTTTGGCTTCTTTCTTTTCGTGACCTTTTTGAGCTCGCTCTCATTTGCCGGCCCCTGGGGCATTGTTGTTAATCTGGCTTCGATGAATATCCAGACCATCGATTTTGGTCAGACACCACCCAAAGTCTATGGCCCTTTTCTCACGGGATCTTTGGGAGGCGCGACCCAGGAACTCTTGGATGTGGCGATCACTCCCGACAGTCACTATGCCTTGGTCAGTAATTTCATCGGAGGCAAAATCTACCGAATCGATATCTCAGATCCGACGAATCCGGTCCTTGCCGGAACCATATACACTGGCTCTTTCGGTATTGAAGCCGGTCCTGAAGATATCGCCATCTCCCCCAACGGCAAGTTCGCCGTGGTCTCGGATGGGGGCTATATTAGCAAACTGGCTTTTATCGACCTGTCGAGTTTTTCCAACTCGAGCCTTTACACATTGACATCAGGCCTGACCGCCAACGCCGTAGCCATAGGAAACGACAACAGCACGATCATCATGCCTGATGCCGGCAATAGCCGCATCATCTTTGGCAGGGTTAATGCGACGTTCACGGGTTTGATCTCCGAAACTAACCTTTACGCAGAAGGCGGACCACTAAACATATCCATTTCTCCCGACGGCTCCACAGTGCTTACCGCAGGATGGGACTATATTGTCTCCGTTTTCAGGATCACGGGGCCGGGGACGGTCGTGCCCGGTTCCCCAACGAAAATCACCGGCTTTCACGAAAGACCCCAGTCCATAGCCTTTTCCACCGATGGAAAGAAAGCATATGTCCTAAGCTCGGGCTATCCAAACTCTTTTGCCTGGCTTCAAGTTAACGGTCCCGGAAATGTGACCCTGGGAGCCGATCGGGCTGCGTATCTTTCTTCCTATTCTGGTGGCGCAAATTATGGGGTCGATGGCCTGGCCGTATCGCCCAACGGCAACTATGCCCTTGCGGGCAACACTATGTATTCTTCAGATGCCCGAAATCGTGTAACTCTTGTCAACCTCAGCACTTATCAAGCCACGGCCATCGATGCCACTCAAATTGATATGGCATCCGTCGCAACTTTTAACGAAGCCGTGTTCCCTCCCTCAAATGCAGAGGCGCTGAGGATGACCAACAATTATATTTTCTATAAAGAGCATATCAACCGGCTCACCTGGGAGGCTAGCGCCAAGAACAAATTTCCCATCTCAACCTACCGGATTTACCGCAAAGCGGCCGGCGATCCCGATAGTGCATACATCCAAATCAGCGAGGTTGATTCCTCCGTTTTCAAGCATGACGACCGGGGCCTGGGCAAGAACGAAGGGTTTATATACAGAATCACTTCGGTCACCAACCGGGGCCTCGAGAGTCCACCCGTTGAAGTCAACAGTCTTGTTTTTCTAAGGAGGGTCAGATGAAAAAGATCTGCGCGGTCATCATGGCCTTTCTCATTTTGCCGGCGGCGATCTTTGCCATCGATTTCGAAAGAGCAGAGTAGAAGCCGGGGTCTAGAAGCCGGGGTCAGACCTACCCCCTGTGCACTTTTTCTTTTTTTCAGGGGAGCATGAAAAAGGGGTAGGTTTGACCCCGGATCTCCGGATCAGTCTTAGAGCACCAGGGCGTAGCCGATCTTGAGGAAGAAGGTGCGGTCGGTCCGGGTGATGTCGATTCCCTGCAGGCCAAGGGAGCTGTCCGAATAGCCGAGGAAAAGAACAGTCTGCGGGTTGATCTTATAGGAAAAAAGAAACTGGGTGAAGAGCCCCTTGGTGTGAGGATCTACCGGATCGAGATATCGCTCGGGGACGCGATCGACATCGCGATACTGGATGATGCCGCGGACGAAAGCTCGGGTACTGAAATTGTAGATGAGACGCGCTTGGGAAAGGTTGGCCGTGTAGGTGCGCAAGCCACCGCTTTCCAGGCGCTCCAGGTTATGGGAAATATTCAGGTTGATGTGGCGCCCCAAACCCAGCTCGGCATAGGGCCCGAGCCGCAGGGCCTGGCCGGACGAATATGCGGGTACATCGAGTTGCAGCAAAAAGATAAGGGCAAACAGCCAGATGACCTTTTTTGTCATTTGCGACTCCGGGGCAGACGATGCTACCTTATGCATACGGATGCAGCAAGCAAAAAGTTACGGGGAAGTTACGGAGTCAAACTTACCCCTTTTGCATATTCCCCCGGAAAAAAGAGAAAGTGTATTGGGGGTAGGTTTGACCCCCTGAATACTAAAGCGGCAGGCGCAGTTTTTTAAGGAGGGCGGTATAACGCGGATCTCGCTCCAGGCTCTTCAGCAGCGGATCATTTTTGATATCGGCCATTCCGCCGTCGCGCAACTTGTATGCCCGTTCCAGCCATTCAAATGCCCGGTCGGTCTCTCCGCGGTAGGCGGACACTTCGGCGATCTGGAAGGCCATCGTCTCCCCGTAGCTTTTAATAAACGTCGCCAGGACGCCATCCGCTTCTTTTCTGCGGCCGACTGCCTGATAGGCGAGGCAAAGCCCGTACAGGCGCCAAACGGGATCCGTCTCCTGCTCCATCTCCCTCAGTGCCTGATCGAACTTTGATTGCGCCAAGTAAATTCTGCCGAGCAGAATGCGCGTAATGGGAAAATTCGGGTTGAGCTCCAGGGCCTTTTTCAAGGCGCCGGTTGCCTCATCGAACCGGCCGGCGTAATAAGCTTGAAAACCCAAATTGTCATAGGCGGCCACATAGAGGGGATCCAACCGCAATGCCCGGTTGTCCAACTCGATGGCTTCGTCCAGCCGGCCTAATGTGAATGCTAGGACGGCTGCGCCGCGAAGCGCGGCGGTGTTTCCCGGATCCAGTGTCAGTGCTCGTTGGTAGTCCGCAACAGCGCCTTCCCAATCCCAATCGTGGGCCCTTTTGATCCACCCCATTTCAGCGTGAGCGATGGCCAAGTTTTCGTCCAAAGCCAGGGCCCGCTCCGTTTCTTGGCGCGCCCTTCGGTATCCCTCATCGACAGGAAGATAGCCATTATCGGCCTGGCGCTGGTGGACTTCTGCCAATCCTACCCAGGCCGCTGCATAGCTCGAATCTCGTTCGATCGCCGACGTGAAATATGCACTGGCCTTTTCCAGATCTTCTTTGCTCCGCCGGCCGAAAAAATAGCGGCCCTGCCGGTTGCCATTTGGTAAAGCACGGCCCCGAATGAGAAAAGATCCGCGCGTGCATCGACATCTCTTCCCCGCGCTTGTTCAGGCGACATGTAGGCTACCGTGCCCAAAGTGGAACCGATCTCCGTAAGCTGCTCCGGAAGGCTGAGCGTCGCCTGCCCCGCGGCCTCGGGGGTTTCGGGCCATTTCGCCGGCTGCTTGACGAGGCCAAAGTCAAGGAGTTTCGCCTGGCTCCGGTCGGTAATGAAAATATTGCCAGGCTTGATGTCTCGATGAATGATCCCTTCTGCATGGGCCGCATCGAGCGCTTCGGCAACCTGGATTCCCAAATCTAAAACTTTATCGATTTCCATCGGCTTGCCGCCGATGACGTCCCTCAGCGTCTCTCCTTTCAAGAATTCCATGACGATGAACGGACGCTTTTTATGCCGGCCAAATTCATGGATCGTGCAGATGTTCGGATGATTGAGCGCCGATGCCGAGCGTGCTTCCAGCTCGAACCGGGCGAGTGCTTTGGGGTCTTCTGCCAGTTGGTCGGGCAAGAATTTCAGCGCGACATGCCGCCGAAGCGTCAGATCTTCCGCTTCGTAAACAACGCCCATGCCTCCGCCGCCCAGCTTTCTCAAGATGCGATAATGGGAAACCGTCTCGCCGGTCAATTTTTCGACGTCGCTTAAATCCGCAGCACGGCGAAGATGTGTTCCGGCCGATGAATCCCTCCTCTTGGCCACGCCGAAAATATATGGCAGACTGCGTGGCGATGTCAATATGACTGGGGTCAAAGCTACTTCTTATGTGATTTTTTCTAGTAATTGGATTCATTGCCAAATGCTCCCTGGAAGGATAGCAGGGAGCGGAGCGACCGTTGGAAGGGAACCCTAGGAAAGGGTTCCCTTCCAAGAGTGTCCCAGGGGAGCATGCGTAGCGAATAGGTTTGACCCCGTATTCATACAGGAAATCGTGGTCATGGGAAAGGACGGCGAACCGGCGGGATGGAAAAAGGGCCCTGATTACTCGGCTCAAGAGATGTATGCGCTCTGCCGCTGCGGCCAATCCGCCAATAAGCCTTTTTGTGATGGCCGGCATGTTTCCATCGGATTTAAATCTGTGTCCTGAAGTCCATTTGGCCCTAGGAGGCTGACCATCGGTTACATGGAAATGTCTTTTCTCCTGTACCTTGTGGGGAATATCTATCTCCTCAGGAGGGGCTGGAAAGCGCTGGCCGGAACCGGCGTCTTTCGCCAAGTCATCCTCATCGTCTATCTCATTTTCTCCTATAGCTATTTCCTGTGGCATAAGATAGAGAGAGGCGAGCCCACGAGGCTCAAAGAAACGATCTGCGCTATGGGGTCCTTCTATACGGGCGTTTTGCTATATCTTGTGCTTTTCACGGCGCTTGTGGATCTCCTCCGCTTGATCAATCATTTCTTCCCCTTTTTCCCGAGGTCTTTACGTGAGAATCGCCGGCGGGCAGGGCATGTCGCTTTTGCTGGGGTGGTGGGGATCACATTCGCCCTTCTTTTCGCCGGCCTGTTCTATGCCCGCCATGTCCGCGTCCACACCATGGAGATTGCGATCGACAAGAAAGCGGGCGCGATGGAAAGCCTGAACCTCGTCGTTCTCTCCGACTTTCATGTTGGCCCTTACATGCGCACGTCGCGCTTGGACAAAATCATCCGGAAGGTCAACGGCCTTGACCCCGACGTCGTGCTCATTCTGGGCGATATCATGAATGAAGAGACAATTGCTCCTGAAAGAGAGCGTCTGCCGGCAACGCTGGCAAAGATTCGCGCCCGTTTTGGAGTCTATGCCTGTATGGGAAACCACGAGTACTTTGCCGGAATCAAGAATAGTCTGGAGCTATTCCGGAAAAGCGGGATCCGCGCCTTGCTGAACGAGGCCGTCCTCATCGCGGATTCATTCTATCTTGTCGGACGCAGCAATCGATCCTATATCGGCCAGAGAGAACGACGAATGACTCTCAAGGAGATCCTCAAAGACGTGGATATGAATCGGCCCGTCATTTTTATGGACCACCAACCTATCCGTCTGGAAGAGGCAGCCGAGGCCGGCATCGACCTCCAATTGTCCGGCCACACGCACGGCGGAGCGGTTTTTCCTGCCACGCTGGTCAATGATTTTCTCTTTGAGATTGCCCGGGGATACGGCCGAAAGTTGAACACCCAATATTACGTCACATCGGGCGTCGGCGTGTGGGCGCCGCCGGTCAGGATCGGGACCACTTCTGAAATTGTCCAGATGAAGATTACGTTCCGGTTCAAGACGAGTGGTCGTGGATGATGCGCCAGCCTTCAGGGAAGCGTTTGAAGATGATGGTAAAAACGCCCTCTTTTTTGGAATCTTTAAGGGCAAGTTTCCATCGGCCCAGCACATAAGCGTAATCAGGGCTTAGAACATTAACCTCGAGGTCGGTGAAGTCTAGGACGCCCCAATTTTCGCCCGAATAACTTTTTTGATAACGCTCGAGGAGAGCCTTCCAGCCGCGAAGCCGGTTTGCTCCGGACTGATAGGTGAATTCTTCAGACTTCCAATAATAGGCCATGAAACCTAAGATGTCCTGCTTGTTCCAGGAGGTCTTTTGGAGTTCGAGGATTTTGAGCAATTCAGATCTGACATCAGCAGCAGCCTGAGGATAAGCGATTTGACAAAAGAAGAAGATGGCGATAACAAATATCCATCTTCGCATCGGTCGTCCTCCCGAAGTATTCATAATTTCTCGCCGCAGTGCGGACAAACCTGCCAGCTTTTCTCGGTAGGCTTTGTGCACTTTGGACAGACCGGTTGCATCCGCTCCCCGCAATGGGGACAGAACTTGAATTCCTTTCCCACGGGTTTGCCGCATTTCGAGCAGGCCGAAGTTTGGTCGCGACTGGATGGGACGCGGATCGGGTGATCCGAGCGGACGATTAGGTAGATCAGGAGGCCGACGAGGTGGCCGATGAAGACGACCAAAGCCCAGAGAACTCCACTCATGCCCCGCTTTTCAGCGTCTCCGTAGACCCAGACAATGATGGCGATCCAGATAGCCAAGAAGGCCAGGCCAAGAAGAGAGAGCCCGACGAAACCGAAGAAAGGCCAATTTCCCAAACGGACGTGCTCGAAGGGATGCGGCCAATCATGAAAGAGATCGGAAAGCGCGGCCGATGGAGCAAAGAACAGAAACTTCAATGGCCAGGCTAGCAACAAAATGATGAAGACAATCAAAATGATTCCCAGCACTTTTCCCGTTGATGATGTCATCTTTCTCCTCCGACATTTTAATCCCCCTTAATTGCCTAGGGGGGATTAATAAATTTAAATCTTAAGTCTTTTCTCCTGCTCTTCCTGCCCCTCTAATTGATCACGGGGCCGGCATGTGCATAATATTCCTCATCCATATTAAACGAAAAATGTCGAAAAAAGTTATAAAAAGGGAAAAAATATGAATGGGCTCATGCAACTGGATCCGGTGATACCTCGTCTAAAAGGTCATGAGAAATGCAATGCTCATGAAGATTTTCTAGGAGGAAAACCATGGAAGGTTCTAATCTTGTCAGTAGGGAGGCGCTGCTCGTCTTAACATGGGTGTTCGGATGGGCCATTATTATTTTGGTCTTCATCTTTCTTAGAAACAAGAAACGGCAGAAAACGCTCGAGCTCATCCACAAAGAGAGGCTGGCGGCTATGGAGAAGGGGATTCCCATGCCCGAATGGCCGGACTACGACATCAACGGCAAGAGCTCCCTGATCGAAAATATAAAGGAACTCCGATCCCGAGATCCCAAAACGCATCTCGGAGTTGGTGCTCTTCTGGTCATGATCGGCGCTGGAATATGCTTGGCATTTTACTTGGCGGGCATTACCGGCTTGCGTGCGGTCTGGCCGCTCGGGTTGATCGTCGTTTTCGTCGGGATCGGCCAATTCATTTATTATTTTCTGACCAAAGAGGGGAAGGCTTGATATCCTTCTGCACCTATGGATGATGAAAAAGTCGTCGCCCGGTTCCTAGAAACCGGGGACCGGGCGATGTTCGGGGTCCTGATTGAGCGCTACCAAGACCGCGTATTTCGCTTAGTTGCGTCCGTTCTTGGCCCCTATTCGGGAGCCGACGCCGAGGAGGTCTGCCAGGAGGTTTTTCTCCGGCTCTATCGAAAAATCCGCCAGTTCACGGGGCAGGCCGGTTTCGGCACCTGGCTCTATCGGATCGCCTATAACCTCGCTATTGATTGGAAAAGGCACGCCCGGTTCAAGCTGCCGCACGTCCCGATCGAAGAGATCCGCAGTCTTGCCGCCTCCTCCTCCGACCCGCTCGAGGACGTTCTGGCAAAGGAAACCAAAGACCTGGTGGCGATGGCGATGGAGGACTTGCCGGATTTATACAGGACGGCGCTTTATCTATTTTATTGGCAGGAACGCCCTATCGAAGAGGTCGCCGAGCTGCTGGGAGTTTCCGAGGGCACAGTTAAATCCCAGCTCTTCAGGGCCAGGAATTTGTTAAAGGGCAGACTCCGGCGAGTCACTGGGGCAATGAGAAAAGTCGGGAGGCCGTCATGGACAGGGAGGAGAGCATGAATGATTCTGCGGAAAAACTTATTCGTGACATTCTTAAGGAAGTGCCACGCCCGAAACTCTCGGCCGATTTCGCCTCAAACGTCCTGGACAATATAGAGCAGGTTGAGCAGAAGCGCGAGCTGTCGAAGCGCGTCGGCATGGTTATGGCTGCTTACTGGTTCGCCGTCATCGTCGTCTCCGGATTTATCTTCGCCTCGCTCAAATGGCCGTGGTGGTTTCCGATCATCTTCATCGCCCTGACGCCCTTCGTTTTCCTCGCCGCCGCAGCTCCGCGCGCGCTTCGCCGCCTCGGCTCCCGCCTTCTCCGCCCGATTCTAAGTTGAGGGGGCCAGACCTACTCGTTGTGTGCTTTTTTCCAGGAAGAAATGCAAAAGGGGTAGGTTTGACCCCGGACTCTGCCGGGGTCTACCTGTTGACAGGAACTTGCGGCTGGAATACATTCATCTTCATATTACGGAACGTTGACCTTGGTATCTAAGGAGTAACCATCATGAAATTGCGGGTCAGGTCTGCCCAAAGCGTATTGGCGCTACTGCTTTTGTTTGTTGCGGCCTCGTTGGCCGTCGCCCAGCCGTTTGACGGCCAGTATCTCGCCGGAATGCGCTGGCGCTCGATCGGTCCCTACCGGGGCGGTCGGACAAGGGCTGCAGCCGGCGTCCCGAGCCAGCCCAATGTTTTTTACATGGGCGTCTGCAATGGCGGCGTCTGGAAAACCACCGATTATGGCCGGACTTGGACTCCGATCTTTGACAGTCAGCCGACCGGCTCGATCGGCGCCATCGCCGTTTCGCCATCGGATCCTAACATCGTCTATGTCGGGTGCGGCGAGGGATTGCAGCGGCCCGACCTCTCTACGGGCGATGGCGTCTACAAATCGACGGACGCCGGCAAGACCTGGACGCATCTCGGTCTTCGCGACGGGCAGCAGATCCCGCAGATCATCGTCGATCCTCGCAATCCTGACCGGTTGTTCGTGGCGGTGCTCGGCCACCCCTATGGCCCCAACGAAGAGCGCGGCATTTTCCGCTCGATAGACGGAGGGCAAACGTTCCAAAAAGTACTTTATAAAGATGAAAACACAGGAGGCTCGGAGCTTGCCTTCGACCCGGCTAATCCGGATATCGTCTATGCTGGCCTTTGGGAATCGCGGCAGGGTCCCTGGGAAAACGCCGCATGGAGCGGAACGGGTGGCGGCATTTTTAAGTCGATTGACGGAGGCACCACCTGGAAGCAGCTCACGGACGGCCTGCCGTCCGGCACGGATGGAGTCGTCCAGGCTAATTTGGGCATCGCTCCGAGCCACCCGAATCGTATCTATGCCGCCATAGCTATGACTCGCGGCACCGGGATCTTTCGCTCGGACGATGCGGGCGAAAGCTGGACGCGTATCACGACCGATAATCGGCCGGCCGCCCGGATCGGCGGCGGCGACCTGCCCCGAATCGGTGTCCATCCAAGGAATCCCGATATTGTCTATATCGCCGGCACCGTGAGCTGGAAGTCCGTGGACGGCGGAAAAACCTGGGCGGCTTTTAAGGGCGCGCCGGGCGGAGATGATTATCAAAACATCTGGATCAATCCGAACAATCCTGATGTGATCCTGATTGTCGCCGACCAGGGAGCCGTCATCACCGTTAACGGCGGCCAGACCTGGAGTTCGTGGTATAACCAGCCGACCGCGCAGCTCTATCACGTCGCGGCGGACAACTCCTTTCCCTACCGCGTTTACAGCGGCCAACAGGAAAGCGGTTCAGCCGGCGTGCTGAGCCGCGGCAACGACGGCCAGATCACGTTCCGCGAGTGGCAACCCGTCGGCGTCGACGAGTATGGGTATGCCGCGCCGGACCCGCTCAATCCGGACACTGTTTACGGCGGCCGGAGCGTGACGCGCTTTGACCGCCGGACCGGCCAGGTGCAGAACGTAGGGCCAAAACCGATCCGGTCCGCCGATTACCGGACCGTGCGCACGCAGCCGGTCCTCTTTTCACCGGTCGATCCTCACATCCTCTATTTTGCGGCAAATACGCTGTGGAAGACGCAGAACGGCGGACAGAGCTGGCAGCAGATCAGCCCCGACCTGACTCGAAAGACCTGGGAGATTCCGGCGAATATCGGTAAATATAGCAATACGGACAGCGCCAAGCCCACGCAGAGGGGAGTGATCTATACTATTGCGCCGTCCTACATCGACGTCAACCGTATTTGGATCGGCACCGACGACGGAATGATCCAGGTCACGGTGGACGGCGGTAAGAACTGGAAGGATGTGACGCCGGCGCAGCTTACGCCTTGGGCGAAAGTGTCGATTATGGATGCCGGCCGGTTTGACGTCCAGACCGCCTACGCGGCCATCAACACTCTGCGCCTCGACGACATGCGGCCGCATATCTACCGGACGCACGACGGGGGCAAGACTTGGACTCATATCGCCAATGGGATTCCCGACGGCGCTCCTGTCAATGTTGTTCGCGAGGATCCGAAGCGGAAGGGCTTATTGTTTGCGGGGACGGAGCGCGAGATTTACGTTTCTTTTGACGACGGCGATCACTGGCAATCGCTCCGGCTGAATATGCCGGCGACATCGATGCGCGATTTAATCGTCAAAGACGACGACCTGGTGGTCGCAACACATGGGCGGGGATTCTGGATCCTGGACGACATCACCCCGCTTCGCCAGCTCAACCAGGAGGCCGTCGCGGCCGAGGCTGTCTTGTTTAGGCCACAGGTGGCGATCCGGGTGCGGTGGAATATGAATACCGATACGCCTCTTCCGCCGGAGGAGCCGGGCGGAGAAAACCCGCCGGATGGTGCGATCATCTATTACGCATTGAAGTCCGATGTGTCGGGCCCGGTGACGCTGGATATCCTCGACGGTGCGGGCAAGCTCGTCAAACGCTATTCGAGCACGGACCCTGCGGAAATGCCTGACCCGGCGGCCACGCCCGTTCCGATATACTGGTACCGGCCGCCGCTCGTCCTATCGAGGGCAGCGGGCATGCATCGCTTCTTGTGGGACATGCACTATCAATCCTTAAGCGGAGCAGGCGGGCGGGGCGGTCTCCCGATGACGGCCATCGCTCACAACACCGCCCCTGCCTCCAACTCGCCCTGGGTCGCGCCGGGGCAATACACAGTCAAGCTGACTGTCAACGGCAAGAGCTATACGCAGCCGATGACAGTTAAGATGGATCCGCGCGTCAAAACACCGCCGGCCGCTCTCGCGGAACAGGCTAATCTCACTAAGGCTCTCTATGACGGCGTGCTCGAGACGCAGACGGCGCTGCGGCAACTGCGCGCGATCCGCGCCCAAGTGAAGACGCTCCAGGAGCGCGCCGGCCAGAACGCGATTTCACAAACGCTGGCCGAATTCGATAAGAAAGCGGCTGCGCTTGAGGGCGGCGGCGGGATGGGCCAGCGCGGTGGCGGGGGAGGCGGCGGCTTTGGCCCTGGTGCAGGCGCCGGGCCTGAGACACTCTCCGGCATCAGTGGGTCGCTGAGCTCGCTGATGGGACTGCTTCAGGGCGCCGACGCTGCGCCGACGAGTCAGGCCCTGGCGGCGGTCACCGAGCGTCGGACAGCGCTCTCGAACTTAATGGCGAAGTGGAACGCTTTTAAAACGCAGGATATGGCGAACTTGAATGCCCAATTAAAGGCGGCCAACCTTCCGGCCATAGAGATCAAAGAATAAACTCTAGCGCGAGATTTCTTTCGCGAGTTGAAGCGTCTTCAGGAAGTTAATTCGTCCGTATCCTGTATAGATATCGAATCCTTTTTCGCCGATATCGTCGCAGCCTTTCTTGATGAGTTCCATTACGGATTTGCCATCGAGATCCGGTCTCAGGCTAAAAACGAGCGCGGCGAGGGACGTGACAATGGGCGTGGCTAACGAAGTCGCACCCATGGGCATGACCTCATAAATACCTTTGAACTCCTCTTTCGAGGCGCCGGAAGGTCCGTCCTCGCTGGTATAAAAACGCTTGTCGTGGGGAACGCAAACGATGATATTTTCGGCAGGCGCCATGACCGTCAACCTTTTTCCGAAATTCGAGCCCTGCTTGATTTTTTGACCCATAATTTCCGTTAGCTCTTCCCAGCGCTCGTCATTGAGACGTGCGGCGCCCACAACGATCGTCGATTTTTCATCGCCCGGATAATCCTCACTGGCTTGAGCATTGTTGCCGGCGCCGGAAACGATGAGCACACCCTTGGTAGCGGCGTATTGAAAAGCCTCTTGAAGCCTGTCCCAGGCTGCGGCTGATTGGACGAGGCTTTTCCTCATCAGCCCGCTGAAATTGATGACTTTAACCCCATGGTCCGTCAAATATCGAACTGATTCTGCCGTCGACACGGCCTGATAAGAAGTCCACTCCTCGCCTAATTTCTTTAGCTCGTCCGCATGCCTTGCCATTTCTTTCTGGAATTCCGCCATGCCCGCATTTGGAGATTTTTGTTGCAGCTCCTTCAGGAGTTTTAAGAGCTTTTGTTCAATCATGCCCAAGGAAGCCGTTAGTACTCTGCACTCCGGAGCCAGTCCCATCATCTCGCTTCCCTGGCCGCCTTTGGCTGCGATGATGCTGGCGACACAGGTTCCATGGGCCATATTGTCATAGACTTCGGTATGATATCCTCCGGGCGCATAGAAGCCTGGTATCAGACGCTCTTTTAAATCCGGATGGAAAAAGTCGAAGCCGTTATCGATGACGCCGACCAGAACATCCGCGCTTCCCTTGGTCAATTGCCACGCTTCAAGAACATGAAGCTTCTCGAAGAGTGCCTTTTGTTTGGGGAAAGGGGTGTCTTTTCCGGGGATCTGCCCTGATTGAGCTGAAAGTCCCAGGGTCAATAGCGAGCCCAAGAACATGGGCAAAACAGTCCTTATCAAATCCTTGCTGAAAGATCGAGACCCAGACATAATCGCCTCCTTACCTTTTGCTCCGTCTCATAAGCATCTTGTTCCAGTATTCTGCAGAGCCGGTTGCTCGTTCATGGGAATATAGTTGTTCATGCAAGATATTTACAAAACGCGCGGCCAAGCCGGATCATTTGGCATCTTATCCGAATCTGAACATCAGGAGGCCCCACAGGCCGCGAAAAAAAATAAATGAACAAGCCAAAACCATAAGCCAATTAAAGGAAGGCATGAAAAAATAAACGGGAAACATGGAAAGATAGACGGTCGCGAGGGTTCCCGTATTAGCTTTGTGAAATAATTGACTTTCCCGCTCATCCATTTTTTCGCGTTTAAAGAACGCCAAGATCGCGAAGAAGGAAAAAAGGATAAAGCCGACGTCGCCGAAAATGAGAACTGCAATAAAGGTGAGGAGACCGACGATCATTTCGACCGCAAAATAGCGATTATGGCTAATAATTTTTTTCATGGTTTCCCTCCCTTGAGATAAAAAAGACCGCTTCGACAGCTGTTTCAAAAAACTCGGCTAATTTCAATGCCGTCAAAACCGACGGGTTGAATTTCCCCAGTTCTATGGCATTGATCGTTTGACGACTGACGCCTATGGCTTCAGCCAACTCTTCTTGGGTGATATTCTTTTTTGCTCTTAAGACTCTGAGATTGTTTTCCAACTTCATGATTTCGTTTCCTTAGAGTAGTGTAAATTATAATTTACAAAATGTCAAGTATAATTGTCATTTGTAACTATATTGAATATTTGGCGGATTTTGCTGCATGTTGGGTTGCGCAGAATGGAAAATAAATAATTCCCTCGGGCTATTCTGTTCTCCCCGAGGGCAATCCCACCGGCAGATCCCGAAAGCTCCGGATCAGGCTGTTCCGGCCAATTTCGACAGTTTCCAGCAATCCTTGCAGAGCGGTTCATGGGCGTGGCCGCTTTTGCGGAAAAAACGTCCGCAGCGCGGGCATTCGACCATCTCCGGCTCGGGATTTTTGGGTTTTTCGGGCCCCCTATGTTTGAAAAGAGCAGAGAATGAAAGAAGCGACATTTCTCCTCTCTTCCCCTAGGATGATCCCATTCTAACACAAAAAAAGAAAAGTCAACAAGAGCTTCAGTTGTATTTGATTTTCGCCAGGAGCGCCTGGAATCTCGCTGAGGCGATAAAACCCTCCACGCCGGGAAAATCATACCTGTCCATCGATGCGAGCGTTACAGGCATAAGATAATCTCGTGCCTGACTGGACTTTTCAAATTCGCTCATGGCTTCGTCAGGCATGTTCAATCCAAGGTAGATGAAGGCTTTCAAATAAGCTGGGCAGTATTTTTTCTTAAAGGAGCGGAAATGGCGCAGCCCTGGCTTGAGAAAAAGCAGGAGTCTCAGGGGAAATGGGACGAACGGCTCTTTCTCGATCTTCTCCAGTTTCTTCAAACTCTTCAGTGCTTCATCCCTTCGGCCGGCCAGGGCGTTGATCAACTCCTCGGCCAGGCCTTCGCAGAGATAATCCTGGTCATGCTGCGGGCTCATGTCTTTAAACGGCCTAACTGCGATAGAGGCGATGCATCCTCGTTCTCCCGGAGATAACGTTGCCGCAACTTTTTCCGGCGGGCTGGGCGGGATCCCGGCCGCGCCGCTTTCGAAGCGAGCAAGGTCGGCCATCAACTCCTCGGCACTCTGATATCGGTCCTCCTTTTTTTTGGCCAGGCACTTGAGAATCAGCCGGTCGAGTGCTTCCGGAACCTGAGCAACGAGCTCGCGTGGATGTCTGGGGAGTTCGGCTTTGTGCTTTAGGGCCACGCTGAGGCCGCTGTCGCCTTCAAACGGCGGCCGTCCAGTCACCATCTCGAAAAGGACTGCACCCAGGGCATAAATATCAGTCCGCTGATCTACGCTTTCCCCAGCCGCCTGCTCGGGAGACATATAGTAGGGCGTTCCAATCATCATTCCTGAGGCGGTCAATTCGGGGCCGGCGACCTGGCGC
>Ga0315268_10002721_pt1 | contig 19791 bp, 15 predicted proteins | sample C1_top_MG_FD_204535 | JGI IMG/M metagenome (GOLD analysis project Ga0315268, IMG submission 204535) | Sediment microbial communities from Yellowstone Lake, YNP, Wyoming, USA - C1_top | ecosystem: Environmental > Aquatic > Freshwater > Lake > Sediment | place: USA: Wyoming | collected 2017-08-01
GCGCGCGATGGCCTCGGGGTCGCCCAGGTAATAGTGCCGCAGGGGTTTCAGATCGTCATCGAGCTCATAGACTAGGGGAATCCCTGTGGGGATATTCAGTTCGACGATGTCCTGATCGGAGACGTTGTCGAGATACTTGACAAGCCCACGCAGGCTGTTGCCGTGCGCGGCAACAATCACGCGTTTGCCCGAGCGCACGGCAGGCGCAATCGTCTCATGCCAGTAAGGCAGGGTTCGCGCTACCGTGTCCTTCAGACACTCGGTGAGCGGAAGCTCCTCCGGCTTCAAATCAGCGTAACGGGGATCCTTGCCTGGATAGCGGTCATCATCGGTAGTTAGCGCCGGCGGCCGGATGTCATAACTGCGCCGCCAGATCTTCACCTGCGCCTCGCCGTATTTCTCGGCCGTCTGCGCTTTGTTCAAACCCTGCAACGCCCCGTAGTGACGCTCGTTCAGCCGCCAGGTGTTGAATACGGGGATCCACATCAAATCCATTTCATCCAGCGCAATCCACAGCGTCCGGATGGCGCGCTTCAACACGGAGGTATAAGCGAGGTCGAACGCGTAGCCTTCCTTCAGCAATACCTTTCCCGCCTCATGTGCCTCCTGAATCCCCTTCTCACTGAGGTCCACATCCGTCCAGCCGGTGAAAAGATTCTCCTTGTTCCAGGTACTCTCCCCATGGCGAAGTAACACTAGTTTGTGCATGAATGCAGGTCCTCCGATAGAACGATTTGGCCCTCCGAGGTGAACTATCCATTATATGCAGAAACCCTGTCGTGCCAACCCGGGCTCGCGGAATGCGGAGATGCCGAGCGGAGTTACGCCTTCTTTGCCCAACACCGGACTTGCTGATCCTGCAATCGCCAATCGTCAATCTACAATCGAAAACTCAGAATCTTCACTGGTCTTGCAGCATCTTCTCGACGATGGATGGAACTGCCTGGAGGGCCTCATCCAGCTTGGCGGGGTTCTTGCCGCCGGCTTCGGCCAGGTCTTTCCGGCCGCCGCCGGTGCCTTCGATGATGACCGCGGCTGTCTTGGCGATCTTGCCCGCGTCCAGCCGCTCGGTGAGGTCCCTCGAAACGGCAGCGACGAGGCTGACCTTCTCATCGGCAATGGTCGCCAGCACGATGACGCCGGAACCCAATCGCGGCCGCAGGTTATCCACCATCTGGCGCATGGCGGCGCGGTCCGTGGCTTCGACCCGGGCGGCGATCACACGCAAGCCTTTCACCTCGATGGCGCTTTCGACCAGGTCACCCGCCTGGGCCGCCGCTTGCTTCCTTTGCTGGGATTCCAGTTGCTTGCGGAGCTTCTTCTCTGATTCCGTCAGCCTCTCGACGGCCTGCAACAGCTCATCCGGCTTGGCGCGGAGCGTTTCGGCCAGGACCGCCAGTGTCTCGCTGGCTTCCCTCAGGTGTTTCAAGACGCCCATGCCCGTCACAGCCTCAATGCGACGGGTCCCGGCAGCCACACTCGATTCGGAAACGATCTTGAACAGTCCGATGTCACCCGTCTGGCGCACGTGTGTGCCGCCGCATAGCTCTTTCGAGAAGTCGTTGACGGAGACCACACGTACCCGGTCCGCGTATTTCTCCCCGAACAGCGCGATCGCGCCGGAATTCACCGCGGCGTCGAGTTCCAATTCCTGCGTTTGGACGATTTCGTTTGCCAGGATGCGCTCGTTAACCAGGTCCTCGACGTCGAGCAAATCCTGCGGGTCCAGAGGCGCATAATGAGTAAAATCAAAGCGCAGCCGGTCCGGTGCCACCAGCGACCCGGCCTGCTTCACATGCGTGCCCAGTGTTTTGCGCAGGGCCGCGTGGAGCAGGTGCGTCGCCGTGTGGTTGCGCCGAATCGAATCGCGCCGTGCACCGTCGACGACCGCCGTCACCACGTCCCCCACACGGATTGATTTGTGGGCTGTTGCTTTGTGGACAATCAATCCGTGTACGGGATAGTAAGCGCTGTGGACGTGGGCGACCTCTGCGGTTGACTCGGGGGCGAGCAAGTGACCCTCATCCCCGACCTGGCCGCCCGCTTCGGCGTAAAAGGGCGTGTGGTCGAGCACGATTTCAACTTCCTCACCTGGCTTTGCTTCCTTCACGGGTTGGCCGGCCTGGACTAGCGTCACAATCTTGCAAGTGAGCGAAGTGGTCTGCACATAGCCGTCGAATTCGGTCCTCTGGGTTTCGCCAAGGTCCCGATAAACCGGCAGTACGACCTCTTGCCAGGCGCCCTTCCAGAAAGCCCTCGCGAGTTCCCGTTGCCTCTGCATCGCCTGCTCATAGCCCTCCATGTCAACCCCAATGTGATACGGCGCCACGATGCTAGCTACGAACTCAGGACGCAAACCGTAGCTGTCATGTAAGAGGAATAGACCCTCGCCTGAAATGATTCCGAGCTGGTGCTGGTCCACCGCTTTCTGGCCTAGGTCAAGTTCCCGCGCACCCGGATTGGGGGTGGTCTTAGCTATTCCTTCGATCTGCTCGCGCAGTTTACCTTCTCTCGAGTAGTCCCTCCAGTGCCCAAATGGGATCGGCACACCTGTGTAGGGAGTCACCATCGTTACGTCCAACCGACGTAGCCCCACTTGCGTCGTGCGCTCGTACTTCTGTTCTTCAACCTTAATTACCTTCGCGACGTGATGCTCGGTCTCCAGCAATTCGGGATAGGCGTCCTTCATCATGTGCACCACGTGGCTGCCCATCCTGAAGAGGAAGGGCTCGTTCAGGCCCAGCGTCTGGCCGTGATAGAGCGCGCGGCGCATGATGAGCCGCAGCACGTAGCCGCGGCCTTCGTTGGAGGGCAGGACGCCATCGGAAATCAGGAAGGCTGCGGCGCGGGCGTGGTCGGCGATGATGCGGAGCGAGACATCGGTGTCATGGCTTGAGCCATATTCGACGTTGGCGAGGTCTGCGGCCTCCTTGATGAGTGGACGGAAGAGGTCTGTATCGAAGTTCGAAACCTTGCCTTGGAGGACAGTGCAGAAACGTTCCAGGCCCGCGCCGGTGTCTATGGAGGGGCGGGGGAGGGGAGTCATATTCCCCTGCTCGTCGCGGTTGAACTGCATGAAGACCAGGTTCCACAGCTCGACGTACCGGCCGCATTCACAGGGAAAAGCGCAGTCGGTGTGGCCGAGATCGCTGGCCTTGGGTCCGAGGTCGTAGTGAATTTCCGAGCAAGGACCGCAGGGCCCGGTATCACCCATAGCCCAGAAGTTATCCTTTTCGTCAAAGCGGAAGATGCGCTGGCGGGGCACGCCGATGCTGGTGGCCCAGATCTCTTCCGCCTCGTCGTCTTCGCGAAAGACGGTGACGTAGAGCTTCTCGCGCGGAATGGCGAAGTCCTTCGTAACCAGTTCCCACGCCCAGGGAATCGCTTCTTTCTTGAAGTAGTCGCCAAAGGAGAAATTCCCCAGCATCTCGAAGAAGGTGTGGTGGCGGGTGGTACGGCCCACCTGTTCGAGGTCGTTGTGCTTGCCGCCGGCGCGTACACACTTCTGTGAGGAGCAGGCGCGCATGTAGTCGCGCCGTTCGCGCCCCAGGAAGACGTCTTTGAACTGATTCATGCCTGCATTCGTGAAGAGCAGCGTCGGGTCGTTGGCCGGCACCAGCGACGACGAGCGCACCACGCGATGGGAACGTTCCTCGAAGAACTTCAGGAATCTGCTTCTGATTTCGCCAGAGGTCATTTGTTTCGAAGTGAAAAGTACGAAGCGTAAAGGATAAAGTGTGAAGCGCCACCGCGGGGAGGCCAATTCAGCCCTTACCCTTCACACATTGCACTTCAATCTTGCCCAGCCTCGCACTCCAGCTCCGTCAGAGAAGCTCCTTCCGCCACGGGGCGAAGTTCGGGCCGTGACCGGACCGCCTTCATAATATCATCAGCGCGGAATCCTCGGCGCAGCAAACTCTGGCACAGGGAAGAGAGCTTGCTGGCCGTGACGGGTAGCCGTACGGTGCGGAGCTTCTTTTGCAGGACGCGCGCGAGGAGTTCCTGCTCGCTGGTTTCCTCGTAGGCCTGGAGGACAGCCGGCTCGATATAGCGATAGTCCACCAGCTTGGCCTTGAGTTCCCGCCGCACGCGGTAGGGCCCGAAGGCCCGATTGCGGGCCAGGGACGAAGCGTACTGCGCGGCGAATTTCTTGTCGTTCAGGTAGCCTAGCTGGCGGAGGCGAGCAATCACCTCACTGAGGCCGGGGTCTGCGGGGAACTTTCTTTCCAGGGCGCGACGCAGCTCGGCCACGGAATAAGGGCGCCGGGCGAGCATCCGCAGCGCCGCCGCATAGGGGTCGACTGCGGCCTGTTTACCTCTTGCCAAGGCGGTCTGCCTGGGCAGCGCGTTCCATTTCCTCGCGGGCCGCGTCTGCCGTGGTGCGGATGCCGGCAATGCGCAGCTTGAATTCGTCGGGGTTGGACGAATTCGCCAGCGCTTCCTCCAGCGTGATTAGCCCTTGCGAATAGAGGTCGTAAAGCGACTGGTCGAAGGTCTGCATCCCGTATTGCGACGTGCCGGCGGCGATGGCATCGTGAATCAAACGGGTCTTTTCCGGATTGATGATGCAATCGCGAATGTACTCGGTGGAAATTAGGACTTCCGCGGCCGGGACGCGCCCGATGCCGTCGGATTTCCTCACCAGGCGCTGGGAGATAACCGCCTTGAGCGTGGTTGCCATTTGCAGGCGGATTTGCTTCTGTTCGGGCGGCGGAAAGACGGCGATGATACGCTGGACGGTCTCAGTAGCGTCCAGCGTGTGCAGGGTAGAGAACACCAAGTGGCCGGTTTCGGCGGCCAGCAATGCCGTCTGGATGGTTTCGAGGTCGCGCATTTCGCCCACCAGGATGACGTCGGGATCCTGGCGCAGCGCGGCGCGCAACGCTGAGCCGAAACTCGGCGTGTCCACTTCCACTTCCCGCTGGTTTACAAATCCCTTCTTATCGCGGTGCAGGAACTCGATGGGATCTTCGATGGTGATAATGTGGTCGGTGCGCGTAGAGTTGATGCGGTCCACCATGGCGGCCAGCGTCGTGGTCTTGCCGCTGCCGGTGGTGCCCGTTACCAGGATGATGCCGCGGGCCTCTTCGCAGATCCTGTCGAGGACCTTAGGCAGGTAAAGTTCGTCCAGGGTGCGGATTTTGGTGGGAATGACCCGGAGCACCATGCCCACGTTGCCGCGCTGCTGGAAAATGTTGACGCGGAAACGCCCCAGGCCCGCCACGCCGTATGCCATGTCGAGTTCGGTCTGTTCCTTGAACTTCTGCTTCTGGCGGTTGGTCATGATGCTGAAGGCCATATTCAGCATGTCCTCGCTCGATACGCGCGAGAATTGCGTCAGCGGGCGCAACTCGCCATCGACGCGGATGTAGGGATAGTTCCCCACTTTCAAATGCAGGTCCGAAGCCTTGTTCTCACAAGCCGTCCGCAGCAATTCATCAATCGTCATCTCAGACCCTCGCCGAAAACGCTCCCTGATTTGCTGCCAAAATTAGCACACGCGGGATTGGGAGTCAAAGCAGAAGTCACGAGGCTGAAGCCTGTGACCCTTCGACGGGTGTTTTGCGTCAGGGGGCTGTCGACTGTAGCGCTGGGTTCGCCTTTCCGTCCTGCCGCTCTTGCTGAGAACTGGCGACTGTCCTCTCACCGCCCCGCGGCCACCGGCTGGTTGCAAAGGGTCAGCCAGCCGTACTTGTCCTCGGCGCGACCTTCGACGATAGAAAGGAACCGCTCCTGAAGCTTCTTGGTGATGGGGCCAGGCTTCCCTTGGCCCACCACAATGCGGTCCACCGAGCGGATGGGGGTGATCTCGGCGGCTGTACCGGTGAAGAAGACCTCGTCGGCGATGTAAAGCATCTCCCGCGCCAGCACCTGCTCGCTGACCTCGTAGCCAAGTTCCCGCGCCAGCGTCATCACGGAATCGCGCGTGATTCCCGGCAGCACGGAGGACGCCAGGGGCGGCGTGAAGATCCTGCCGTCGCGCACCAGGAAGATATTCTCGCCGCTGCCCTCGCTGATGTGTCCGCTGGGGTCGAGCGCGATGCCCTCCACGTAACCGTTGGTGATGGCTTCCATCTTGATGAGTTGGGCATTCATGTAGTTGGAGGCTGCCTTGGCCATGGGCGGCATGGTGTTGGGGGCCATGCGGTGCCAGGAGGAGACGCAGACATCCACGCCTTGCGCCAGCGCTTCGGCACCCAAGTATTTCCCCCACTCCCAGGCCAGCAAGTAAATCTCGATGGGATTCTTCAGCGGATTCACGCCCACTTCCCCGTAGCCGCGAAAGACCACCGGGCGGATGTAGCAGTGCTTCACCTTGTTCACGCGCACCAGCTCTACCATGGCCTGGGCGAGCTGCTCGCGAGAATAGGCCAGCTCCATGCGGTAAATCTTGCAGGAATTCACCAGCCGATCGGTATGCTCCTTCAGGCGGAAAATGGCCGGTCCCTGCGGGGTTTCGTAACAGCGGATGCCCTCGAACAGGCACGAGGCGTAGCTGACCACGTGCGAGGCGGCGTGCACAGTGGCTTCCGTCCAGGGAATGAACTTGCCGTTATGCCAGACATGCTCGCAGTAAGCGATAGACATAGGTTCTTCTCCGCCGGCGCGAAATGTTGAGGGACTGCGCTGCCCCACTTGCCTGCCCGGATTATAGGTTCTTCGCACGCAGCGGCCAAATTATAGCATGAAGGCTTAGCCGGCCGGTTAAATTCGCTTTGCCCGCCTGAATTACGGCTTGATTTCTCAGCTCGCTTTGATGCTTGGAGGCTGCCGGGCCTGCGCTCGCCTCCGCGCTTCCAGGGCTATCACCGTGCATCCTTCACGGAGTGTACTCGTTCGGAATGATGCGTGACACACCAGGACGTGAGTCTCTCGATGTAACCCTCCGCTCGCCTGGGAGCTGAGGCTTTGCTTTACACATTTCCCTCTTAGAGGGACTTTTGTTTGTCGTTCTTTAGCTCATACGAGGGTAACTGGTTCAGTCCCCGAGACATCTGGGACTGCACACCTGCTTCTCACGCTTCAAAAGTGTCATGAATCGCATGAACAAGCACAGAACCTTGGCTGCGATGCCGCTCTCTGATAGCATGCAACGTATCGGGCTTGTGAAAGTGGGCGGAGGGCAGGGCCGCGCATGCTCATCATTCCGGCGCTAGTTAAGGTGGATTGGCTGGGGCGCGCAGAGGCGCTGCGTCCACTCCTCATCGTTCTGGGTGTGCTGATGCTGAATGCGCTGCTCGCGAGTTTGGTGTGGTGGATTGTGGGCGCCAAACAGCGCACGCTGCGGATGTTGGGGAGGGGTTTCGGGGGATTCTTCTGCCTCGCGAACTTGTCATTGGCTATGATCTGCTTCCTGCCTTTGATTGAGCGTGGCTGGGACTGGTTTTACTCCGCACTCGTCGTGCTGGCACTCGTCTTCGCCTTCCGCTTCGGCGGCGCCACCGGCGGCCGATATCCCTAGGAGGCTAATCCGAGGTGAGCGTGGCTTTGGGACAGCTACGGCTTGGGCCGAGCTCGAGTTGAAGGACGTATTAACCGGGACCGCCCAGCGGCAGAAAATCTCGCCAGCAGCCTCTAGAAGCGACTCACGCGCCTGGTGGACCTGAGGGGGTTCGAACCCCTGACCTCATGACTGCCAGTCATGCGCGCTCCCAACTGCGCCACAGGCCCAACAAAAACAGTTGTCAGTGGTCAGTTGCCAGCCAGACGCTGCACTGCCTACCTGTTTCCTGACCCCTGTTCTCTTTCTAGCACGGGGCCTATCGGTTGTCAACGAAATCGGGCCATCGAGCCATCGGGCGATTGGCTGATTGAACCATTGAGCCATCCGGTCATAGAATGATCTGGCTACCGGGTGATTGGGCCATTAAGTGATTGGCTGATTTCGTGATTGAATCGTTGAGTTGTCGGGCCCTTGGCAGACAGTCCTTGGCGCCCGACTCCCAACTCCCGTTTTTCTGGAACAAACCACCTGTACGTGGTGTCGAATCTAATGAAGTGAAGGTGCAAGCGCGGTCTTGCAGTTCAGGTTGGGAACTGCTATCTTGGGTGCGAGATGAGTACCGCGCGACCTGTGGGAGTGGCGCTTGAGCAGGCCCTTCCGGCGGCCAGCCACGAAGCAACGCTTATCGCTGAACTGCGGGCTGGCTCGGAAGAGGCATTCGCGTACTTGCTGGCCGTTTATCAGAACCCAGTCTTCAACCTGGTGGCGCACATTGTCGAGCAGGGCAGCGATGCGGCCGATGTCCTGCAAGAAGTCTTCGTCAAGGTTTTCCGCAGCATCAGGCACTTCCACGGCGAGAGCACTCTTAAGACGTGGATATACCGGATTGCCATCCACGAGGCTTCCAACCATCGGCGGAGCTGGCTGCGGCGTCGGCTGCGCGAAGCTCTCTCGCTGGATGAAGACGCCGCCGTCTCGGAGATGGCCCTGGCGAAATCGCCCCAGCAGCCGGAGACGCCTTACCAGGCCTTGGAGCAAGCTGAGCGGCAGGAGCTGGTGCGGCGCGCGCTGGCCAGCCTGGCCCAACCTTATCGGACCGTAGTGGTGCTGCGCGAGATCGAAGGGCTGGCTTACGAGGAGATCGCGCAGGTGCTGGGTGTTTCGGAAGGAACAGTGAAATCCCGCCTGCTACGCGGCCGGGAGCTGTTGAAGCGGAAACTGGGAAGCTGCATGAGAAGGTAACATGTTTGAAACATGCGTGGAGATTCGCCGGCATTTTTCCGACTACCTCGATGACCGCTGCGAGCGGGAATCGCTGAGGTCGATTCGCTTCCACTTGGATTACTGTGCATCCTGCCGGGAGGAGCTGGAGCAGATGCAGGCCATCCAGGCGGAGCTGCATGCATTGCCGCGGCGGCGAGTGCCGCCCGAGTTGGCGCTGAGCATGCGGGTGCACATTTCGCATCGGGTTCACCACAACCTGCTGCGCCAGCTTTGGGTGCGTTGCGAGAATGCCCTCCAGCCGCTGCTGATACCGGCCTCGGGAGGTGTGCTGACGGCGATCATCTTTTTTGGCCTGCTTATGGGTTGGCAGGTTGCTCCGGCGTCGAACATTCCGGATGTTCCGCTCCAGATCGTCACGCCCCCGCGGGTGCGCGAACTAGCCCCCATCAATTTCAACGATGGCGACCAGGCCGTCGTCGTCCTGACGCAGATTGATGCTGCCGGCCGCGTTGTGGGTTACAGGGTCTTGTCCGGGCCGGTCACGCCCGAACTGACGCGCAGCCTGGACCGCACGATCTACTTCAGCCTCTTTGATCCGGCCACCATGTTTGGCAGGCCCACGGACGGCCAAGTGGTTCTCTGCCTGCGGCGAATCACGGTCCGAGGTTAGCCCGGTTGCCCCGCGAATTTCCTGTCCCGTATAAATGTCTTCTCCGCGGACCTCGTCCCGAGCGGTACGGGGGTGTTTCCGGGGCGTCGTGGCAGGCTCGGCGCCGACGATTCCGATGGCTGGCGGCTGCACTCTGCTTGGCCTGTCTGGCGCTTCCGCCGGTGAGCCTGGCGCAGGGCCCGGGCAACGTGGTGCTGGAGGGGAACGAGCAGCTCTTCTCCATCCTGGCGGCGGCCGCGGCGGCGGGCTATGAGTCGAGCGCAGACACGGGATTGGAAACCCGCACGTACGTCCGGGCTTTCCTGGCCAAGAAGAACCTTCCCGTTCTTCCGCAGTTGCGGAAGTTTTTCGCGGAGCACCAGACAGCGGATTCGGCCGGCGGCAATCTGGGGCAGTATGTCTCCTTGGCGCTGCTGTTGGGGCCGCCGCCGGATTTCCGCTTCAGCGTGCCGCAGACCGACCTCCCTCCGGACGCCAAGGCTCTGGCGGGTTTCGTGCCGCTCCTCAGAACCTTCTGCGAGCAGGCAAATCTGATTGATCTGTGGGCGCAGTTGCAAGGCCGCCAGCAGCGCGAAATTGAACGCTACAGTTCCTTGGTGCGGCGGAGCATCGAGCATTCCGATGCCTATCTGGGGTTCCCCAGCGGCGCCTACCTGGGCCGCACGTACACTATCTATCTGAGTCTTCTGGGTACGCCGGAACAGGTGCATGCCCGGATTTACGGCCAGAACTACTACCTTGTCGTGACGCCGGCGAAGGAACCGAGGATTGCCGAGATCCGGCACCAGTACCTGCATTTTCTCCTTGATCCCTTGGCCGTGAAATACGCAGCGGAGATCAGCCAGAAGGCGGAGTTACGCACCCTGGCCCGCGCCGCGCCGCAACTAGCTATGGACTTCAAGGAGGATTTTCCCTTGCTCGTGACGGAGTGCCTGATCCGTACCATCGAACTGCGCATGGACAAACGTCCAGCGGCCGAGGCGGAAAAGAGCGTACAGGAGATGACGACCGCAGGTCTGATCTTGACCCCCTACTTCTACTCCGCGCTGATTGCCTATGAGAAGCAGGAGGTCTCGATGAACTTGGCGTACAAGGACATGATCCTGCGGATCGATGTCGGCCAGGAACAGGCGAGGCTGGCGAAAGTCACGTTCGGCCCGAAGCCGGAGACCGCGCCCAGCAAAGCTAGTCCGGCACTCTCCGAAGAAGAGCGGCTGCTGAACGAGGGGGATAATCTCATCTCCGACGGCCGCTATCTGGAGGCGAAAGCAGTTTTTCAGTCCGTGCTCGAGAAGCTCAACTCTAGGAGCGAACGCGCCTTGTTTGGCCTGGCGGTGGTGGCGAGCAACACCCGGAAACCTGACTTGGCTGAAGAGTACCTCCAGAAGGCCCTGGAGGTGGCGCAGGACTTGCGTATTGTCACTTGGTCGCATATTTACCTGGGGCGACTTTACGACCTCAAGGGGAAGCGCAAAGAGGCGCTGGCGCAGTACCGCGCGGCCTCCCTCACCGCCACGGCCTACCCCGACGCGCTGCGGGCCGTCCAGCGCGGTTTGCAGCGACAGTTTGGATCCAAGGAATGAGGTCAAAGCGGCCGCCGGGCGGTGGCAGAACCTAGTTACTTCTCTGTGCCTTCGTTGACAGCGGAGAACGATTCCGGTACGCTGGAAAATGGGGATGCGATCAATACAAATCACAGGAGTGATACTCAATGAGAAGAATGCTGGGCCTCGTTATCCTGGTCATGGCAACGGCGTGCACTTCACTGGCGCAAGGCCCGCCCCAGACGCCGCTGACGGAAAAGGAAGTCATCGACTTGCTGAAGTCGAAGCAGCCGCCTGCCCAGATTACCGCCATCATTGAACAGCGGGGCGTGGCTTTTGAACTGACGCCGGAGATCGAGAAGAAGTTGCGCAAGGCGAAGGCGGACGACCAGTTCATCAACGTGGTCAAGAGTGCGGCGCCGGCGGTCCGCGCGGCGCGCTTTGCCGCCGCCGGAGGCATTCAAGTGCCGCCGGAAGAGAATCAGAGCTACAGCACCATTATTGCCGAGCTGGATCCCGACCGGACCCTTCAGTTGGTGAAGGAGTTCGAGACGAAGTACCCCAACAGCAAGTTGTTGACCGCGGTCTACACCTCTGCCGCCTACGCTTACCGCCAGAAGGCGGCAACGGCGGCCAATGCGACCGAGAGGACGAATGCCATAAACGGCGTGCTCGACTACGGGGATAAGAGTCTGAAACTGAAGCCCGACAACCTCTTGAGCTTGTTGATTATGGCCTCCATGCTGCCGCAATCCCAGTTGGGCAGGGCCGCTGATCTCGACAAGGAACAGAAGTTGGCCCAAGCGGAAGGTTATGCCCAGCAGGCCATCCAGCTCATCGACCAGCTCATCAAGCAACCCAACCAAAGCGACGAGCAGTTCCAAAAAGCCAAGGCCGAGGTGGCCTGGGAGCCCCATTCTGCGCTGGGCATGATTCACCTGGAACGTTCTTTGATGGCGCTCCAACCTCCCGACAAGGAGGAGCTGGCGAAAGCAGAACAGGAGTATCAGACGGCCGTCTCGCTGGCCATTCGTCCGCTTGCCCAGGATTACTTCCGGTTGGGGGAAGTGCGCACGATGTTAAACAAAGTGGACGGGGCCATTGAGGCGTTTACAAAGGCTGGCGAGCTGGGTCAGGGCACGTTGATTAAGACCTACGCCGACCAGAAGGTTCAGGAACTGAGCAAACGTAAGGCGCAGATGCAGGCGCCGAAGCAGTGAAGGAACTGAAACGGCGGGACATTATTGCCCGTGGGGCGTTGAGGTCGGGGCCGTGAACGTACCGCAATGCGCCCCGCGGGAGACGTTGGGAAAACGGCGCAAGGCATGCATGGCGGGACCCTCTCTGGATACGCTTCAAGATCTGCTCGGCTACAGCTTCCGCAATCCTGAACTGCTCCTGGAAGCTCTGACCCATTCATCCTATGTCCAGGAGACTGCCGCAGGGACTCGTGATAACGAGCAACTGGAATTTCTTGGCGATGCAGTCTTGAACTTCCTGGTCAGCGTATGGCTGGCTGACACTTTTCCGCAACTGGCCGAAGGCAAGCTGTCTCGTGCCCGTGCCCGTCTAGTGACTGCCGAACACCTCGCCAAGGTGGCGGCGCGACTCGAACTGGGAGACTACCTGCGTCTGGGACGCGGCGAGGAGAAGACAGGCGGCCGAGCCAAGAGCAATCTCCTGGTCAATGCGGTGGAGGCCCTGCTGGCGGCGCTTTACCGGGACGGCGGCTTGGCAGAGGCCCAACGCTTTGTGGAGCGATTCGTTTTGCCCGAGGATCTGACTGCCGGCGCCGAGGAGTTGTTCTCAACAGATTACAAGTCCGCACTCCAGGAGCACTTGCAAGGTGAGCGCATGAATCCGGCCGACTACCGGGTGGTGGAGGAGGCGGGACCCGAGCATCAAAAGGTCTTTACGGTGGAAGTGACGGCGGGCGAGAATTGGGTGGCGCGCGGCAGCGGAGGGAGCAAGAAAGCCGCCGAGCAGCAGGCCGCCAAGAGTCTATTGGAACGTCTGGGGAGGAAAACGGAAGCGCATGGCTGAGGGATACAAGAAGTCGTCAACCCGTGATACGTTCGAATCCCTGGTGGTAACCGTCATCCTGGCGATTTTCGGCACGACGTTCGTCCTGCAGGCTTTCAAGATCCCTACTGGCTCGATGGAGACGACCCTCCTGATTGGCGATCATTTGCTGGTCAACAAGTTCGCCTATGCATATCCCAGGGGGTCGCTGGCACCCGTGCTCCCTTACCGGGAGATCCGGCGGGGCGATATTGTCGTCTTCAGGTTTCCACCCTCGGAGGAGCAAAGCCAGCCTGGAGAGCATTTTGTGAAGCGGGTGATTGGTCTTCCTGGCGACCGGGTGCGGATATTCCATCGGCAGGTGTTCGTGAATGGCGAGCCGTTGAAGGAACCGTTCGTGCGGCATACCTTCCTCGATCAGCTCCGACCGGGAGACGATTTCCCCCCGCAACCCAGCGAGTACTTGCGTGGTATCACCGCGAGTTGGAGTGCGGAGATCAACAACTACGTCCGGGATGGCGAGCTGATCGTCCCGCCGGGGCGCTATTTCGTGATGGGCGACAACCGCGAACAGAGTTGGGACAGCCGGTTCTGGGGCTTTGTGCCGCGCGAGCTGATCTCCGGCAGACCTCTGCTGATCTACTGGTCCTACGAGGCGTCGCGCGAGGATTACACGCGGAGTTCGCTGGGGGACCGTATTGGCCAAACAGTGGATCTAGTCATCCACTTCTTCAGCAAGACTCGTTGGCGAAGGACATTCGGGTTGGTGCGCTGATGAGTTCTCGGCACCGCCGATACGCGCGGGTTGGCTTCGTGGTCCTCGCGCTGTTGACGCTGACGCTGTGGCAGGTGCCGGCGTTCCTGAGCGCGGAGCGTTATCGTCGCCGTCTGGACGCCGGGCTGGAGCACCTCCTGCAACGGCCAGTTACCTTCCGCTCAGGCTCCTTGCGTCTGCTACCGCGCCCCGGCTTCTCCCTGGAAGACGTCGTTGTGCGTGAGCACCCGGCCTTTGGGTCGGAGCCCTTCGCGCGCATCGACCGAATGGAATGTGATCTGCGGTGGCGAAGCCTTTGGCGCTCCCGCTTGGAGTTTGTCCGGCTGCGTCTGGAGCGTCCCAGTCTCAACCTGGTTCGGAACCCGCAGGGTGAGTGGAACGTCGAGAACCTACTCCTGAAGACGGGCTTGGTTTCGGCCGCCAGCTCTTCACGCCAGGGCGGGGTATCAACTGGTACCTTGGACCTGGACGTTGATGAAGGGCGTTTGGATTTCAAGGTGGGTGCCGATAAGAAGTCTTTGGCGATTGTGGATTTGCGCGCTCGGGTGAGTTTTGAGCCTGTCCGCGGATTGATCCGCTATCGGCTATCTGGCAATCCCGTGCGCACCGATCTCTTACTTCCACCCCCGGGATCCCTCGAGCTGGCCGGCGAGTGGAGACCCACGGGCGACCTCGGGGGCGTCTTGAACGCCACACTCCAGACCCGCGGGGCACTGCTCTACAACTGGATACCCTTAGTTGCCGGACGTAACCCTGGGGTCTATGGGGTGTTCGACACTTATATCCGGCTGAGCGGCTCACTCCGCGTCGTCAAGGTGGAGGGTCAAGCCCAGCTCACCCAACTGCATCGTTGGGAGCTAGTGCCGCCCTCCGACCCCATGCCCATGGTCGTCCATTTCCGCGGCGAGTTTGACCGCCCGGGCCGTCGAGCCCTGCTAGAGAGTCTGGATGCCAGTTTCGCTGATTCCCGCATCCACCTGAGCGGCGCCGTCGAGGGGATACCTGCCGCGCCTGAGCTGGACTTGGTGGTGGCGCTCGAGCGGGCGAGGGTTGAGGACTTGGTGGCCGTGGGCCGCCGGCTCTGGGGCTTCCGCAGTGGTTTCGGCATCTCTGGGCGCGTGGATGGGCTGATCTCCATCCAAGGTCCCTGGGCGGAACAGCGCTACGCTGGGTTTGTGGGCGTCCGAGAGGCGATTCTGCAAACGCCTTCGGGTACTTTCCCCCTCTCCGAGGTTGCTGTGCGCATTGACCCTAAGGGAGCACGGTTGGCGCCGGTGAGGCTCGCGCTGGCACCACGGGTGGAACTGGTCGCGGAAGGCGAGCTGCAGCGGCGTCCCCCTGCGGACGCTGCCCGGCGCCGGAACAGCCTGCCGCACTATGAGCTCCGGCTTTCGGCCAAGTCGATTCCGGTGCGGGACTTGATCCGCTTCACTCGGGCTATCGGCGTCCTGGCCATCCAGGGCTTCGATGCCCAGGGAGTGGGGAGTGCTACGTTTACCCTCTCGGGCTCGGCGTGGCCGCTGGCTCGGCCCACGCTGGCAGGCCGCGCTGAGCTCAGTGCTGCGCGCCTGCTCATACCGGGTTTGACCGAGCCGCTGAATATTCCTCGGGCGCGTATGCAGGTGAAGGGAGACCGGATTACTATCGATCCGATCATAGCCGTCATCGGAACCAGCGTGTTTACCGGCCGACTTGAACATCAGGGCGCGCGAGCCGATCCCTGGCGCTTTGAGGTGAAAGCTAACGCCCTGAGCATTGAGCAAAGTGCACTCTGGTTTGACGTCCTGGGCCACCGACAACCGCTCCCGTTGCTGGAACGCATCCCGGGCTTTAGCTCTGCCAGCACGCGTCGGGCCGCAGCCGCCAACCTGTTCAGTGCCGTCAATGCCAAGGGGTGGTTCGAGGCGCCCGTGCTCACTTATCGGTCGCTGAAACTGGAGGATTTCCGGTCGGCGGTGGAGGTTTCCGGCCGGGTGGTTCGCGTGGCGGGCGTCTCGTTTCGGTTGGCCGGCGGCCGTGGTCGGGGCCGGGCAGAGGTGAATTTGACCGGAGCCCCGGCGCACGTGACGGGTGAGGTGACGGTGTCAGAAGCCAGGTTGCAGACCCTGGCGCCGCACCTCCCGGCGGCTCTGCATAAGGTACACGGGACAGCTTCCGGGACGGCGCAATTCGAGACCCGAGGCCTGACCCGCGAGGAGATGAGCGCCAATCTTGACGCGCGCGGCACACTGCAGTTCAAGAATCTTTCCTTCGGCGATTTCGATCCTTTGGAAGCCCTCGCCCGCCAGACGTCTTGGGGCACGCTGGGGCCGGCGCGAGGCGAGGTGATCATCCCGTCAACCTCCGTGTTCTTCGCGGCGCGTGACCGTCACCTGTGGCTTTCCAAGCAGCGGGTGGATGTCGATGGCGCCCACTTAACGTTGACAGGCGCTTACGCCTTCGAGGGAGCCTTGGAGCTGGAGGTGCGCGCTGACTTCCGCCACGTCGCGCGCCGCCGGATGATCACGGGGGCAGAGGGCCGCTCGGGCTCCCGCGTGGCGGACCTGCGCTTGACGGGCCCGCTGGACAAGCCGACTGTTACTCCCGCGCCCCAGATTTCCCAAATCGGTCGATGAGAGGCACAATCGTGGCAGTCCTGGCAACAGTGACTCCGGTGCTGCGGCGCGCTAGGCAAGCTGCGCGAAGCATGATGGCAGGGCGCCTCGCGGCAGCCGCGTTGGCAAGCCTGATCCTTCTCGGCTGGCTAGGGACGCTGTGGTCCGCGGTGCCGCGGCCCGATACGTCGAAAAGTGCGGGCGGGATTTCCGAGGCGGCGGCCCAGAGCCTGGCCGACAAGTTCGCGATATTCTCCGCCCCCCTCCCGCGCGCCCACCCGTCCTGGGGCCCCATTTCCATCAGCGAAAGCGAAGCCAATTCCTACCTCGAATACCGCGGGCACGAGTTTTTGCCCCCGGCGGTACATAACCCTGAGATTCACATCGCCGCGGACCGACTTAGCTGCGCCGCCAATGTGAATTTCGACGAACTCGGACAGATCGGCGCGCAGGTCAATGATTGGGGCATGAGAATTCTTTCCTTGATTTTTAAAGGCCAGCAGCGCGTCCTGGCCGCGGGGAAGCTCGAGACCGCGAACGGGCAGGGGAGATTAACCGTCGAAAGCCTGCAGGTGGGCACCACCACTCTCCCAGCCGGATTCGTGAACTTCCTGGTGCAAAGCTACGTGGAACGGCGCTACAAGATAGACCTCAGCAAGCCTTTTCCTCTCCCCCCACATGTCATGCGGATCGAACTCGGCGCAGGGTACGCCACTTTCCACCGCAGTCCGCGTAGCAGCCGGTGAAGATGCAGTTTTATCGCTCGCAAACCGCGGCCAGTCCCGCGCGATTTTGCTGGAGCGTCTCGGCGGGGTTCTGCTAGGCTAAACGCTCGGGTTGGCGGTTGGTCGGGGCCGCGTTGACTCGAAGTATATAAGTCTGTCGTTTGAGGTCGCCAGAGGATGGACCATTCAGGGAAACTGCTCCTGGACCTTTTCCTGATGTTCGCCGGGGGAAAGGTCTTGGCGGAAATCTTCGAGCGCATTCGACAGCCCGCGGTTGTGGGAGAGCTGCTGGCGGGCGTGCTACTGGGGCCGTCGTTGCTGGCGCTTATCCACCCGAGTGAGCTGACCCAAGGTCTGGCGGAGATTGGAGCGATTTTCCTGCTCTTCATGGTGGGTCTTGAAACCAAGCCGCGTGACCTGTTGCAGGTGGGGTGGATTGCGGCGCTCGTAGCCACCGTGGGCGTGGTGGTGCCATTCGTCCTGGGGTTTCTCTATATGCGGGTGATTGAACGCTCCACGGTGGAATCGGTTTTCGTCGGCGCCGCATTGGTGGCCACCAGCGTCGGCATTACGGCGCGCGTCCTGGCTGATGCCGGTGTGCTCTCCACTCGCGTGGCGCGGGTGATACTGGGAGCGGCGGTGGCTGACGACATCCTGGGGATGATCGTGCTGGCCATCGTCAGCAGCCTCTCCACTGGCCGCATCAACTACCTGCAACTTGGCATTGTCACCCTGGAAGCCATGGGGTTCTCCATCCTCATTGTATTTTTTGGTTCGCGGATGGTGGGGCGCTTTCAAACGCGAGTGGAGCAGTTACGCACGCGCAATTCTGCCTTTGTGCTTTCGATTATTCTCTGCCTGGGGCTTTCCCTGGCCTCGATCTACATCGGTATGGCGGCGATTATCGGCGCTTTCCTGGCAGGTTTGGCGCTGGCCGACTATAGCGAGCGATGGCGTCTGCGCGAGAATGCCCATCCCATCATGGAATTCCTGGCACCCTTCTTTTTCGTATTCCTCGGAGTGCAGGTCAACCCGCGTGCTATCTATCAGCCCGCGTTGCTTTGGATCATGGCAGTTGTATGCGTGCTGGCCATAGTGGGCAAGCTGGTGGGCTGCGGCCTGGGAGCCCTGTCGCTGGGGTTCAAGAACGCGCTACGCATTGGCGTCGGCATGGTGCCCCGAGGCGAGGTCGGCCTGATCATCGCGGCGGTGGGATTGAAGCTGCGCACCATCTCGCCTGAGATTTACACCGTAGTCGTCGCGATGAGCATCGTGACGACTCTCTTTGCGCCGCCCGTCCTGCGGATCCTGCTGCCTCGAGCCCCGGAAGCCGCTGCCAATTGATGATTGCCGATTGTCGATTGACGATTGGTGAATGCTGAACTCTGAATGCTGAGTTCTACCTGTCAACTGTGGACTGTTGACTCTCAACTGCGGTTTGAAGATTGAAGATTGTCGATTGTCGATTGACGAATGCTGAATTCTGAATGCTGAATTCTGAATTGTGAATAGTGAATTCTGACAGCAGAGTTTTTGCTTTCGACTTTCAACTTTCGACTGTCGACTGCTGCCTGCGGACTGTCAACTGTGAACTGGGGTTGATGCGACTAGCGCCCCGATGAATCGGGGCGGCCCTTGTGTGTCTTTGCCCAGGCCCCACAGGCGCGGAATCCCGCCGCAAAAGACCTGGAAAAGCCGCAATCCGTCAACTGACGGACGGGAGTTGCGCTGCCTGCTCCGCCGCCCCCTTCATAGATGCGGTACCTTGCTTGCTCGTCCCTTGGGCGGCAACGAACTTCGAGGTGGGTCAGTGCGCAATCCGGGATCAAATGTACGTATTGCCGAAGTCTGCGTTTATTTCGAGACTTTCTCCGGCAACCAACTTTAGTTTCCCGCGGACCAAGAATTTGTTTGTACGTAGGAGGAGCGCGGCAACGACCTCGTAGTCCTTCTCTGCGAAGTGAGGAATCAGTATATATTCCTTGAACATTTCGTAGTTGAGGTACTCAATCCCGTCCGAGATGTCAGAAATCTCGCTCGCAGGGTTCTCTGAATCCTGGCCGGCGATCATTTTCTCGGCCCGGCGAACCATTCGTTCAGTAGCTGCTTTATTGTGTTCTGCGTAATCCAGCAGGGGGTCAAATTTGATTGTGAACTTTCTTGTCGTGTTCTTGGAGAGAATCAGCAGGTCGTAGGACCCTGGAGGAAGGCCGCCAATTTCATATTTCCCAAGCATGTCAACCTCTGTTACATGAGCCCCCTTATCCCTGTCGGTTTTATCCAGAAGCGGGCTTAGGCTTAGTTTTGGTTCAAAGCGCCGCAGCAAAAGCACCTTCGCCCCGACATCGGCCTTGGTCCCTACGTATTCGTTGTACTTCCAAACTACGTTTCCTCGAATCGTGCATGTGCCGACCTTCGTGCTGCCGTCCGCCGTTTGGACTTCCGTGTGTAGTGGAAATGTGCCGAAGGACGTGACCAGCAGATAGAGCATTCCAATTGCCGAAACAATATCTTTCATATTTCACCCCCACACAACTGGGCGGAAGCCGGTCAATCCAGTGCCCATATGGTCCCAAATAGCAGGTAACGTAGGCCGTCAGTTGACGGGTTCTTTAAGGCTGCCGCCTTTCGTGCCTCTGCGGCACTTGCTCTTTAGACCTGTTCCCTCGCGGCAATCGGGGTTGATAAACTCAAGCAGTAGCCACGGCACGATTCTTGTGCCGTGGGCTTTTGATCTCCCCAAATAAGAAGCCACGACAAAAAGAATATGCCGTGGCAATCGGGGTTGATAAA
>Ga0315268_10002722_pt1 | contig 19783 bp, 10 predicted proteins | sample C1_top_MG_FD_204535 | JGI IMG/M metagenome (GOLD analysis project Ga0315268, IMG submission 204535) | Sediment microbial communities from Yellowstone Lake, YNP, Wyoming, USA - C1_top | ecosystem: Environmental > Aquatic > Freshwater > Lake > Sediment | place: USA: Wyoming | collected 2017-08-01
GCAGCTCCAGCTCGACCCTGTCGCACGCCTTACACGCGCGCGTGATCACGGCATAGCCCATTTCGATCGCTGGCGTGACGGCCGCGCCGTTGACGCTCAGTGAAGTAATGCCATCCGACGCCGGCGCGCTCGTGTACAGCCCGCTGACGTTGCGATGGGGCACGCGGATGCGAATGGCAAACCGCGCTTCCTGCTGGGGGTTGACGGCGATCGAAACCTTCCCGCTCCATGGATAGTCCGTCGTCTGCACGACCTGAACGCCCGTGCCGGCGATCTTGCCGACGTTGACGCTGCTGCCGACGAAGAGGTTCACATATATCCCCTGGTCGTCGGTCGCATACATCCACGTCGGCAGCATCAGCAGCGTTCGCGAGATATTTCCAACGCAGCAGGGGCACCCGTGCCACGGATAGCGCGCGCCGCTGGAATCCAGGCCGTTGGTGTACGTGAAGTTCCGCCCCTCGAGATCGTAGCTGCCGAGGATCGCGTTGTAGATTGTCTCCTCGTACAGGTCGGCGTATTTCGCATCGTGATGAATCAGGTTCATCTTGTGCTGGAAAAACAGCTCGCCGCAGTCGGCGCACGATTCGCAATACGAACGGTTGGGCAGCGAATAGTCCTTGCCGAAACCCTCCGATGTCTCGCCGCTGCCCACGCCGCCGGTCACGTAATACTTGCGGTTAACGATGTTGTCCCACAGCGACAGGAGCGCGCTGTGGTAATCCACATCCCCGGTCTCCATGGCGATGTCGGCCATCCCCGAATACGAATAGACAGCGCGGACGGCGTGCCCCACCGCCTCGTACTGCCGGATGGCCGGCAGATGGCTCTGGTCGTATTCCTCGCCGTCGCGCCGGCTGTCCATCAGGAATTTGGCCAGCTCGACATACTTGCGCCCTTTGCCCACGCCCTCCAGATCCTCGACGAACCGCGCCAGCCGAACCCTCGCCTGCTCAAGCTCCTGGTGGCCTTCGTACCAGTAGCGCTTGGGCGATGGCCCGATGTTGTTGTACCAGCAGTCCGCCAGCTTCTTGGCGGCATCGTACATTCTCGCATCTTTCCGCCCGGTCATCTGGTAATGGGCGATGGCCGCCTCGATGAAATATCCCGCCAGGTATCCTTCGTGGTCGTGCTTGTTTCGCCATCTCGGAAGCCCGTTGAGCGTGTAGAACGTCTGCAGATAGCCGTCAGGTTCCTGGGCGCCCAGCAGCTTGGGAATCCAGTCCTCAAGCTTCTCGCGAATGGCCTTCTGGGCGGCGATAATCTCTGTATCGCCCTGGGGGTCCACCATGAGCGCCACGCACATGGACTCAACCGTGTTGTGTACCCAGGCGTTGGCGAACACCGGCCCCTGGTGGCGGCCGTGCGGCTTGCCGGCCAGCTTCTTGCCCGCCTCAGTGAAGTTTTCGATGCCGCCTTCCCTGGTTGCCGGGTCGGAGATCTTGTCGTAGCAGTGCGGGATCCAGTTCACGATCAGCACCTTGAGACGCTGCCGCATGAGCGGGCTGCTGATCTGCCAGTTTGTGGCGTAGACGGATGCGAGGTGTTTTTCCGGCGGCGCGGGCTCGACAAGCACGCGAAGCGTATCCGACGCCGATAGTTGGCCGTCGTTCACCGTCAGCTTAAGCACGTATGCACCCGTCGCGGAGAACTTCGCGGTGGTGCTGGGGGATTTCGCATCGGCGAATTCGACCCGGCCCGGTCCAGACTCCTTGCTCCAGGCGATCGACAGTGCCCCGCCGGGCTTGCCATCATCCTTCGCCCTGCCGTCGAGATACGTCTTGCCGGAGATGACGACGACCCGGTCGACTCCGGCCTCCACCGTCGGCTTGAAATTCGGCGACTTGCCCGAGTCGTAGACTTTCCATTCAAGCAGGCCGGTCGATTCGCCGCCGGAGTCGAACTCAAGACGCAATCGCGTCGTGGTGACTTCATCGAACGTCGTCGTGTTGTACTTGTTGCCCGCCAAACCCGGCCCCGATGGGTTCGACACCGGCACGAATGAATTGCCGTCCCAGAATTTCAGCCGGCAGTCCTTGGGCAGCCGCACGCCGCCGCGATCGTCAAACCAGTAGACGTCGATCCGGGCGGTGCTGATGGGCTGCGTCCAGTCATACTGCACCCACTGTGTGCCCTTTCGCGGCCAGTTGCCATAGGCGCCGTTGCGCTTGTCATTGGAGTTGCGCGGATCAAAGCCATCGTTCAGCGCCCGGATCGTCTCGTGCGGCGAGACGTACGACGTGGACGCCTCGGCCACCAGCGCCAGGTTGGCGCCGCCCGATGCGCCCTGCCCCAGGGCTGGGCTCCAGCTCATAGCCGACACAATCAACAAACCCGTGGCGATGTACGACAATGCCTTCGTAATCACGGCTGTTCCTTCTCCAAACCAACTCCCCTGTTCGCCTTCGAAATCGTCCGAACTCAGATCGTCCAGGGCGCGCGCATCGCCCGGCGCATCATGCGGCTGGCCGGCTCATCGCCTACGATCCTCTCCTCTTTCTCATCCCACTTGATCTTCCGCCCGGTGCGGATGGCGATGTCGCCCAGGTGGCTGATGAAGTCGGACTGGGCGGCCGAGTCGATGTTGCTCACCGGGGTCTTGCGGCTCAGCACGCAGTTGACGAAATCGCCGTAGTGGTGCTTGTCCTGAAGCAGATGCACCTCCTCGGGCTTGATCCTGATCCTCAGCAGCGACGCCGGCTCGGCGGCGATCCCGCCGCGCGAGGCGGCCACCCACCCCTCGGTTCCGACGAAGGTGGTCTTGTCGCCGCCGGTCTTCATGGCCAACTCGATGCCGCTGGCGTAGCGCCCGCGCAGGTCCCAGTCAACCACCGTGTCAAACAGCCCCTCGGTGGGGATCCTGCCCCTGCCCTCGTATTCGACCGGTATGTGCGGATAGCCCCAATGGGCGATGTCCAGCGGGTGCGCGCCCCAGCCGGCGATGAAGCCGATCGCGTAGTCGTAGATGTGCCAGCGGCCGGTGCCGAAGACGCGGTCGCGCGTGTAGGGCGTCACCGGCGCCGGGCCGAGCCACATGTCGTAATCCAGCCCGGGGGGCACGGGCTGGGGCTTGGGGTTGCCGCCGGTTTCGCCGTTGGGGGCGATCACGTGGATCGCCTTGAGCTGCCCGATGTAGCCGTTTCGCACCAGCTCGCAGGCAAACCCGCAGTGCTGGTTGAACGAGCGCTGCTGCGTGCCGTACTGGAAGATCGCGGCGTTGGAATGCACGGCCGCGCGGATGGCCTTGTCATGCTCGATGCTGATGCCCAGCGGCTTCTCGACGTAGATGTCCTTGCCCGCGCGCACGGCCTCCAGCGCGATGGGCACGTGCCAGTGGTCGGGCGTGGCGATCACCACCGCGTCGATGTCCTTGCTGGCCAGCAGCTCGCGGAAATCGTCGTATGCGCGGCAGCCCTTGTAGTCGGCCCGGTCCTTCTGCGAGCCATAGTACTTTTCCACCGATCGGGCGGCCGCCTCGCGGCGGTCCTTGATCGGGTCGCACACGGCCACGCTCTGGCTGTTGGCCAGGCCCAGGAATCCCTGCAGCAGCCCGCCGCCCTGTCCGCCCACGCCGATGTGTCCGAGGGCCGCGCGCTTGCTGGGCGCGGCCGCGCCAAAGACCGAGCTTGGCGCAATCGCCGGAAACGCGATGGCGCCGGCCGTAATTGCGGCACCCTTGAGAAAACCGCGACGAGCCGTTTCGTTCATGCGTTGCTCCATACCCCTTCTACCGCGCGGGTGCTTTTCCGTGGATGGCTTGAGCCGCGCCGCCGCCGTGGCGACAATGCCTTTGGCAGACCAACGAGTCAAGCCCCGACAGGAGGAAGAAGATGGCTCGGAAAACAAATCTGTTCCTGCCGGTTGCGGCCCTGTATCTGGCCAGTGCTTCCCAAGGCGCGCTCGGCCAGGAACTGATTCCGCCCCTCGCCGGCCTCAAACCCGACCATCCCCGCGTGTTTTTGCGCCCCAGGTCCACGCCGCTGGCCATCTCGGTGCCGCAGCTCCGCGCGCTCGAGCGCGATCGCGACTTTGGCGCCATGCTCGAACAGCTCAAGAGGCAGGACAACGCCGCCGCGCAGGCGATGGTGTGGCTTCTGACCGACGATCCCGCCGCGGCGCAGAAGGCCATCGCGCGTTTGCGCAGCTATCGCTTCCCCGGCAAGGTCGACACCTTCCACATCTTCGGCCGGCTCAGCGAGTTCGGCCTGGCCTACGACTGGCTCTACGACTGCCCCCTTTTTACCAACGCCATCAAAGCCGAGGTTCGCTCGGCCGCGCTGCCCCTGGCCCGCGAGGCGATCCGCGCCACCAACGACCACATGTTCCACAACTACATCTGGATGTCGGCCGGCGGGCTGGCGCTGTGGGCGATCGCCACGGCGGGGGAGGATCCCGAAGCCACCGCCGTCTTCCAGCAGATCCGCACTCGCTTCAACGACGGCCTCTTCCCCGCGTTCGCCTACCTCGATGGCCTGCCCAGCGAGCCCATGGGCTACTGGTCGCTTTACGTTTTCACGCCATGCGTCTACACCGTCCTGGCCGCCCAAAGCGCCTACGAGACCGACATCGTCGGCGCCATCCGCAAGAAACAGAACGCCTGGCTCGATCGCCATTTCGAGAACCTCATTCACAGCACGCTGCCCGACATGCGTTACATCCCCTGGGGCGATCTCCAGGGCGGCCCCAACGGCGGCGTCACCATGGAGATGGCCTGCGTCATCGACGCGGCCACCTGGGCCCTCAAGTCCCCGCACGGCAGGTATTTCGGCGACCGGCTGGCCGCGAAGCGCGGCTTGTCTCGCTTCTACGGCGAGACCGCCATCTTCTACATGCTCTACACGCGGCATCTTCCGGCCGATCTGAAGCCGGCCGCGCCGCCGCTGGATTTCCTGGCCGGCAACCGCCAGAGCGGGCATTTCATCGCCCGCAGCTCCTGGGATGACTCGGCCACCATCGTCGCCTTCACCTGCACCGATCACTTCGGCGATCATCACCATTACGACCAGGGCAGCTTCATCATCTACCGCCGGGGATTGCTGGCCGTCGATCCGCCGGTCTACAGGCAGGTTCGCGGGCCGCAGCAGAAGACTGAGCATCACAACACGCTGCTCATCAACGGCAAGCCGCAGCGGCCGGCGCGCGGACAGTGGTTCCGCACAATCGGAGATTTCAAGAAGAACCTCAACGCCGGGCCGAAGCTCGAAACCGGCAACATCTGCTTCCTTCAGAAAGCGGAAGGCTGGTCAGCCGTCGCCGGCGAGTTCGCCCAGGCCTACGACTGCCCCGAGTTGGCAAGCTGCGTGCGCCAACTGCTGTTCATCCGCCCCGACAAGGTGGTCGTCGTCGATCGCCTCGTTGCCCAGCCCGGCAAGCAGCTTGGCGAGGTGACCTGGCTGCTTCAGGTTCCCTCCGTGCCGAAGATCGACGCGAACTCGGCCGTCGCGAGCAACGGCAAGAACTCCCTGCGCTGCCGGCCTATTTTCCCCGGCTCCGGCGCACCGGCAGCAGAAGCAACTCCCGTCAATACCCACCGGCTCGCTTACACTTACCCCGGCGGCAAGTCGGCGATCACCTTGGTCCACGTGATCGATGTCGGCGACGGCCAGACGCCCCCGCCCGCTTCCCCTGTGAAGGCCAGCCAAGGCGAGACGGGCGCGCTCGACATCACCATCGCCGGCCAGACGTTCCACTTTTCCCCCGCTCCCGAGTTCTCCATCACCGCGATATCCGCCCCGTAGCCTCGCTCATGCCGGCCTCTTCGTGTGCAGCCCCGCGATGACCGTCTCGAGGAACTCCCGCGCCCGCCGCGCCAGCGCATCGACGCCCTCGGCCGTCTTCGGGCGCGCCACCAGCGGCGCGAAGATGTTCTCGCAGCACAGCGGCATCGTCAGCCCCGTGTACGCCACCGGGTTCAGCAGCCGGTAGTGATCGATCTCGCCGAATCCCGGCCCGCAATCCTCATCCGCCGGCCAGTTGCGATGGTCCTTGATGCAGAAGCTCCGCACTTCAGCGGCGCATTTCCGGATGTCGGGAATAGGGTCAAGGTTCAGGTAGTCCATCACATTCCCCGCGTCGTAGTTCACCTTCACCGCCGGGTCATTCACATCGCGGACGATCTCGGCGCAGGCCTGCCCCGTGCCCGTGCTGCCGCCGTGCTGTTTCACGACGATCATCACGTTGCTGTCGCGGGCGATGGGGGCGAGCTTCCTGAACCGCTGCGTCCAGAGCTCGCGGTTGCCGCCCTGCGTGTGCCCGAACGTCAGCACCTGAGCGATCCCCGCCGCCGACGCCTGCTTGATCCGGCTGGTCAATACCTCCAGGCCCTTGGGGTCTTCCGGATAAATCATCGAGAACATCATGACCGGCTCCAGGCCCATGTCGCGGCAGCGCTGGCCCAGCTCGCGCGCGGCCTGCGGCGGCGCGTCGGCCGCCATCACCGGCGTCTGCCTTCCCGGGGCTTCGTTGTGCGTCGTGCCCCACGCGACATACTGATATCCCGCCCGTCTGATCCCCTCCATCGCCCGCGCCAGCGGAAACTGCGAATACGGCAGCGTCATGCAGGCGATCTGAAAGCGCGTGGGCTTGGGCGCATCACTTGCCCCGACCGCCCAAAGGTGCGACGTGATCGCCGCCCCGGCGATCGCCGCCGCTCCGGTCAGAACCGCCCGTCGCGAAATCGCCCGCGAATTCGTGCTTGCCTGCATCGACATGACCGGCCTCCTCTCTTTCCCGGGTTGCGACGCGAATTATCCTCCCGTTTCCTCGCATTCGCAAACCGCGCAGAGCATCGTTGACATCCCCGCCCATTCGGATACGGTGGAAACCGCGACTGTACCTGAGCCTGCGAGGAGGCCAGCCATGGTGCGGTATCTGCCACTTATCCTGCTCGCGTCGGCGTTGGCCGGCGCTGCTCCGGCCGCCCAGCCATCCGCGCAGCCCGCCGTGCCTGATAAGGTGATCCAGCTCTTCAATGGCAAGGATCTTTCCGGCTGGAGCACCTGGCTGAAAACCACCGGCCGCGAAGACCCGAAAAAGGTCTACAGCGTGCAGGACGGCGTGATCCGCATCTCCGGCGAGGGCCTGGGATATCTCGCCACCGAGCAGGCTTACAGGGACTATCACCTGGTGGCGGAGTATAAATGGGGCCGGAAGCACGACGGCTCGGGCAATGTGCGCAACTCGGGCATCCTCCTGCACGCGATTGGCCCGGACGGCGGCGCGAGCGGCCAGTTCATGACCTGCATCGAGTGCCAGCTCGCGCAGGGCTGCGAGGGCGACCTTATCGTCATCCGCGGCAAGGACGAAAGCGGCAAGACCATGCCTGCCACCATCACCTGCGAGACCGAAATCGCCTCCGACGGCAAGACCCGCTGGAAAAAAGGCGGCAAGAGGATCGTATATTCCGGCCGGCAGTTCTGGTGGTCTCTGCACGAGCCCGGCTTCGAGGAGAAGCTCGACACCCGCGGCAAAAACGACGTCGCCAGCCCGCTGGGCCAGTGGACCAAGGTCGAGTGCATCTGCGACGGCGGGCGAATCACCGTCATCATCAACGGCGTCACCGTCAACGAGTGCTTCGACACGTGGCCGGCCGCCGGCAAGATACTGCTGGAGAACGAGGACAACGAGATCTTCTTCCGCACGGTGGAACTGCGTCCGCTGAGAAGATAAGGCAAGGTGCTTTCATGACCGATCCAATCAACCCAAACAGCGCCTCCCGGCGCACGTTCCTGAAAACCTCCATGCTTACCGCGGGCGCCGCGGCCCTGGCGGGCCCGCTGGGCAGCGTCCATGCCGCCGGCAACGACCTGCTGCGCGTCGGCCTCGTCGGCTGCGGCGGGCGCGGCACCGGCGCCGCATCGCAGGCTCTCAAGGCCGACAAGAACGTCAAGCTCGTCGCCATGGCCGACGCGTTCGAGGATCGCCTTGCAGGCAGCCTGGACACTCTCAGGAAGCAGGCCGACATCGCCGCCAAGATCGATGTCCCCCCCGATCGCCGCTTCGTCGGCTTTGACGCATACAAGCAGCTCATCGCCAGCGGCGTCGATGTCATTCTCCTCTGCACTCCTCCGCATTTCCGGCCGCTGCATCTCAAGGCCGCCGTCGACGCCGGGCTTCACGTCTTCGCCGAAAAGCCCGTCGCGGTTGATGCCCCCGGCGTGCGCTCGGTGCTCCAGACCTGCGAGCTGGCCAAAGCCAAGTCGCTCTCCATCGTCTCTGGGCTCTGCCTGCGCTATCTCTACAGCTTCCAGGAGCTGGTCAAGCGCCTCCACGACGGGCAGATCGGCCAGGTCCTGGCGCTGGATGCCAACGACTACCGCGGCTCGATCTGGGTCAAGCCGCGCCAGCCCGGCTGGACCGACATGCACTGGCAGATGCGCAACTGGTACTACTTCACCTGGCTCTGCGGCGACTTCAACGTCGAGCAGCACGTGCATTTCCTCGACGTCTGCGCCTGGGTCATGAACGACCAGTACCCCGCCCGCGCCGTCGGCATGGGCGGCCGCCAGCAGCGCACCGGCCCGGAATACGGCAACATCTACGATCACCACTCCGTCACCTATCAATACGACAACGGGGTCAGGTTCCACAGCAACTGCCGCCAGATCCCCGGCTGCTGGGGCAACATGAGCGCCCTGGTCACCGGCACCAAGGGCTCGGCCCACTTCTCCGAGAGCAAGGGGGGCGTGAAGATCACCGGCGAGAAGCCCTGGACCTGGACCGCCCGCGACAACGACCTCTACCAGACCGAGCACGATGAGCTCTTCGCCAGCATCCGCAGCGGCAAGCCCATCAACAATGGCCAGTACATGGCCTACAGCACGCTGCTGGCCATCATGGGCCGAATGGCCACGTACACCGGCCAGCAGATCACGTGGAAGGCCGCGATGGATTCGCGTGAAGACCTCACGCCGCCCAGATACGAATGGGGCCCGCTTGAAACCGCGCCGATCGCGATCCCGGGAGTCACCAGGTTCCGCTAGACGCCCCGCTCGATCTGCATCCTCGCCCACTACCACGCCGCCACCGTCCGCGGAAATCCGCAGGTTTTGACGGCCAGCAGCACCGCCTGTTCGATCTCCGCCTCGCTGGCGCCATGCTCCCGCTCCAGAAAAGGCCGCCGCCACGATATCCCCCCGGCCGCGTTGAGGACAAGGGGCGTTCTGCGAAAACGATGTTGCGAACCGGGTGGTCAGATGCGGCGCGGCCCCCGGACAGCGAATTCGTCGCGATGCGGATCCTACGCGACCCGGCGCCGCTTCGCCGCCATCGCCTCCGAAGACGGAATCCTGACATGCCGCGCCAGGCGAAGCCATGCCATGCAGCAGATCACCCAGTAGCTCGGATCGATCTGCCACCATTTCAGGCCGTGGCGCGCGGAAGTCGGAAATGCGTGGTGATTATTGTGCCACCCCTCGCCCAGCGCCAGCACGCCAAAGAGGAAATTGTTGCGGCTTTCATCATGGCTACGGAACGGCCGCGAGCCCCAGAGATGGCAGACGGAGTTGATGCTCCAGGTTACATGGTGAACGAGGAAGATCCGCGCCAGTCCTCCCCAGAGTAACCCCAGCAGCGCGCCGGTCCAACTCATCGTCAGCAGGCCTGCAATCGCCGTGGGGATCAGCAACCCCAAGGCCACCCAAACGGTGAAAAGCCTGCTGATTCTCCATAGCAGGCCATCCTTACGCAGGTCGGTGATATACCGCGAGAGCCCGGGCGCATCTTTCCGAAACAGCCAGCCCAGATGGGCGTGCCAGAGTCCCTTGATCAAGCCGCGGAAACCCTCGCCGTGCAGGTGCGGCGAGTGCGGGTCCTGCTCGCGATCCGAGTGCTGGTGGTGGCGTCGGTGCACCGCCACCCAGTTGAGGAGCGGGCCTTCCACGGCCATCGAGCCCAGCACGGCGAGCACGCCCTTGACCAGGCGAGGGGCCTCAAACGACCGGTGTGTAAAAAGGCGGTGGTACCCGACAGTCACTCCCAGAACCGTCAGCAGGTACATCCCCAGCAGCAGCACGAACTCAAGCCAGCTCAACCCGCGTCCCCATAGCAGGACGACGGCTGCAATCAGCCCCAGAAGCGGCACGATCACGGCTCCGAGGTTCACGATGCGAACCGCCGGAGAAATCCGCACCGGCGTCTGGACGAAGGAGGTGGACGAATCGTCGCCACCCGGCGGGACAAGCATGCCCCGAACAGTGATTGATGGTTGTCGCGTCACGCCGAGCCTCTTCTTGCAGGATGGTTTTGGGATAAAGCCGGATGAACCGGCGCACAACGGTAGGCAAGCCAGAGAGGCATCCGCGGTCGAATTCGAACCCTGTTCCGGAAGACTCGGTCGGCAGACATACCAGCCAAATCATAGGCGGCTGAAAAGCGCCAAACCTCCCGGCGGGCGGGCAGGTGATTGCCGCGCCCCGCGCGTGACAGCCGGGCATCCTGATCTGACGGAACCCGCTAATGACCGGGAATGCGCCGGCGCCATCTCCGCAGTGATCACTTCAAATGCGGGCGAACGACACGGCGACTTCCCGCTCCGAATCCCACCCGCCATCCCTCACTCCCCCACCTTGCTCCCCGGCGCCAGCCACCTCTCACCCCACGTCAGCACTGTCGCCCGCTCCTCCGGAATGGTCTTGAACGCGTTGAACGCAAAATCGTACGACCACCGCCACGCCTGCGGCGGCGTCGGCGAATGGCCAAGCTCCAGCACGTGCGACACCAGCGCCATCCGCGCATCCACCTTGCGGATCGTCCGCTCCACCGGCAGCCCCACCGATACGTGGAAAATCAGCACATCCACCGGCCGATCGGGGCTAATCTTGTCCAGGTTGCTGCCATCGCCGCTGTGATAGATCGTAAACGTCCTGCCGGCGCTCGGGCAATCCACCTGGAACATCAGCATGTTGTCGCGCTGCTTAGGGTCGTTGTGATGATGGTCGCCGATGTCGATGCGCACGCGGGCCGAGCCGAAACGCATCTCCACCGGCCGGGTCGTCGCCCGCTTCATGTTCAACCTGCGCGAGCCGGCGCGAAAGCTCGTGACGACCGGTTTGCCGGCCTTGATCATGGCGTCCATCAGCTCCGGGCTGACGTGATCCGAGTGCCCGTGCGAGACCAGCAGAAAATCCAGGTCGTGCACCAGCCTCTGCCCATCGCGCAGGCACAGGTCGATGCCGAAGCACGTGTCCGGCGTCTTGAAGACGTAGCCCACGTTATAGATGTGCCACACCGCCAGGCCTTTGCGGACCTTCGTGCGGTGGATGTCAGCGATGGCGCGATCCGTCGCCGTTTTCAGGTAATACAGGATGCCCGACTTCTCCATCCGGTCCGCGACGGCCGGCCGGGTCGTACACGCGGCCGCGTACCGGTGATATTGCCGGGGCGTAAGCCGGTCGGCGGCGTTCTGGATGATGGCCATGCGCTGCCGTCGCTGCGGCGCGTTGATCCCATCCGGCGGATGCGCCGCCAGCCAGGTTCTCGCCGCATCGAGCGACTGTTTTTCCTCGTCAGCCCGTCCGGCCCCGCCACACCCCACCGCCAGCAGTGTTACAAGAATCAGGCCCGCCAAACGCTTCTTCATGGGCAATAACATGCCCGCTTAGCATCGAGCGCACAAGGGCTGGTTCAGGTCGCGTGAAGGTCTGCGGCTTATTCCCTCGCGCCGGCACTCCCGGGAGAGGACCAGGGTGAGGGGCCGGCTCCTGCAGCGACCGCGCTGGCATATGTCCTCATCCATCTTGACCGACGGGCCGCCTCTCTTGCCCTGAAGAGCACAGGCAGGAGGATCGCAATCAGCAGGGCGATGATCGTGACCACCACGAGCAATTCGACCAGGGTGAAGCCGGGCTGCCGACCTCTTGCGATATTATCGCGCATGTTACGCCCGTGTCATGGCTCATATTGCAGCAGGACGCGACCGCCTGAGTCACGTGGGATCGGCACTGAGGACCATCCCTACGGCGCTACATCCACTTCCGTCACCTCTCTGCAGCGCCCGACGCGACGCCCACGGCGAGCCGCCCCTGCCACGTGGGGCGCGGCATGATAACCCGTCCGCTGAAGCGGACCCTACAGGCTACCGCGCTCGAGGGACAGAAGTGTCGGCGAGCACGCCCGCACCTCACGCCGCCGCTTTGGCGGCCAGAACGGCCTTCACCCGCCTGGAGAAATCGTCGATCTGATCGACATTCTCGAAGCCAACATTCAGAATATCCACGCACCCCAGGCCCATCACATACTCGACCGACTTGGTCTTCCGCTCATCGGTCTTGAATCGCCCCTCGCCCATGATCTTCATCCCAACCACGCCCTTGCCGGCCTCGTGAATCTGCTTCAGGACCGGGGCAACTTCGTCGGGCTTGCCGTCCATGGCCACACCCTCGTGATTGATGCGGGCATGCACGGAATCGACCCAGTCGGTTGTCGCGCAGAGCTTCAGGGCCGAGAGCGAGTGGATCGACACGCCGTGCGCCTTGATCACGCCCTTGGCCTTGATCGCGTCGAGGATGTCCATCTGGCGCTTCTGCTGGTCGGTCCAGTCCCGGCTGTCCATGCAGTGGATGAGCACCAGATCGATGTAGTCGGTGTTCAGCTCCTTGCAGAAGCGGTCGACAACGACGTTGGCGTCCGGCCGCTCTCTCTCCGGAATTCCGCCGCCGCGAACCCAGATCTTGGTCATGATCGTGTACTGCTCGCGCGGAATGCCCTTCAGCGCCTGGGCGAGAAACGGGTGCGTGCCGTAGAGGTCCGCCGCGTCGAAGCAGCGGATGCCGCGTTCCCAGCCGCCCTTGATCAGCGCATCAAACCTCTCCTGTCCCATGCGCGTATGGTTGGATTGCCGGTTGCCGCCGCTCATGCCGGTGCCCTGGCATATGCGCGAGGTCTTGATGCCGGTCTTGCCCAGCGTCACGATTTCGAACGGATTGGCCGCTTCAGCGCCGAAAAGTCCGGGAGCCAAAGCCAGCCCGGCCGCGCCGGCGATCGCCGAAGAGAGAAACTGACGTCGATTCATGTGCATGCAAATGTCCTCCAAAGCCACGTGCCAGAAACCACGCCGCGGTCCGCGCCGCGAACTGTAACCCATCATAGGCGCGCACGGAAGTGCCGGCCTGCTACGCCGGTGGGACCGCCTTTGGTTCAAGCGGCGGCTGAAGCCGCCCCCACGCCCGGCTCCGGCCGGTGTCCTGGTAAGTCTTCAGCAGGTCCGACAGGCGTTTCACAACCTCCGGCTCGGACGTGTAGAGGTTCTTCTGCTCCCGCTGATCCGCCTGCATGTCATAGAGCTGGCCAGGCGGATCATCGGCCTCGCCCTTGCCATCCCACCCGCCCGAGCCCTTGCCCAGGACCAGCTTCCATCTTCGCTCGCGAATCGCGAACATGCCGTCGATGGAGTGGTGAACCACGGCGGGGCGATCCGCGGGAAGCTCGCCCCCGCGCAGCGCGGGGAGGATGTTGAAGCTGTCCTCGGCTGCGCGGGCCGGCAAATCAGCCCCGACGATCCCCGCGGCCGTGGCGAACAGGTCGGCAAGGCAGATCAACTGGTCGCTGCTCGTCCCCGCCTTGATCTGCCCCGGCCAGCGGGCGATGAAGGGAATCCGATGGCCGCCGTCCCAGATGTCGCTCTTGCGCCCGCGCAAGTCGCCATTGGGCTTGTGGCCGAACTCCGTCATGACCTTGTTCGTCGAGCCGTTGTCGCTCGTGACGATCAGCAGCGTATTCTCGGCCATCTTGTTTCGCTCCAGCGCCTCCATGATCTGCCCGACAGTCCAATCCACCTCGGCCACGAAATCCCCGTAGGGACCTGCCTGGCTCTTGCCCTTGACGAAGTCGGCCGGGGCGACAGGGGTGTGCGGCGCGGTAAGGGCAAGGTACATGAACATGGGCCGAGCGGCGTTGTCTTTGGCGTGCCGATCGATCCGCTCCACGGCTTTCTTCGTCAGCGTCGGCAGGACATCGACGGCGCGAAAATCTGGCTCACGCTCGCCGGCGCGCAGGTACTCCTTGGCCGTGCCTTTGGCCGTCGGGAGGCCGACGGTGCGGTCGTTCTCGATGTAGATGTAAGGCGGCATGTCCAGCGAAGCGGCGATGCCGAAGAAGTAGTCGAAGCCGATATCGCGCGGCCCGCCTTTGAGCGGTTTGGAGTAGTCGACATTCCCGGCGGCCGCGGGCTTGGCCGAATCCTTACGGGCCCAGTTCAGCCCCAGGTGCCATTTGCCGATAGCGACGGTCTCATAGCCGCTGGCCTTGAGGAACAAGGCGACCGTCGGGCGATCGGCGTCGATCAGCGGCGCGTCATAGCCCTGGAGCACGCCTTTCTTGAGCCGCGTGCGCCAGCAATATCGCCCGGTGAGGATGCCGTAGCGCGTCGGCGTACACACGGCCGAGGGCGAATGTGCATCAGTGCAGCGAACGCCCTGGCCGGCAAGGCGGTCGATGTTGGGCGTGGGCACTTTGCCCTCGGGGTTGTTGCAGCGAACGTCGCCATAGCCCAGGTCATCGGCGAGGATGAAGATGACATTGGGCGGCTCTGAAGATTCCGCCGCCGACATGACCCGCGGCATGGACATCGCCGCCATTCCCGCCGCCACCGCTTTCAGGAACCCGCGCCGATCCAGAACCTGGCCCATTCGCGCTCCTCCGGATTTTGATCAGATGCGATCATCTGTTATACCCATAGCCCAGGAGAAGGCACAGGGATTCCAAGGAGAGACCGAATGAGATTCACAACCTGTATCTGCCTGGCGTTGGTTCTGGCCGCTTTTGGCTGCGAGGGTAGCGGCGCGGCGAAGCCGGATGTGCCGGCCGCGAAAGAGGCCCTGCGGGCGCCCTCGGTGCCGCTGGTGGCGTGCGATCCGTATTTCAGCATCTGGTCGCCGGCCGACAAGCTCACCGATGCCGCGACTGTGCATTGGACCGGCAAGCGTCATTCACTTTCGAGCATCATCTCGATTGATGGGAAGACCTATCGCCTCATGGGCGCTGAGCCGAAGGACATTGCCCCCCTGCCGCAGAAGAGCGTGGACATCTACCCCACGCGCACGGTCTATGTCTTCGCCAACCCGCAGGCCGAGGTGAAGCTCACGTTCATGACGCCCATCCTGCCGGACGACCTGGATGTGCTGTCGTGGCCGGTGACGTTCGTCACGTGGGATGTGCGGTCGCTGGATGGAAAGCGGCACAAGGTGGAGGTGTCGTTCGAGGCGGCCGCCGAGATCGCTGTCAACACCCCGCAGCAGAAGGTGCAGTGCGATCAGCCCGCGGTCCCCGGCTTCGAGGTGCGACGAGTCGGCTCGGTCGACCAGAACATTCTCGGAAAGAGGGGCGACGATCTGCGCATCGACTGGGGCTATCTGTATCTGGCCGCCCCGAAGGACAAGACCGCCACCAGCGCGGTAAGGAACGGCGATTCGGCCAGGGACATCGCGATTGGCATCATGCTCGCCATGGGCGAAGTGGGCGGCGGCGGAACGTCGAAACACCTCATCCTCGCCTATGACGACCTCTATTCGATCAAGTACTTCTCGGCGAGGCTGCGCCCCTACTGGCGCCGCAGCGGCGCTGAGGCCGCCGATCTGCTGACCAGCGCCGAGAAGCAATATGCGAAACTCCAGGACCGTTGCCGCGAGTTTGACGTCGAGATGATGGCCGACCTCACCAGGGTTGGCGGCGAGAAATATGCCCGCATCGCCGCGCTGGCGTATCGGCAATGCCTGGCCGCCAACAAGCTGACCGCCGACGCCAACGGCCAGCCGATTCTCTTTCCCAAGGAGAACTTCTCGAATGGCTGCATCGCCACGGTGGATGTGATCTATCCCATGGCGCCTCAGTTCGTTCTTACCAGCCCGGCGCTGGCCAAGGCTTCGATCGTCAACATCATGGATTATGCCTCCTCGCCGCGATGGAATTTCCCCTTTGCGCCGCACGACCTGGGGCAATACCCCTTCGCCGGCGGGCAGGTCTACGGCGGCGGCGAACGCACCGAAGACAACCAGATGCCCGTCGAGGAATCGGGCAACATGCTGATCCTGCTGGCGGCTATCGCCAAGACCGAAGGCAATGCGAACTTCTCAGCCAAGTATTGGCCCGTCATCACCAAGTGGGCCGAGTACCTCAAGAGCAAGGGATTTGACCCGGAAAACCAGCTTTGCACCGACGATTTCGCAGGGCACCTGGCGCATAACGTGAATCTTTCCGCAAAGGCGATCGTCGGTCTCGGCGCCTACGCGCAGCTTGCCGCGATCCTTGGCAAAAAGGACGAGGCGCAGGCATATCGCAAGCTGGCCGAGGAATTCGCGGCGCAGTGGGTGAAAATGGCCGACGACGGCGATCACTATCGCCTGGCATATGACAAGCCCGGCACGTGGAGCCAGAAGTACAACCTGGTGTGGGACCACCTGCTGGGGCTGAACCTGTTCCCCCCGGCGGTCGTGAAGAAGGAGATGGCGTTTTATCGCAAGGTGCAGAACAAGTTCGGCCTGCCGCTGGACAGCCGCAAGACCTACACGAAGCTCGACTGGATCACCTGGACGGCGACGCTGACCGGCGACCGCGGCGATTTTGAGGCGCTGATCGAACCGATTTACGCGTTCCTGAACCAGACGCCCAACCGCGTGCCGATGACCGACTGGTTTGAGACGACCAACGCGCGCCACGTTGGTTTCCAGGCGCGATCCGTCGTCGGCGGCGTGTTCATCAAGATGCTTGACGACCCGGCGACCTGGAAGAAATGGGCGGCCCGGGGGGCGAATGTGCCGCTGAAGTGGGCCGATCTGCCCAAGCCGCCGCAGGTGAAGCCGATGGTTGCCACCGCGCAGGGCAGCCCGACCGAATGGAAATACACGACCGCCCTGCCGCCGGCCGACTGGTTCAAAGCGGATTTCGACGATGCCACCTGGCAGACGGGGCGATCGGGCTTCGGCACGGCCGGCACGCCCGGTGCTATCGTCAACACAACCTGGAACACGCCCGACATCTGGATTCGCCGGCAGTTTGAGATTCCCGCCGGCGCGAAGCTCGACGCGGCAAGCTTTTCCATCCACCACGATGAAGACGCCGAGGTTTACATAAACGGCGTGCTGGCGGCGAGGGTTTCCGGCTACACGACCGACTACGACAGCGTCGATCTGACGCCGCAGGGAAAGGCCGCTTTGAAAGCCGGCAAGAACACCATCGCGGTTCACTGCCATCAGACCACAGGCGGGCAGTACATCGATGTGGGCCTGGTCGAGGTGAGATGAACGGCGCACGCCCGGCGCGGGCCGGCCTGCGCCACCACAGAACGGCAACGCCGCTTCAGCGCCCCTTCAGGAACGACTCGATGCTCTTGCGGACGTCCCGTTTCCAGAAGCGGGCCGCGTCCGTGCCGGGCCCGCCGTCCAGGTAGTTGCGGCCGGCGCCGCCATTGAAGACGTCGTCGCCGGCCCCGCCGTAGAGCGAATCGTTGCCCGAGCCGCCGGAGAGATTGTTGGCCAAGTCGCTGCCGGCGATCCAATCGTTGCCGGAGCCGCCGATGACGTTCTCCACGTCGCTGCGGACATCATCGCGTTCGCGCTTCTCGCCGTCATTGGCCTTGTTGTCCAATGAAATCCAGAGGCTGTTCTGGCGGGAGGCGTAGGTGACGGTGTCGATGCCGCTGCCGCCGGCGATGCGGTCGGAGCCGAGGCCGCCGTCGAGCCTGTCGTTTCCGGCGCCGCCGTCGAGGTTGTCCTTGCCGGCACCGCCCTCTAGCAGATCGTTTCCGCCCCAGCCCTTGAGGACATCGTTGCCATCGCCGCCGCGCAACACATCATTGCCGTCGCCGCCATTAAGGATATCGTTGCCCGGCCCGCCATCGATGACGGCCGCGCCCACCAGCCGGCCGAGCGTCACAATGTCGTCGCCCGCCAGCGCGCGGATGAAGATACTGCCGATCGAGGATACGGCGTATCGCAGCCGGTTGCCATTGACGTCGACGATGATCTGCCGGCCGCTGCGAGTGAGGGAAATGACGTCGGCGCGATCGGTGCCGATGACAACGAGGTCGCGGCCGTCGAGCTTGCACGCGGGAATATTCACGTAGAACGAGCCGTTGATCGAGTTCTCGCCGGCATTGCCGTATGTGTCTGTGAACGAAGCGCCGTCCAGCGAGAGCTGATAGGCGCCGCTGTCGCGGGGGTCCCACTCGAGGCCGGGAGCGGGCGCAACGTAGGTGACCATCCGGGGCGTCCCGTTGGTGGCGTTGTCGACGGATGCGTAGGAGGCCATCGCGTCATATCCGTTCGGGCCGGTGATCCGCAGTCGCGAGGAGGCCAGTTCGGCGACGTTGATGGCGGTGTTGTCGGCGAAGCGCACCTGGACGGTGATCTGGCTGCCGCCGGCGAAATAGTTGTAGTTGATGAAAGAGGCCGTGGGGGACGCGCCGTCGCCGCCCGGGACGTGGACCTTGAAGGTGCCCAGGACGCCGGCGGGCACGGGGTTGCCGGCGGTGTCGCGGACCTGCGAATCGGCGACGCTGATCGTGTACACGGCGTTGTGCTCGGCCTGCCACGTGCTCCCGTTGGGAGCATAGAGTCGATAGGTCACGATGCGCGACGTCAAATCGCCGCCGCCGGTGGAACTGACAAACACCGCGTGGCCCTCGAAGTGGCCCGAGGCGATGTCGGCGGTGACGACGATGTCGTTGTTGTCGAAGGTGCGGTCGTTGATGCCGAGATTGTCGGCGTACTTGATCTTGAAGAGGTAATCGGAGCCTCCGCCGACGTGAATATCGTTCGCTTCGAAGATGCTGGCGCTGGGCGGGGTCGCATCCTGGGGCACATTGACGGTGAACGAGCCCAGGTCGGTCTCGGTCATGTAGTTGAAGCTGGTGTCGGCGACGTGGTAGCCGAGGATGTAGATGTGATAGGTGCCGTTGTCGGCGGAGTCCCAGAAGCCGTCGGGTGGGGTAAAGGAGTAGCTGATCGTGATGGAGTCGTTGGAGTTGCGGGTGATGCCGCGAACCGTGACGACGCCGACGGAGCGAGGCCCGCGCACATCCACTTCGCCGCCATTGATCGTGTCCTCCTTCATGGCGACGTTGTCGGTGTAGGTGACGTTGAACTGATAGGATGAATCGCCGCCAATGGTGACGCCGGCCGCGTTCAGCGAAGCCTGGGGGCGCGTGCTGTCGATCGGGGTGTTGTCGGGCAGATAGCGCGCCGCGGCAAAGGTGTTGTTGGAGGTGCCGGCAAGGAGGATGCGCTGATTGTAAGCCTGGATGTCCATGCCGTACGCAAGCGAAGGCTGCGAGCCGACCTGCGTGGTGACCATGCCGCCCGTGCCGAAGCCGGTGTCGAGTGTGCCGCTGGATTCATATCGCGCCAAGGCAAAACGGTCGGTAGCGCTGCCGCCCGCGACAAGCTTCCCGTCGCCCTGGATGGCCAGGTCATACACTGTGGCCGGGTTTGCAAAGGCGGTGGTGGTCAGGCCGCTGCTGCCGAAATTCGTGTCCAGCGTGCCATCGGTGTTGTATCGGGCCAGCGCGAATTTTCCATCCGATTCGCCGGCGACAACGATCATGCCGCTGTTCTGGATCGCCACGGCACGGGCCGTGTCGTCTGTGGCTGTCGACGACCCAAAATTGGTGTTCACCGCGCCCGAGGCGAAGGAGGCGTCCAGCACGCCGGCATTGGTAATTCGAAGCACCGCGAAATCATTGCCGGTGTCAACGGTGGCGGCCGAACCCACCGCCACGAGATTTCCGCCGCTGTCGACAGCCGCGGCGTAAAGCACACCCGTCGTGCTGAATGGGTTGAAAGGGGCTAGCCCG
>Ga0315268_10002723_pt1 | contig 19782 bp, 21 predicted proteins | sample C1_top_MG_FD_204535 | JGI IMG/M metagenome (GOLD analysis project Ga0315268, IMG submission 204535) | Sediment microbial communities from Yellowstone Lake, YNP, Wyoming, USA - C1_top | ecosystem: Environmental > Aquatic > Freshwater > Lake > Sediment | place: USA: Wyoming | collected 2017-08-01
TGTATATATAAAAAACAGCTGACCTAATACCCGTAGTTCGTATTCCAGTCATCGCTGCCGCCCGCCGCATAATCCGTGGTTAATGATATATATCTGCCAGCCACGCCTACCGGTGGTTTACCGCCGCTTGAACACCTCGATGCGTTAAATGTCACATTCCCAGGAGGCGTTCGGGTAACGTTATAGTAGAAATAATGCGAGGTCCTTCCAGTACAGCTGCTGGGTATCTTGTCACTGTCAGTTCCAATGCTCAGGTTATTAACATCGCAATTACTGACATTTGCGATTGCCATATACATCCCCGCGCAAATACTGCGCAACTGGCCTAATATCTGTCTTGCCTCTGCGCCACGCGACCTCTCCACAACCGCAGTGTATTGCGTAAAACCTATTGTAGCCAAGACGCCAACAATGATAATAACAATCAATAATTCCAGAAGCGTAAAACCCTTCTTCATCTGTTCCTCCTTTTTAAAATGTATATATAAAAAACAGCTGACCTAATACCCGTAGTTCGTATTCCAGTCATCGCTGCCGCCCGCCGCATAATCCGTGGTTAATGATATATATCTGCCAGCCACGCCTGCCGGTGGTTTACCGCCGCTTGAACACCTCGATGCGTTAAAGATAACGGAAGCCGCCCCCCCTGTAACATTATAATAAAAATAGTACGAAGACTGACCTGTACAAGATTCAGGTATCTGAGTTGTCAAAGAGCCGATATTCAAATTGGCATTAGTGCAATTCAAAGCGCTATTCTCGCTTACATAAATACCGGTACACATTTTTCGCAGCTGCCCTAAAATCCGTCTGGCTTCTACACCGCGCGACCTCTCCACTACTGCCGAATATTGCGTAAAACCTATTGCAGCTAAAACACCTACGATGATAATAACAATCAACAGCTCCAACAGTGTAAACGCTTCGTTTCTCATTTTAATTATACCTGAAATTGAATACTATTGTCAATTTATTTTTTCAACCGCCCGTTCCGATACGGCTCAATTGGAATATCGGCAAGAACATCCCGATTACCATAAGGCCGATAATAAGGCCCATGAATATAAGTACCATTGGTTCAAACATCGCCAGGAAGCGGTTTAAAAACGTCTCTACATACTCCTGGTAAAAAATATTTACTCTCTTAAACATCTGCGATAATTCACCTATCTCTTCGCCAATAGTAACCATCTGGACAACTATAGGCTCAAAAAACCCGCTCTTTTCTAACGGCTGGCTCAAGGGCTTGCCTGCCCTGACATCTTCTTTGATCTGCCGGATTAAATCCGCTATAATTACGCTCCCCACGCTTTGTTCGGTAATCTCCAAAGAATACAAGATGGGCACTCCGCTTTCGATTAATGTGGACATCTCAGATGAAAACCTCTCTGTAATTATAGCGCGGAAAAAATCACCAAAAACAGGTAATCTGAATATAAACCTCTCATAATTCCTTCGACCATCCTTTGTTCTTATATATCTCCTGAGCAAATAAAGAACAGCCGCTATAAAAATAATTATAAACACCAGTGTTTTCCGTATAAAAAAGCTTACGGCAATAAGTATCTGTGTCGGTTTTGGCATGCTTATATCAAAACTTTTGAATACTTCGGCGAAATTGGGCACAATCTTGATAGTAAGAAATAAAAGAGCGACTACAGATGTACCTAAAAGTATAGCCGGATAGATAAGGCTGGAAATCATCTTTCTTCTAAATTCCACGTTCCTTTCTAAGTATATAGCTAAACGGTCCAATACCACAGCTAAATTGCCCGATGCCTCGCCGCTTTCTACAAGATTAATCCACAATTCCGAAAATATCGCCGGATGTTTAGCCAACGATTCATGAAAGCTTAAACCCTGCCCCATATCCTTTTTCAATTTTTCAATTACATTATAAAGTTTTTGGCTGGCAACCTGTCTTGAGATTGTATCCAGGCTTTTCAAAATAGTAACCCCGGCTGACAGCAGAGTGGTTAATTGCCGGCAGAAAAGCACTAAATCGTTGGAATTGATACCATAGTGTCTACGGTGTCTAAAACCGCTTTTGGTTTTATCCCTGGACGCGAAACTATCTAAGCTTTCCTTAGACGCAGGCAGAACGCTCACTACGGTTAAATCCATTGCCTGTAACCGGCTTACCAATTCTTCCTCATTTGTGGCATCTAGAGTGCCGGTTACCTTCTGAGCTGCTTTATCTCTTGCTACATAAAAAAAGCTTGGCATTATTCAATCCCTAATGTAACTGAAAGCGCTTCTTCCAAAGAGGTGATGCCCTCTTCAACTTTTTTTAGCGCGGACTCGCCTAATGTCTGCATACCTGTCGCCCGCCCTACTTCTCTTAATTTCTGGAAATTTGCCCTCTGGCTGATCATTTCCCGCAGTTGATAATTTACCGTCATAATCTCGGATACACAAGTCCTGCCCTTATACCCTATATGATTACATTTGGAACAACCTTTTGGTTTATACAATAAATCGGCGTTAATCTTAATCCCGACAATTTGTTCAGCCGTGGGTTCATATGCTTCTTTACAATCCTGGCAAAGTTTTCTTATCAGCCTTTGGCCGACCACACATAACAAAGTGGGGGTAATTAAATAAGGTTCGATCCCTATATCTATAAGACGGTTCACCGCTGAAGGTGCGTCATTGGTGTGTAAAGTACTAAAAACCAGATGGCCGGTTAAAGCGGATCTCAGACAAATTTCCGCAGTCTCCAAATCTCTGACTTCACCCACAAGCATCACATCCGGGTCCTGTCTTAGGAAACTGCGCAGGGCAGTAGCAAAGTTAAGGCCTATCTCAGGCTTTATCTGAACTTGATTGATACCGTCCAACTTGTATTCCACAGGGTCTTCTATTGTAAGAATATTTTTAGTAGGGCTTTTTATCTCACTTAATATGGCATAAAGCGTAGTGGTCTTACCGCTGCCGGTCGGCCCGGTTAAAAGCACCAGGCCATAGGGAGAAGTTATTATCCGGCGCAGCAGTTCAAGCTGTTTGGGCTCAAATCCCAACTGATTAAGATCCAAAACAACTTGACTCTTATCCAGAATTCTTAAAACCGTCTTCTCGCCATATATGGTTGGGATGGTAGATACTCTAAGGTCTATAGGCCTCTCATCTATCTTAACCATGATTGCCCCATCCTGAGGCAGGCGTTTTTCGGCAATGTCTAATTTTGCCAATATTTTTACACGCGATATAATCGCTAAATGCAGGTGTTTCGCAGGCGGAGGTATTTCGTATAATTTTCCGTCAATACGGTACCTTAAAGATATCCTCTCTTTAAACGGCTCTATGTGTATATCAGATGCCCGTTCATTAATAGCCTGGCGGATAATCAAATCCACAAGTTTTACCACCGGTGCCTCTTCCGCCCTGGCCACAAGTTTGTCTAAACTCAACTCCTCTTCCATGACTTCCTGTGTCTCGATACTATAATCTGCATTTGTATCATAGGAAGCCCTTACCGCCTCTTTCAGCATTGTAGATCTACCGTAAAAATCTTCGATCGCCTTAAAAATATCGGATTTGGTGGCAATCACCGGATTAATCTCACAACCGGTCAGTTTTCTCAAATTGTCAAGCAGGATGAGATCCAGAGGATCGGCCATGGCTACCGTTAATGACTTTAAAGTATGGGATAAAGGTAAAACTGAATTCTTCATCGCGAATTCATGCGGGACGAAATTTTCCAGATTTTGTTCACTTGCAGGCCTTAACACACCCGTACCCAAAGTAAAATAAGGAATCCCCAGCTGCTTTCCCAAAACCCGGATAATCTGTTCTTCTTTGACTATGCCCAACTTAATCATTATTTCACCGATGCGGCCGCCCTGTTGTCTTTGAAAGTTGATTGCCTTTTCAAGTTCACCTTCGGTGATAAGGCCTTCTTTAATTAAAAGTTCGCCTAACTTTAGGTACTTTTCTTTCATCAGCGGTCTTTCTTTCTCTCAAAAATATTTAGAAAGTTGTCTATCGTCTCCCGGCGCTCGGATTTGGAGGAAGGATACTGCTCGGAATAAGGTGATGCGGCATTGCTGCGCTGTGCAAGTTTTGTAGCCTGGTCTTTTATGATATGCGGGGTAATAAAAACCAATAACTCTCTCTCGAAATCTTTATCAACATCTTTATGTCTAAAAAGAGCTCCCACGATAGGCATATCGCCAAAAATAGGCACTTTTTTTACGGTCACTTTTTTTTCTTTATGGATAAGCCCTCCCAGGATTACTGTCTCGCCGTCTTTGACTTTAACTATAGATTTCGTAGTCCTAACCTCGGGGTCGCGGGCCACTGCTACGGAGATATCTATACTTTCCGATTGTGTCGCTGAGCTCGTCTTGGGTCTTATAACCATTGTAATTTCTCCGGTCTCCACGTTTATCTGAGGCGTTACTCTCAGGAAAATACCGATCCCTTCGGAAGTAAGTGAAAGCGAAGTAGCGCGTTCATATGTCGTATCATAAATAGGATTTCCCGCCTGGTCCGTTGACCTGGTGGTCTTTACGCTCACTACCTCATCTTTGGTAACTCCTATCTCAGCGGTCTCATTATTCAAAGTAAGGATCCGGGGCCTGGCCAGATATTTCGTATCTGACTGCTGGCTCAAAAAATCTAAGAGCATAGCATAATTGCTGCCCATAACCACATTACCCGACACTCCGGAAGTTTCAAGATTAGCCTTCCTCTTTGTAAGGTCGCCCATAAAGAATCTGCTATGGTTAAATCCCGCGCTCGGAAAAATCAAGGTAAGCGGATTAGGCAATGTTGTAGTCCCGATATTAAATCCCAGTTTATCGACAAGAGCCCTGTTTACATCAAGCATCTCAACTTCCAACATCACCTGCGGCTGGGGTATATCCAAATCTGCAATTATTTCTTCAATAACCGGGAAACGGCTGGGTATATCTGTGACAATTATATTATTTGTCTTGCTGTCCTCGGTAATCTTGCCGTCTTTACTTAAAACTTGTCTAATTGCCTTAAGGATATCCGGTTCATCCCCTGTAGGTGCGCCGCCCGCAGCTGCCCCAAAAAGGCTCCCTTTTTCTTTTTCAATTGTTGAACTCAATACGCTGCGATATTTAAGCTTGTATACCTTTGTAATTGTCTCGATTACCAGGTCACCCCAATACTGAACAATGAAAATGTTTGAGGCTTCATCGTAATCATAAGAAAGATTGTTGGCTTTGAATAGTCTCTCCATCGCCTCTTTTATCGGGACCTTGTCTAAATAGAGGGTTATTTGCCTGTCCTGCACTGCCTGAGATGCAATAAAATTCATACCTGACTGGATGGAAAAAATTTTCAACACATCTTTAAGGCTTGCTCCCTGCAAATCCATAGATATGGTCTGCGGCGAATCAAAAAACGGCAATTCCCCTGCGCCTGCATTTAAACCGGAGCGAGACAAACAAAAAGAAAAGATATAAATTAATACAAATAATCTAAAGTTATTTTTCATTGCTTGCCTCCTTTTTGGGCGTTTTGTGGACTATCTGTAATTCTAGACGGAGATAATTTATGTTCCGTATTTCCGAATAAAACCGTTACGCCGTCCTTTTTGATACTTATAATCTTTACTCCTTCTATCGTATCGCTCTCTCTTACAACTGTATTATTGATGATTGCCTGCGGGTAGCCCCCTCCCCAAAATAAACCCTGTACCTCTAAATCAGGCATTGGACCCAGTTCAGCCACCGGCTTAAGTACTCGCGTGGCGACGGACCTCTCAATGTAACTCTTAAAAGGGTCTCTTAGATTGTCCGCTTTATAAATGACGCTGGGTTTTACAATTATATCTTGCATCGCATTTGGTCCCTGTTGCGGTGTCTGCGTTAATTCTTTCGCTAAATCATCCGTTGAGCCCCTGCCAAATGGTACCTGCCCATATACCGGATATGATAAACAGATTATAAAAAAAGTTACTAAAAATATTAGTCGGTTTTTGTCTTTCATACCCGGATATTTAATTAATCAAAATCGTATCTAATACCAACTTAGTTATAACCTTATCCTCTTCTTCTTTAGGATTGGATGTCATGACAATATTTCCCACGATGTAAATATCAGGTGAATTCTCTATCATGCTTATAAAGTTACCTATCTCATGATAACTTTTAGCATAAACAACCAATTCAAAGGGAAACACAGTATAGATATTCTGCCGCTTCTCATTATATGGCTTGATCAAAACAATCTTAACATCCGAACTCTTAGCCATATTACTAAGTGAGTCTATTATTAAGGATATAGCTTTGCTATTAATACTATTCTTTAATAAAGCAAACCTTTTCTCCAAATTGCTAATATCCTGAATAACTTCGTTTCTTTTTAATTCGGTACTTAATTTATCTTTCAGCAAATCCATATTCTTTACTTTTGCCTTGTAATTATTAGAGGCAATAATTACTGCAAGTATAATAATTATTATATTCAATAGATAACCCTTGGCTTTATTAATTAAGGCAATAACATCCATTTTATTAAGTCTTGCAAACGATTATAAAATTAGTCAATCTTGTTTCTCCTATTTGTCCCTTGTCTACCGAATCTATATTCATGCTTCTAAAATTTTTGTTTAAAATGGGGTTTTCTTTTAAGTTCAAAAGGAATCTATTAATCGTCTTTAATTCTCTATCGCTATCACCCAAATAAGCAAAACCCTGCAAGGTAAGAGTCCCCCCCCCCTCTTGAGTCTTTACAAAAGAAATCTCCCGGAACCAGATACCTGCAGGCATAATACGGGGAATAGCATAAAGCTGTTCACTGACAAATAACCTCTTATTTACCAGATTATTTATCTTTTGTACTTTTTCTCTTAAATCGGAATATGTGGCATTTAATTCATCGTAACTCTTATTTGGGTCGAGCCACTTTATCCGGGGACGCCTGGCGACAGTTAACTGCAAGTTTGTTTGTATGGGTTTCTTGAGATAAAAATCAAAGAAATAAGGAGAAACCAGTATTAATAAACCCATAAAAGCTATCTTTAAATTTATCTTCAAACCGGCCAGCAGAGCCAGAATGTTGCCCCATAAAGTTGCTATTTTTACAGTTTTTATTTTATCTTTTGAAAGCAATAAATTAATTTTTAAGTCGTTTTTCACTACTTTTTCCAAAGAACCGGCATAGGCTTTAAAAAATCCCGAAGAGTAAAGAACAGGTTTATCTATTACTTTTTTAACATTTATAAACTTAGCTCCCAAGCCCCTTTCTTTGACAAAGGTCTCTAAGTCTAAACGGAGGTCTTCGGGAGCGATAAAAATGACGTTTTTAATATTTTTTGTAGGGAATTTCCTTAAGTAAAAATCCAGAGAGATACGCAATTCAACCTTCAGTTTTTCCAGGATTGCCGCAAAATCTATCTTGGCGGTACTACCCGGCGAAAGAGGCGACTCTGTAGTTAAAATTATATCTCTGCTGAACAGAGGAAGGCCTTTTTCCAAAATAATAAAATTCACCTCGTCTTCTTCAGCCAGATCAATATTAATTATAGCTGATGTGCTTTTTTCTTTAACCTTAGCCAATTTAAGCAGCCTGAAAATACTAAAACCCGAATATTCAACAGACCTCGTTTTAATTTTTAACTGTTCTAATATATTCAGGTATTTATCAAGAATTTCTTTCTTTATACCAACAAACAGGATAAAGTTTTTGCGGCTCGTCTTATCAAAACGCACCTGGAAATCAGAAACCAACTCTTCGAGTTTAAAGGGGATATATTTTTTCGCTTCGAACCTCACCGCATTATCCAGTTCATTTTGCGGTATAACGGGCATATAAAAAGTACGAATAATCATTTCTGTGCCCAAAAGAACAATGTTTGCTTCCGTGGCATTAATATTCTTTTTAGCCAATTCATCTTTTAAAATTGTGGCTATCTTTATTTCTTCGGGTATCTTTTCATCTATCCCGGCAGGCGAAATTCTTTGCCGAAGAACTTGAATACTATTCCTAAATATCTTGCCTTCAGTTTCAACTATGTAGATGATTTTAGGCCCGAAATATATACCCACAACACTCATTGTTGATCTCCTAATTTAGAGGAACGCCTTTTACTCTTCAACCATTCATCTATATCTTTACGGTCAAACCTCCAAACACCGCCGACCTTGATACCAGAAATCTTACCTTGATTAAGCCAATTATAAATGGTTTGTTTTTGAAGTCTCAAATAATCAGCTAACTCTTCAATATTAATAAGTCTATTCATATAATTTTACATTAACTTAATAAAGAACATCATTGTTTTAATTAGAACATAACATTTCACTTTTGTCAAGTATTTTTTTTAAAATTTCATTAAATTATATATTCTTCTTATTATTATTATAAGAAATATTCCTATATTCATAAATTATATAATAATCTTACCTATATTTACTTTACAATTAAAACTAGATATAAAAATAAGATAATTACAGCAAACAATTGTATATTATTCTTACTTATATTATAATTTTTTATAGGTTGGAATTAGGTGAATGAAGCGTAGAGTTAATCGCTGTTATAATTAGCAGTAGCATTAATGCGGTTGCCATAACTGGGATTAAAAGCACTAATTATAATCTCTACGTAGTTAATTGAAAGAGGCAAGTCAGGTTCGGTTAGATTCGGCGGCGTCAGATTAACTGCTGTGCATGGGGATACGCCAGTAACGTTTCTGCACATAATGCGGGTGATAGGATTAAGGGTGGCTGTCCAGTTATAATCATTCAACCTTATAGCTTCTAATGCATAAGTTATACCTGCTTGCGCCGCATAATATGCTTGAATACGTTTGATTTGATGGTGGGTTAGCCTACTCTGGTTATGTATAAGATTCAAGATAATGCTACCGAAAATCACGACAATCAGCAATACTGCTAAAACCATGTATAATGCTATCCCTTTACTGTTTGTCTTGAATTCAAACATTCTTTCTCAAAACTACATTATAATCACCGTTTATTCTCTGTAAAACAACATGCCCTTCGCGGGCAAGCCATCCCAAGCTCATCAAAACATTATCCCGGGGTTTATCAATACGCTGTGTCAAAGTCGACAGGCTAACTTCTCCGTGCTGGTCTAAAAAATGCCATATCTCCCCAGCCACTATCCCTATTTCAGTAATCATTTTATTTGCCTCCTTTAATGAGCAGACAACTTACGTTACGGAAGTGTTCGCTTTAGCTCGCTACGACGTAAGTTGTAGCCCGTAGGGCCTTCTGACTTTATTGTATGAACAAAACTATTTATGTCAACAACTTTTTGTTATAGCTGCCGCAACGCGGACAAACTGAAATGTTATCCTCTTTGGTATTAATATAGGTGTATGTGCAGACCGAACAGAACCAGATAAATTTCTGGTCTAAAAAAAGCTCTTTATTTTTCTGCTCCCTGCCTAAAAGCCAAAGAAAAAATACCGCAACCAAAAAGATAACAAGGTACAAGGCCACAGCTAAAGGAAAATTTATTTCGATCATTTTTGCAGAGAAAGGTCTATCTTTACTGTCTGCCAATTGCCCGGTTGAAACCTGGCTTGCTGTATGAATAGATAGTGGCCGATATAGCGAAGGCTCAGGAGGTCTGCTTCTAAATTCCCGGAAGAAACTTTTCTTTTAATCACAATAGAATTTTTTTCTTTACCCGGGATTATATTAAACATCAATTCAATATGGACTGATTGCCTGTCTTTGAAATAAAGCTGCAATTGGTAAGGCAGCAACGGATGAAACATGATTACAGATTCTTTTTTGGGAGGGACATACAATTCAGAAGCAGCAGCACGCAAAAATAAAGATTTTTCCTTATTAATGGCTATTGGGACAGCGGGTTTTAAATCATATACTGTTGCAGAAAACACTCCACTGTCTACATTATCAAGTACAGATGTATCCGGATTCCTGTTAAAAATATGATTTTTATGCCGGATATTATTCCGACAGATGTTTAAATCCGTGCCGGGCAGAATCTGACCCCAAAAAACCAAAGGTGCATATTCTGATTTAAAAATCATCCTGCCGAATGAAAAACTAAACAGGCCAAATAGCGTTATATGGCCTAATAATGAAATAACTATTGTGTTTCTGAAATAATCTCTTGTCATTATTGGTCTGTAGCGATATTTACCTGTATTATACCCTGCTGGCGGCACAAATCCCAGATTCCAACTACCTTATCTAAAGCGGCCCTTCTATCTGCTTTAATCAGGACTGCCGCGTTTCTTCCAGAGATGGACTCAAAGACAGTCTTCAGTTCCTTTAAGTCTACAACTTGATTATTTAAATAGATAACATTGTCACCGGAAACCACTATCTCTATGTTTTCGTATTTAACTGCCTCACTAGTCAGCGCTTTGGGCAAATTTACTTTTAAACCTGTTTGGACAACAAAACCGGAAGTAAGCATAGAAAACAAGACCAGCAGGAATATCATGTTAATCAGTGGAACTATGTCTATGTCTTTCAAACCCTGTTCAAGTTTTAAGTGACGTCTAAACCTCATGTTTATATCTCTTGCTGCTACTAAATTATTCGGTTAAGAAATTTACCAGCTCTGTTGAAGCCTTCTCTATTCCTAAAACAATGTTATTGATCCGGCTGGCCAGATAATTATAAGCAACAAACGCGGGTATAGCTACAAGCAACCCTGCGACGGTTGTCAGCAATGCCTGCCAGATACCACCGGCTAAATCACCGGGTGAAACCGGATAAGCGGTTACGGATTTGGTTTGTATAGTATGGAAACTCACCACCATGCCTGTAACTGTCCCTAAAAGACCGAGTAAAGGCGAGATATGCGCTATCGTAGCCAAAAGAGGAAGATTTTTCTCCAATTTAGGAACCTCATATAAAGACGCATCTTCAATTGCCTCTTTAATCTGGGAACGCGGCCGGTCATATTTCAATATACCTGCCTTTAAAATATTTGACATGGGGTGTTCTGTATTATCGCAAAACTGCAATGCTTCCTTTATTTGATGTCGTTTTATCTTATCCAATATATTGGCTAAAAATTCCTGGCTGTCTATATCCATCTTATGCAGATACCATAGTCTCTCTATAATCAGGGCTAAAGCGACGATTGAACACAAAAGTATCGGCCACATCACCGGCCCTCCAGCCAGGAATACCTGCCATAAAGTCATCTTGTATAGGTCCATACCTGTAACCTCCCTGTGAATTTATTTTTAAGGCTCATTTCTGCTTTTCAATAGCATCCACCCTCTCCCGGGCATACTTGCCTTGAGGGACATCCATCGATATTACCTTTTTATAAATGTTTATTGCCTCTTTAAATTTTTCCTGGTCTTCATAAACTTTGGCTACCCTCAAGAATGCCTTTACTCCTAAATCTTTATTTTCAGAATAAAGATAAGGGACTTTTAAATACTCTACAACTGCCTCATTAATTTTACCTTGAATTTGTTGAATTTCTGCAATCTTAAAATGGATTTCCGCCATTTCCCTGACCGGCACTAAATCCAGGCTCTTATAATAATATTCCAATGCCTCATCGTATTTTGCCAATTTTAGAAAAATATCCCCTAACTTAGGATAGATTAAATGGGCAAGATTGGGGTAACTTTTTAGTTTATCCTTATAAGCCTCTATGGCTAAATCGGACTTTTCCTGCCTGGTATAAATGTCGGCTATGGCAATGGCTGCCTGACCCGCAAGGTCTGATTCGCTTAATTCTATTACCTTTTTAAAATTACTTATCGCTTCCGCATACCTGGCTTCTTCGGTATAAATCGAAGCTAATGCATAATAAGTATCGGGTATTAAATTGCTATTGGGAAAATCATGTATAAGGGAAGAAAAATACTTAATGGCCGCATTTAAATCATTTTGCCTGTAATAATATTCTCCCAGCCACCACATAATTTCTGCGGTGAGACTTGAATCCGGATATTTAGTGCGCAGCATGTTAAATCTGGACATCGCCTCTTTTTCATTGCCCATCCGGTAATAAGCATCGGCGATTTCGTATTCGGCTTTCTGAATGAGTTCCGCATCCTGGTTATACAATCTTATAATATTCTTAAATACTTCTATTGCCTGGTTAAATTCGCCCAGGTTATACAGACTCGTCCCCAACAGATATATTGCCTGGGGCGCAAGACCGCTATCTTTAAATTCTCCTTGAAACTTCTGAAAAGTATCTCTGCTGGAATTGTAGTCCTGTTTTTGAAAATAGGCTAACCCTAAAGCATAAATCGCATCGTCTAAGAGCTTGGAATCAGGGAAGTTCCTCTTAAAGTTTAAAAAGCTCATCACCGCCCCTTCATAATTTAACAGCTTCAGCATCGTAATTCCTGACTGATATTGGACATAATCGCTGTACAAACTATCCGGGTAATCTCTTAATATGCTGTCATAAGTCTGTTGGGCACTGGTATAATCGCCTGAATCCTGATAAGCATCTCCTATCTGACAGAGAGCGCTGATTTTAAATATTTTATCCTCACTGTGTTTAACAATCTTCTGAAATTCCTGTATAGCTTCTTTAAACTCCCCTTCCTTAAGATAAACCCAGGCAAGCCCATAGTGTAATTTATCAACCATCTCCCCCGGCACAGATTTAGAAGAGATTTTTAGAGCGGCCTCTCTATATGTATTTATAGCTTCTTTGTATTCGCCAAGATTATAAAGCGCATCTGCCTTGCCGAGATAGCCTTGAATCAAGGTCAGGGGGTCAGAGGTAGACTTTAATAATTCGTCGTAAATATTTTTTGCCTCGGCGAATCTATCGGTTTCAAAGTAAAGAATCGCTTTGCCCAGATATAAAACATCAAGGCTTCGTTTATCTACAAGGCCGGCCGGCACTGAAGAAAACGTATCGCCTGCCTGCTCGTAGCGTTTTAGTTTTAGATTCGCCCATCCTAAGCCTAATCTTGATAACGCCTGTATTTTGGGGTCATTCGCATTCAAAATAACCTTATTATAGCCCTCGATAGCCTCTTCGAAATTATCTAAATAGTAATCCGATTCAGCCAGATAAAAATACAGATAGGATATTTTTGATGAATCCTTAGAGTATATTTTAATATACGATTTAACCCTTTCTTTAAGGGCCGTGTAATCTTTTAAATTGTAGAGACACTCGATTATTTTGAAAGTGGATTCCTGAGCCTGCGGTTGTTTAGGGAATTTTTCTTCCACAATTTTAAAATTCTCCAGCGCCTCTTTAAACTTCTGTTCCTGGAATAAACACCACCCAAGTGAATAATAAGCGGATACGGTATAAGACGAACCCGGGAATTCATCGATTATCCTTTTATAATACGCACCGGCCCTGGAGAAATTGTTCCCCTTAAAATGCACCTCTGCAATCCAATAAAGAACCGCATCCTTCTTATCCTTTGCCCCGGGTTGATCCAAGAGTTCCTCGAATTTCTTCAATGCTTCCAGAAACTTATTCTGATGAAAATAAGACTCGCCGATCAACAGATTTACTTCGGCTAATCTGGAGGAGGCCGGATAATTCTTTAAAAACCGCTCGAAGAGAGATATGGCGACATCATAGAAACCATCGTCAAATGCCTTTTGTGCCACGAAAAGCGACTCTGCTTCCTTGCTATCTTCCTGCGCAAAGGCGGCCGAATGAAAAATACCAAAGCAGGGCTGACTTAATAATACCAAAGAACAAATGACCGCTAACAAAACACTGGTTTTGATATTTTTAATTTTTAATTTTATCATTTTAATTTTTTTATACTGCACGGATATATTTCAAACTATACCACTTCTTTATCCGCTCTTCAATATCTTTCTTAAGAACGCTGCGGTGTAAGATTTATCTATACCCGACAGTTCTTCCGGGCTGCCGCAGGCAATAACCCAACCGCCCTTATCTCCGCCTTCGGGCCCCAAATCGATTATATAATCAACGCATTTTATAACTTCCGGGTTGTGTTCAATCACAATAACCGTATTACCGCGGTTCGCCAGCCTTTGCAGGACAAAAAGAAGCTTTTCCACATCAGCGAAATGAAGCCCGGTGGTGGGTTCATCTAATATATACAACGTTTTACCCGTAGAGCGCTTGCTTAACTCAGCGGAAAGTTTTATCCGCTGTGCCTCGCCTCCGGATAAAGTGGTCGCGGACTGTCCCAGCTGGATATAACCCAAACCTACATCGTAAAGCGTAAGCAAAATATTCTTTATCTTGGGGACGTTGTTAAATAAGTTCAATGCTTCTTCTGTCGTCATCTCTAAAACATCGGCGATGGATTTGCCTTTATATTTTACCTCCAGTGTTGCCTCGTTAAAACGCCTGCCCTTACATACATCGCATTTTACATAAATATCGGGCAGGAAATGCATCTCAATCTTTTTTATGCCGTCTCCCCCGCATGACTCGCAGCGGCCTCCTTTTACATTAAACGAAAATCTCCCCGGCTTAAACCCCCTTATCCGCGCTTCGGGAAGGCTGCTATAGATATCCCTTATATGGCTGAACACTCCCGTATAAGTGGCGGGGTTAGAGCGCGGGGTTCTGCCTATGGGAGACTGGTCAACCACAATAAGCTTATCAATGTTTTCTATTCCGGTAATCCTATCGTGAAGCCCCGGTTTTTCATTCGATTTATAAAGTTCCTTGGCGAGCCTCCTGTGCAATATATCGTCTATCAAAGATGATTTCCCGGAACCGGACACGCCGGTTACGCCGATAAAAACCCCTAAAGGGAATTTTACATCTATGTTTTTCAGGTTATGTTCCCGCGCACCTTTTATTTCTAAAAATTTTTTATCCTGCCAGCTTCTCCTCTTTAGAGGCAGCGGTATCATAAGCTCTCTTCTTAAATATTTTGCCGTGAGAGACGTAGATTGAGCCAACAATTCTTCTTTTGTCCCTGAAAAAACCACTCTACCGCCGTGCCTGCCTGCACCGGGCCCTAAATCTACGATATAGTCAGCTGAACGTATCACGGATTCGTCGTGTTCAACTATAATCAGCGTGTTACCTAAGTCCCTCAGCGTCTTTAAAGTAGAAATTAATTTAGCGGTATCTTTCTGATGCAAACCGATACTAGGCTCATCCAGGATGTAAAGAACACCCACAAGCCCTGAACCAACCTGGGTAGCCAATCTTACCCTCTGCGACTCACCTCCGGAGAGCGTGGAACTTTTCCTGTCCAGAGTAAGATAGTCAAGGCCTACGTCAATACAAAATTCAAGCCTCTGTAATACTTCTTTTAAGATCTGATGTGCGATTAAACTTTGTCTTTCCGTCAATTTCATCCGGCGGAAAAAATCCCTGCTTTCTTTAATAGCCATTTTTACCACCGCATAGATATTTTTTCCGTTTATGGTAACCGCCAGGGCTTCTTTTTTAAGCCTCGCACCCTCACATACAGGACAAGGAAGGCTTGACATAAACCGGTGTATCTCTGTCTTCAAATATTCGCTTTGTGTCTGGTGGAATAATCTTTCCAGGTGCGGAATAACCCCCTCAAAACGTTTATCCGCAACATATTCTTCCGTACCGTAAAGTATGATTTTCTGCACATCCTTTTTTAATTTCTTGAAAGGCATATCTAAGTCAAAGCCAATCTGATCGGCAAGTTGGCGTATAAGCCAGCGATAATAAAGAATGTATCCCCTGCCGCCGCGTTTCCAGGGTTCAATCGCCCCTTCGTTTATGGATTTATTTTTATCAGGTATAACCAAATCCGGGTCGAATTCCAGTTTTATACCCAGACCGTTACAGGCAGGACATGCGCCGAAAGGGGAATTAAAAGAAAAAAACCTGGGCTCAATTTCCGGCATATTAATGCCGCATTTGACACAAGCGTATTGCTCGCTAAAAATTAATTCCTGAAGAGTCTTGTGTTTCAGATCGTGCGTATCACGTTTTTGACTGGTGACTCGGGGTACCCACGCTGAAGCGTGGGTCGGGTGACTGGTGACTATAACTGTTCCCTTGCCCACCTTGAGCGCTGTCTCAATCGAATCAATGAGCCTGGTTTTGATTTCAGGCCTTATAACGAGCCTGTCCACTACAACTTCAATATTGTGCAGCTTATATCTATCGAGTTTTATCTTCAGGGGCAGTTCATAAAATTTAGCGTCAATGCGGCAACGGACAAAGCCGGCCTTTTGAATTGTCCCGGAGATATCCTTATATTCCCCTTTCCTGCCTGCTATCAAAGGGGCTAAAATCTGTATCGGCGTATTTACGGGTAACTGCATTACTTTCTCCACTATCTCCTGAGCACTCTGCCTTTCTATAGGCTGTCCGCATTTATAGCAGTAAGGGCTGCCGACCCGCGCGAACAAAAGCCTTAAATAATCGTAGATTTCCGTCTGAGTCCCTACTGTAGACCTGGGATTGCCGCCGGCGTTCCTCTGTTCAATAGATATAGCCGGCGATAAACCTTCGATGTATTCCACATCCGGTTTCTGCAGCTGTTCCAGGAACTGACGGGCATAGCTGGATAAACTTTCTACATAGCGGCGCTGGCCTTCGGCATAAATAGTATCAAAGGCAAGGCTGGACTTGCCTGAGCCGGAAAGCCCGGTAATCACAATGAATTTATTACGCGGCAGCTTAAGGTTTATTTCCTTAAGATTATGTTCTTTTGCGCCTCTAATGATTATAAATTCTTCCATACTTACCGGAAATAAAGCCCCTGTAAATTAAAACCTGATTTATTTTTACAGGGGCTCTATTTTTAGTTAAGCTTATCTCTTCTTCTTCCTCTTTTTACCGCCTCTCAACATCTTAGCACAAGAGACATCGCCCTGTTTGTCTACGAAGTAAAGATACCCTTCTTTTCTCTTGATGCCGCATTTAGCTACCTTCTTGGGTTTGCCTCCCTTTTGTTTCCCTCTTGCCATCTTTGCACAGGAAACATCACCCTGTTTATCCACGTAGTAGAGGTAACCCTTCTGGCGCTTAATACCTACTTTCATTGATTTCTGTGCCATATTCTATTTTCACCTCCTCTCAAACTTTCCAACGATTGATAAAATTTTCTATGTTCCTATCCTTACCGGTTGTAAAATCTGTTTTAAAACAGCCACCGCTGACAGCACTGCCAGATAGCTTGTTTTCGGGTTATCCGGATGTAAAATATTTTCGGTGCGGGTAAATATCTTTCCCGCGCTTGATTCTATCCGGATTTCATGGATATTCCTCTTAACCTTAGGTGAAGCTATAATTTTAACCCGCGTATTAACTGCGCCTATGCCGGAAATACTTAATATGCCGGCCACATTGATATTCTGCGGGAAAAATCTTATTGCCTGTTGGGCAGTCCCGGAAAATAACAGCGTATCTTTCCTAATCTTTCCCAGATTTAATTTTTTAGCCTGTATATATCTGACTCCTTTAAAGGCAAGGGGGTTTTTGTATGTCGTCAAAACAACGCTCTTTATCTTTCCCATGACCGCTGCCTTTAAAGCATCTATCCCGCTTACAGCACCGCTGGGTATGTAGACTTTAGAACGGTAATAACCGCCTAATTTTGAAAGTTGTCCAACGCGGTTAACTATACCTCCTACGCTCATAATCATAATGTCCCGGCCGCAAGACAATGTCTCTTTAGCGATATGCCAGGAACTATCTGCAGAGGCCGCTTCAATCACCAGTTCGGATTTACGGATTAAATCTTGCAAACTTGCAATTGCTAAAAGTTTATTATTCGACACGGACTCCGATAATTTTTCGGATTTACCGGAAATTTTATCGTAAAGAGCAACTAACTCTGTCTTCTTAGAAAAATCATTAACAATCATTTTTGCCAATGATGACCCTATTGCCCCGCAGCCCACAATTCCGATTTTCAATAATTTTTTCATATGAATAGTCACAAGGTCACAAGTAAAGTTTCTACTGGTGACTTTGTGACTTTGTGACTTTTACGACTATATTATCAATCAGCCGCGTCTTGCCGATACGCACGGCTAAGGCAATAAGACATTTATCAGCAATCTTTTCTAAAGGTTTGAGGTTTTTTAAATCCACAATGGAAATATATTCAATCCTTGCGGTCTTCTTTGACCCGATGAACTCCCCGATTTTTTTAATAATGCACTGGCTGCTTCTTTCTCCGGATTTAATTAAATCTTTGGCAAACTTTAGTGCCTGTGGTAAACACAGGGCTTCCTGTCTCTCTTTCTCATTCAGGTAGATATTCCTGGAACTCAATGCCAATCCGTTCCTATGTCTTACAATCGGCATCACCCTTATCCTTATCGGCATATTCAAATCTTCAACCATCTTCTGAATAATAATTGCCTGTTGGGCGTCTTTCCGGCCAAAATAAGCTCTATCGGGCTGCAGGATATTAAATAATTTAGCAACCACAGTGGCCACTCCGCGGAAATGGCCGCACCTGGCAGTACCGCAAAGCACATCGCTCAATTGTTCAACTACAACATATGTCTTAAAACCCAGGGGATACATCAGTTTTGCCCCGGGATAAAATAAAAAATCCACATTGTGTTTCCGGCAAAGATGGATGTCTTGCTTCATGGGACGCGGATAACGGCTGAAATCTTCAGTTGGTCCGAATTGAATAGGATTGACAAATATACTTAACACTACAAAATCATTTTCTTTGCGGGCTTTTCGGATAAGGCTAAGATGCCCCTCATGCAATGCTCCCATAGTCGGCACGAAACCGATGGTCTTATTCTTGAGTTTCAGCCCTCGCACTATCTCCTGCATCACCGGTATGCTTCTAATTATACGCATCTTTACCGCTTTTTTCGTTGTAGCCGTTTAGCTCGTTTGGTCTTACGTTTTATGCTTTTTCTGGTGACATGGTGACTTTGTCCCCTTCGGGGAGGCTTGCGCACTGACCTTGCGACTTTTTTCGATTTAGCCTGCAGCTTTCTCACAACTTCGGGCGCTATTTCTCCCAATGGTCCTAAGACAAATTCGCGCTCTAAGATACGCGGATGAGGTATACACAATGCCTCTTCATTAATACACAAATCTCCGTAAGTCAGGATGTCTAAATCAATTGTCCGCGGGCCATTTTTAACCACCCGCACCCTTCCAAGGCTTGATTCAATTTTATGTAACTCCTGCAAAAGCTGGTAAGGATTAAGCTCAGTTTCAATCTCTATTACACCGTTAAGATACGGACCCTGGACAGGCCCGCCCTGGGGAAAACTCTCAATGATCCGGGAAATCTTTCTAACCCGGGTACCTATAAGCATCATAATCTTCCTTATAGCAGTATTAATATAATACTGCCTGTCACCTAAATTAGAACCGACACCGATGTAACAGGTTATCATAAGTTTTTCTTCAACCTTTCAACTGCCTCCTGTATCCGCGAGCCATCCACAGTAAGAGCAAAACGTATATAACCTTCTCCGTATTTGCCAAACCCCACACCCGGAGTCACTACGAGATCTGCTTTTTGTAACAATTGCCGAGTGAAATCAATGGACTTCTCACCCTTAGGAATTTTTGCCCAGACATAAAATGTCGCCTTGGGCTTATCTATCTGCCAACCCAAAGAATTAAGCCCATCTACCAATATATCTCTGCGGTTTTGATAAAGCCGGCACATTTTCCGGATATGTTCCTCGGAATTTACCAAAGCGACTATCGCAGCAACCTGGATTGCCGAAAATATCCCGGAATCGATATTGGATTTGACCTTTGCCAATGCGGCAACTAAATTCTCATTGCCGCAAGCCCAGCCTACACGCCAGCCGGTCATATTGCAGGTCTTGGAAAGCGAATGAAACTCAATACCCACTTCTTTGGCGCCTTCCACTTCCAAAAAACTAGGGGGCTTATAGCCGTCATAGGTCATCTCGGAAT
>Ga0315268_10002724_pt1 | contig 19777 bp, 17 predicted proteins | sample C1_top_MG_FD_204535 | JGI IMG/M metagenome (GOLD analysis project Ga0315268, IMG submission 204535) | Sediment microbial communities from Yellowstone Lake, YNP, Wyoming, USA - C1_top | ecosystem: Environmental > Aquatic > Freshwater > Lake > Sediment | place: USA: Wyoming | collected 2017-08-01
GAGGAAGTGAAAAACAAAACCGTCGTCGGGTGTTGCAGGGCGACGTCCCTGCGCACCCTCGGCGAGGTGTCACCAAAACCGGGATGTTGACAACACCGCCGCCGTCATAGACGGAATGACCCCGCGCGGGGAATCTGAGCACCCCGCGGGTGTCGTATCTCCGCAACCAATGACCTCAGCGAGCGCCGAACTGGGCGCAGCATGCTGCGCCCCTACGAAGGGTCAAAGGCGCCGGACATAACGTTAGCCGAGCCAAATCATCTTGGCCCAGAGAAGCGCAAGTCCCGCCAAGAATCCGAGCAAGGCCTGATATTCCCGGTTGCGGAGGTATTGCGAAGTGGAGAATTGTCCGCGGGCGGCGGTTCCCCGAGTGAGGCGCGGAAAGAACAGAGGGACACGCTCGGCATATTCCTCGAAAGCCGCGCCGTATTTGCCGCGCAACTCGGCTTCTTCGCGGCGCATGACGATGGAGTAGAAGAGCGCGAAATAGGCGCCTACGAGGACCGCGGCGAGCCAGGAATGTCCGGCCACGATGACGCCGACCGCGAGGACAGCGCTGCCGAGATAGAGAGGATTGCGCGTGAAGGCGTAGGGGCCGGAGGTGGTGAGCTCTTCGTGCTTGCGCAAATGGCCGGCGGCAGCGGCGCGTACGGCGAGGCCAAACAAGCCAATCACGGCGCCGAAAGCCAGCGACTCGTAGCCGGGCTTCGCGAGCCAGGCAAAAAGTACGGCAACCGGATAGCCGACTCGTACGCGCCAGCGGACCCAGAGATCGCCCGCGCCATCCATCAAGCAATCCCCAGGCGGCGCTCAATCGCGGAGACGACCTGATCCAGGGTGATTGAAAGCATCGAACGGGCAGGCTTGTCGGTGCGCTTGTAGGTGGTCTCCTCGTCGCCGGCGTTTCGGACAACGACATCGGTGATGGTGTAGGGGCCGTTGCGGGCGGGATCGGTGGGGCCGTAGAGCCCCACGACCGGAGTGGTCAAGGCAGCGGCGAGATGCAGGGGGCCAGTGTCTCCGGACACCACGAATTTGGCGCGCTTCAGCAAGGCCATCAATTCGGGAATTTCGAGCGAAACGAGGACTGGTTCAGGCTCACCGGCCACCAAGCGCACGGCTTCAGCGAGTTTTCGCTCGCCGGGTCCGTAATTCACCACGCCGCGCCAGCGGTACTTTTGCATCAGACGGCGGTGGAGGTGGCCGTACTGCTCAGCGGGCCAGCACTTCCCCGCCCAGCCCCCACCGGGATTCAGGACGTAATAGTCCTTCAAGCCGCGGCCTTCCAGCACCTGCTCGACCCGCGCATTGGCTTCGAGCGGGACCTTCAAAGGAAATACGGCGGAGGTGAACTTCGCGCCGACCGCATAGGCCAGCGACATATTCTGTTCGACGACGTGGCCTTGCTTGGGGATGATCGGCAGGCTGTAAAACATGGCGGCGCCGCTTTCGCGGGCGTGAGAGCGGCTGAATCCCACGCGTTGCTGGGAGCGCGAAAAAAACATCAGCAGCGCGGACTTGTACAGACCCTGGAAATCAATCGCGCAGGTGTAATGGGCGCGGCGCAACTCGGCGATCGTCGCGCGGATGCCCTTCCAGGAAGAACGGTCAAAAAGAATCACGTGATTCAGATCCGGATTGCCCTTCAGGAGCGCGCGCCAGCGCGACTCCACGACCCAGTCAATCCGGGCGCGCGGGAAGGATTCGCGCAGGGCGTGGGCCGCCGGGAGCGTGTGGACGACGTCGCCCATCGAGCCGAGGCGCACGACCAGAAAGCGCTCAGCCATCGCCGCCCCCGCGAACCTGCGCAAGAAGATCGCGCGTGGAGTGTTGCTTGGGATCGCCGACGATGGCGATGCGGATGCCCAAACGGGCGGCGACTTCGCGTTCGGGAACCGTGTCGGAGGTGTAGTCGGTGCCCTTGGCGTGAACGTCGGGGCGGAGGGCGACCAGAAGCGGCTCGACATTCGGCTCGTCGAAAATCGTAACGTAGTCCACTGCGGCCAGAGCGGCGACCAACTCGGCGCGGGCCAGTTCCGGCAGGATGGGGCGGCCCGGCCCCTTCAACACGTGTGCGCCGGAATCTGAATTGACGCCGACAACCAAAATGTCCCCTTCGCGGCGCGCGCCTTCGAGATAGCGGATGTGGCCGACGTGGAGAATGTCGAAGCAGCCGTTGGCCAGGACAATGCGCTGGCCGCGGCGGCGATGGTCGTCGAGCCGGCGGGCGAGCTTATCACGGGGCAGAATTTTCGCGCGCGTGTTCATGCCTTCGGCTGGCTCGAATCGCCGCCCGGGACGAGGGAAGTGGCCGCACTGCGGATGGCTTCGTCCAGTTCGCGCCGGGTGACGGTCGCGGTGCCGCGCTTCATCACCACGATGCCACCGGCAAAATTGGCGAGGTGCGCCGCTTCGAGGTAGCTGGCCCCCGCGGCAAGCGCAAGAGTGAAAACGGCAATGACGGTGTCCCCGGCGCCGGTTACATCGGTCACCTGATCGCTACCGTAGATGGGAATGTATTGCGGCTTGGAGCCGCGCTCGAAGACGGCCATGCCGTCTTTGCCCCGCGTGACGACCAGGGCCTTCAAGTCGAGCTTGCGGAGAGTCTGTGCGGCCAGGCGTTCGAGCGTGGCGGTGTCGGTGCCGATGGACGTGTGGTAGAGCGCTTCCAATTCCGGCTCGTTGGGCGTGGCCGCGGTGACACCGCAGCCGCGGTAATCGAGCATGGAGTAGCGAGAGTCGAGAGTGAGAAGCTTCGCGCCGAGCCCGCGCACAAGCGCCGGCGTCACGGCTCCGCAGCCGTAATCCGAAACCAACAGAGCGGACGCGCGGCGCGCAAGCTGTTTTGCTTTGCGGGCGAGCGCAGCCTGCACATTCTTGGGCAACGCGCCCGACGGCTCGCGGTCCACCCGGAGCACTTGCTGGCGAGTGGTGTGCGTCCAGCCGGCGAGGTAGCGCGATTTGGTCGTGGTGGTCCAGCCGCGGAGGCGGATTATGCCGGAGGTGTTCACCTTTTTGCGCTGAAAGTAGGCGACGAGGGCATCGCCGGCAGGATCGCGTCCGACCACGCCGACGGGCAGAACGCGCGCGCCGAGGTCGGCCAGATTGTTCGCTGCGTTTGCGCCACCGCCGGGAAGCATGTCCGTCTGGCGATGCCGCAGGATCAGGACCGGCGCTTCGCGGGAGACACGGGAGATTTCGCCGAAGACGAATTCATCGACAACCAGATCGCCGAGGACGGCGACCGTCTGGCGGGAAAAAGATTCCAACAGATCGGCCAAACGACTGAGGTCTGCACTCACCGCGGTCCCTCCAAAATGAGCTCCACAGCCGCGGGCAGGTCTTCGGCTACTTGATAGGGGATGTGCGCCCAGTTGGTGCGGTTCCATTCGTACTCGCCGCGGCCGTAGCCGGTCATCACCAGAATGCCTTGCGCGCCGACGCTGTGCGCCATGTCGATATCGGCAAATTGATCGCTGACGACCCAGGAGCCTTTCAGCTCGACTTCCTGCTCGCGCGACGCGCGCACCAGCATCCCGGGAAGCGGCTTGCGGCAGCGACAGTTGTCGGCGGCGATGTGCGGGCAATAGTAGATGGCGTCGACGAAGGCTTCGGAGGCGGCAAGCTCCGCGGCCATGCGCGCGTGGGTGCGCTGCACCAATTCTTCAGGAAAAAATCCGCGGCCCACACCAGACTGGTTGGTTACCACGATCACCGGGTATCCCGCCTGATTGAGCCGGCGAATCGCTTCGGCAGCGCCGGGCAATAGACGGAAGCGGCTGAGGTGATTCATATAGCCGACTTCTTCGGCGATGGTGCCGTCGCGGTCGAGAAAGACGGCAGTGCTGCGACGCGGAACGCTATTCACTCGCTGAGCTCCCACTGCAGCGGCTGGAATCGATCTGCGTGAGCGCGGCGGAGAAGACCGAATCCGCGTCCACGCGGGTCATGCAGCGATGGTCGATCGGGCAGTGCCGCAAAAAACAGGGACTGCATTCCACCTCTTGCTGGACCAGGGCGAAATGCGGCGTCACCGGAGACGTCCCGTACGGATCCGTCGGCCCGAAAATGGCCACGCCGCGCAGGCCCACCGCCGCGGCCACATGCATCGCGCCGGAATCGTTGCCGACAAATAGATGACACGCCGCAAACAAAGCGGGCAATTCGCCAATGCGCGTCTGGCCCACCAGGCCGATCGGGCGATGGCGCATTTCGGCGGCGATTCGCCGCGCGATTTCCTGTTCCGAGGCCCCGCCGAAAAGTATCACATCGGCGTTGAACTCATCAATCAGCCGGTCGGCGACTTCTGCGTAGCGCTCCGGCAACCAGCACTTCGCCGAGCCGTAGGCGGCGCCGGGGGCCAGCGCGACGCGCAACGCGCCGCGGGGCGAGCCAGCGCGTACGAGCGCAGATTCGGCGGCTTCGCGGGCTTCGGCGGGAAGGCGCAAATGAATTTCGTTCACCGTGGGCAATTGGTCGAGCCAGCCCGCGCGGCGGAGCAGTTCGAGATAGTAATAGCGCTCGTGCGGCGGAACCTCACCCTTCTTAGGAACGGCAATGGCGCGGGTCAGCAGCCAGCCGCGGGCGTCGCGGGAATAGCCGATGCGCTCCGGGATGTGAGCGCGCCAAGCGATCCACGCGGCTTCAAAGGCATTTTGAAGCAAAAGAGCGACGTCGAATCGCTCGCGGCGCAATTCTCCGGCCAGCCGTTCAACGCCGAAGAGGCCGCGGTGCGCGCCAGTGTGGTCAAAAACAATTACGCGGTCGGCAAAAGGCTGTCCGGCATAAAGATCGGCGACCCAGGGCCGCGCCAGAATCGAGATGTGCGCGTCGGGCCAGCGCGAGCGGGCGGCCTCGAGCGCCGGGATGGACATCACAGCGTCGCCAACCCAGTTCGTCGCTCGGACGAGGATTTTCATGGCGACGCCTCGAGCTTGCGGCCGAGAACCTCCCGGGCCGTTTGCCAGAACGAGTCCGCGTCGGTGATTTCCAGGCTGACGCGCGAAACAAAAAGAGGGAGATTCTGGAACGCGACATCGCGCAGGTTGAACACGTCCTTCTCGGTGCAAAGCAGAGCTTCTGCGCCGACGGCGCGCGCGCGGCGCTCGATCTCGTCGGCGTCACGCTCGGTGAAGTAGTGATGGTCGGGAAAGACCAGTTGGCCCACGACTTCCATACCCCAGTTTCGTGCATCCGCGAAAAATGCGGGTGGATTGCCGAGGCCGCAAAAGAGAAAAACTTTTTTGCCGAGCCATTCGCCGGCACCAGCAGGAACGCGACTCCGCTCGAATGGTTGAATGTCGACCAGCGTGGCTTGCGCGTAGAAAATGGGGGCCTGGGAATAGCGCCGGACGACCGCTTCGAGGGCCGGGGCGTGCGTGGTCCGAGTGATGACGACGATGTCGGCCCGGGCGATGGCGCTTTTCGGTTCCCGCAGACGGCCCGCGGGAAGCAGACGGCCGCTGCCAAATGGGTCGCTGGAATCGATGAGCAGAATGTCGAGATCGCGGGCGAGTTGCAGATGCTGAAAGCCGTCGTCGAGGATGAACCATTCGATGCCGAGTTTTTCGAGCGCCCGACCGTGGGAATAGCGGTCGGCACCCACGCCGATGCGCGCTTTCGAGCCAAGCCTGACGCCCAACAAATAGACTTCGTCGTTGATGAGGCTGTCGAGCAAGATCTGCCCCCGCGCGCTTTGCGGAATTGAGACAGAGTCGGCCCGCACACCGCCCTTGTAGCCTCGGGCGAGAATGCCAATACGCTTTCCCTCGGCGTGCAGTTTTTCGGCAAGCCAGAGTACGAACGGAGTTTTGCCGGTGCCGCCGACGGTCAGATTGCCGACGCTGATGACCACGCCGTTGAGGCGCTTCGGTGTGAAGATTCCCTTGCGATACAGCCAGACCCGACAACGCACGACGACTCCAAAGGCCCACGAGGCCGGAAGGAGCAGCGCGCTGAGTGCGGGGTGCAGCTTCATGCGGCGCTTCCCTTCTCCGTGAGATACGGGGCCAGGCGGTCGAGGCATTTCTGGGTGGCGCCGCGATTCTGCTCGACCAAGGCGCGCGCGACGCGGCCCATGCTCTCGCGCAGCGAGTCGTTTTCGATGAGCTCGACCCACGCGCGGCCGAGGTCGATGCCGCTATTCACTTGAAGGCCGGCCTGCGTGGATGAAAACTGCGCGGCCATGTCGCGAAAATTGTCCATCGAAGGGCCAAAGACGGGCGGTCTGCCGAACCAAGCCGGCTCGAGAATGTTGTGGCCTCCGGCGGGAACGAGCGAGCCGCCGACAAAAGTGGCGTCGGCCAAGCGATAAAGACCCGCGAGTTCGCCGACGGAATCAAGCAGAAGCACGTCGGCGGCTTCGTCAAGGGTGTCATTCAGTTGGAGCGCGCTGCGCCGAGCGAGAATCCAGCCGTCGTCGGCGACGATGCGCGCCGCGGCGTCGAAACGTTCCGGCTTGCGCGGGGCGAGCACCAGCAGGGCGCGACGCCATTTCCGCTGCACGATGTCGAACGCGGCGAGCACTTCCTCCTCTTCATCGGCCACGACACTTCCGGCAACGACCAGCGGCCAGCGCTCCTGCTGCGCGATTTGGGATTCGAGCCAGGTGACCAGCGGTCCGGCTGACGGCGGGGCCAAGTCGTATTTCAGATTTCCGACGACTTCGACGCGATCCTCCGGCGCGCCGAGATCGAGGAGGCGGCGCGCGTCGTCGCGGCTCTGCATCAGGAACAACGCCGCGTCGGCCAGCACGCGCTCCAGAAATCCGGTGAGCATCCAGTTCAGACGGCGATAGCGCCGAAAAGAACGCGCGGAGATGCGGCCGTTTACGAAAACGACCGGCACGTTTTCGCGGCGTAGTTCACGCAGGAAGTTCGGCCAGATTTCCGTTTCCATCACCACGACCAGCGTTGGCCGGACCGCGGCCAGAACGCGACGTAACGGGCCAACCCAGTCGAAAGGAAAATAGAAAATCGCGTCGGCGAAGGTGAATCGCTCGCGCGCAAGGCGCTGGCCCGTGGCGGTGGTGGTGGAAATGACGAGACGCAGCCCCGGGAAACGCTCCTTCAGTTTTCGTGCCAGCGGCAGTGCGGCGATGGCTTCGCCGACCGACACGGCGTGAATCCACACAGGGCCGACCGTTCCTGGAGGAGTGCGCGGAAAACCGGGCGGAAGAAAGCCCATTCGCTCCCGAAGATTGTGGACGTACTTCCCTTGGCGAAGCCCTTTCACAAAGAAATAGGGCAGGAGGAGAACCATCCCCATGGCGGTGAGCAAGCTGTAAAGAAAATACATAAATGAGCCGTGCCGCTTGGCCTCCGGCGGCCGACGGATTGAGTATTATAGTGGAGCCCCGGGCGGAACTTGTGGCGAACTTGCGGGGGCAACTCCTGAAAGACAGGTGCATCCTAGTAGCTGAAATGCGGCCGATTCTCCCAGCGATCGCCCTCGTCGGATTACTCAGCGGGAGCACCGTCTGCGCGCAGACCGACCCCAACAAGATGCCGGCGCGCGACGCGCATCAAGGCGTGGTCATCGCAGTGGACACCTACCACACCGAGGCGCAGGCCAAGGAGAAGTTCGGGAAGAAAAATCCGTACGGGGCGGGGATTCTGGCGGTTGAAGTCGTGATGCGGAACGACAACGACCGCGCAGTGAAGGTTGATTTCGAGACCATCCGGCTGCTGCTGGCGGCGCCGGGTCAACAGCGGCAGCGGCTGGCTCCGCTCGCGCTCGAGGATGTAATCAACAAGGTTCTCTACAAGGGCGGCGCACCCGACGCGACAAAGCCGCGAACGCCCCTTCCGCGACTCCCCAGATCCTCAAAACCGTCGAAGGACTGGCAGGAACTCGAAGAAAAATGGCGGCCGATGGTTTTCGAGATGGACATCCTGCCGCCGAAATCCACCATCCGAGGGGTGATGTTCTTCGACGTGAACCACTATTTCGATTGGGTGCAGTACGCACGGCTCTATGTCCCCGATGTGGCGTTCGAACAGGACGGGAAAGCGCTGCTGTTTTTCGAGGTCGAACTCGCGCCCATTGTGCGGCAGTAGGCCGCGCTCAAAGCGAATTGCGCGAAAATTCAGCAGAACAAAGTGCAGATCCCTCGGGCCGATGCGTCGGCCCTCGGGATGACGACTGGTAGGACCTTTCGGCAGATTGCCCGTGCGAGACGGGCAGCGCAGTCCGCGGCAGCGGGCGCAGCATGCTGCGCCCCTACGATAGGCAATCTGAATCCAGCCGGCAAAAGCGGGCGTCACGTGAATTACCGGAGGCGGGCGCAGCACACAGCGCCCCTACCGCCGCGAAGTCTCGTTGAGATCCTTTGTCCGCCAGAATGATGGCGGACTCAGAATGACACGCAATTGGATTCATCCGCGGAGAACACAACCGGGATGGGAGTGATTTGCCGGATGCGCGCGCGTCGGATAGAATCGTTGCGTTCCACGGGCTCACTGCATGAATCTCCTTGACGACCTGAACCCCCAGCAGCGCGAAGCTGTCGAAGCGACCGAAGGGCCGGTGCTGGTCCTGGCGGGCGCGGGCAGCGGCAAAACGCGGGTGATTACCTACCGCGTCGCTTACCTTGTGGCACGGGGCACGCCGGGAGAAAACATCCTCGCCGTCACCTTTACCAACAAGGCCGCGGACCAGATGAAGGAACGCGTGACGCGGCTCCTGCTGGGCAGTGGGCGCCCCACCGGCGAACCCTGGATTTCCACGTTCCACTCCTTCTGCGCACGACTGCTGCGGCGGGAGGCGCCGCGGCTGGGGCTGCGGCGCGACTTCGCCATCTATGACGAAGACGATCAGGCTGCGGCGGTGAAGCTGGCCCTGAAGAATCGGGGGCTCGAAGAGGACGGCTACACGCCGCGGGGGCTCCTCGATCGCATCAGCTTTGCGAAAAATCACGGCCTTTCAGCCGAGGAAGCCGCGTCGCAGACCCTGGACGAGCGAGGCGAAGTGCTCGCTGACGTTTTTCGCGCCTACGAGGAGATTTTGAGGAAGGCCGGTGCGCTGGACTTTGATGACTTGCTGTTGCGTGCCGTCGAACTGCTGCGGGAGCACGCAGAGGCGCGGGAGAAATGGAGCGGGCGTTTCCGCCACCTCCAGGTGGACGAATACCAGGACACGAACCGCGTGCAGTACGAATTGGTGCGGCTGCTGGCGGGGGAGCGGCAAAACCTGTGCGTGGTCGGAGACGAAGACCAGTCCATTTACAGTTGGCGCGGCGCCGACGTGGGCAACATCCTGCGGTTTGCCGAGGATTTTCCGCGGGCGCGGGTGGTGCGGCTCGAGGAAAACTACCGCTCGACGCAGAGCATCCTGGACGCGGCGGGCGCGGTGGTGGCGAAGAACGTCCGGCGGCTGGGCAAGACCCTGCGCGCCACGCGCGGAGAGGGAAATCACCTGCGCTATTTCGAAGCGCAGGACGCGGCAGGCGAAGCGGAATTCGTGACCGGCGAGATTTTGCGCTTGCAGCGCGAAGACCCGAACGCGCACATCGCCGTGCTGTATCGCACAAATTTTCAGTCCCGCGCCTTCGAGGAGGTGCTGCGGCGGCAGTCGGTGCACTACAAGGTGGTGGGCGGGTTCAGTTTTTATCACCGCGCCGAGGTGAAGGACGCGCTTTCGTACTTGCGCCTGGTGCTGAACCCCGACGACGACGTGGCGCTGGTCCGCGTGCTGAATACGCCGCCGCGAGGAATCGGCAAGACCACGTTCGAAAACCTGCGGCAGCGGGCGCGGGAACAGGGCATTTCCCTGTGGGCCGCGATCGGCGAAGTGCTCGACACGGCGAGCGGAGGGCGCGCGATGGTCCCGCTGCGCGACTTCCGCAAACTGATTGAAGGGCTCCGGGCCGAGCGAGAAACGCTGCCGCCTGCGGAGTTGTTGCGCGCCATACTCGAACGCAGCAATTACCTGGAAATTCTGGAACAACAGGAAAGCGTCGAGGAACGCGCACGGGCCGACAACCTGCGCGAGCTGGTGAATGCGCTGGCCGAGGCGGACGAACGCGGCGAAGCGCTCGAAGATTTTCTGGACAGCGCGGCACTGGTGAGCGACGCGGACGATTTCGACGAGCGCGCGCCCATCACTTTGATGACGCTGCATGCGGCCAAGGGGCTCGAGTTCGAACATGTATTTCTCGTAGGGATGGAGGAAGGGCTGTTTCCGCACAGCCGCTCGATGAACCGCGAGGAGGAACTGGAAGAGGAGCGGCGCCTCTGCTACGTGGGGATGACACGGGCGAAAGACTCGTTGACGCTGACCCGCGCGGTCTACCGGCGGATTTACGGGAACGAGCTGATGGAGAGCCCGCTACCTTCGCGGTTTTTGCGCGAAATCCCCGGAGAATTGATTGACACCGTGCCCGGCTCGCTGGCCGATGCCGGAGAAGCGCGGCGGTACGAACCGGACCAGGAAACAATCGTGCGTAGATATCCGATGCGAGCAGGGCGCGGGGCGGCACGGGGATCGCGCCCGCGGGTGGGTGCGCCGGCATCCAACCCGTTGATCGGGACGCGCGTGCGGCATCCCAAGTACGGGCTGGGGACGATCATCGGCGTCGAAGGCGAAGACGACGAGCGCAAGCTGACGGTCAGCTTCAGCGACTACGGAACGAAAAAGCTGCTCGAGCGCTACGCGAAATTGCAGCGCGCCTGAGCGCGCGGGTGGGACGGGGCGGTACAAGAGGGTTGCGAAGGGCGGCAGGGCAAGGTAGAGTTCTCAAACTTTTGCAGGATGCAGCTCTCTCGTGATGGCTGAGGGATCGGCGCACGTCACGGATTGAGATCCCTCAGGGGCTAAAGCCCCTGGATTTTGGCGACTCTTTCGGCACGGCTAAAGCCGTGCCCTCCCGGTTGCCAGAAGGCTCAAGATTTGCGAGACAGCTTCATCTAAACGGCCAAGCGCGAGAAACTCCCGCGCCCGAAAGTGACACGGAGAAACGGCGCGAGTGGCGGTGACGATTGGGTTTGCAACTGTTTCGCACCAAGAGCATCGACAAGCTGATCGCGGATTCGGAAGAGCCCGAACGCCGACTGCGGAAAACGCTCGGCGTGCTGAGCCTGACGGCGCTGGGCGTCGGCGCCATCATCGGCACGGGGATTTTCATCCTGACGGGTACCGCCGCGGCGGGCGAAGCGGTGCAGTACCCTTCCCTGCTGAAGGCGCCGATGCTGGACGTGCTGCTGCACGGCAGCGCCGCGGTCAGCACGTCGGGGCGCCCGGGAGCGGGACCCGCGATTGCGCTGTCATTTTTGCTGGTGGCGGTGGTCTGCGGGTTCGCCGCGCTGTGCTACGCCGAGCTGGCCTCGATGATTCCGATTGCGGGGAGCGCCTACACGTACACCTACGCGACCATGGGCGAACTGGTGGCGTGGATCATCGGCTGGGATTTGATTTTGGAATACGCGGTTTCCAACATGGCTGTCGCCGTCGGATTCTCTGCCTACGTGGACAGTTTGCTCGCAGGCTTCGGCATTCACCTGCCCGCGGCGCTGGCCACGCCCGCCTACACGCCGCAAGCCGGCTGGGCGATGCATTTCAACCTGCCCGGCTTCCTGATCGTGATGATCCTGACGGTGCTGCTGGTAGTAGGAATCAAGGAATCCGCGGAAGCGAATAGTGTGATGGTGGGGATCAAGCTGCTGGCCATCGTGATTTTCATCGTTTTCGCGAGCAAATACATCCAAGCGGTCAACTGGAAGCCGTTCATGCCCAACGGCTGGCAAGGGGTGCTGACCGGCGGAGCCATCGTGTTCTTCACTTACATCGGCTTCGACTCGGTTTCGACCGCCGCCGAAGAGTGCAAAAACCCGAAGCGGGATTTGCCGCTGGGGATTCTCTTCTCGCTGGGGATTTGTGCGACCTGCTATGTAGCCGTCGCGGTGGTGCTCACCGGCATCCAGCATTACTCGATCTTCATGGGAGACGCGGCGCCGGTGGCGACCGCATTGAAAAATATCGGGCTGGACCAGATCCAGCGATGGGTGACCATCGGCGCGCTGACGGGGATGATTTCCTCGTTGCTGGTGTTTCAGCTCGGCCAGGCGCGGGTGTGGTTCGCGATGTCGCGCGACGGCTTGTTGCCGCGCGCGTTCTCGAAAGTGCATCCCAAGTTCCGCACGCCGCACGTTTCGACCTGGGTAGCCGGCATTTTCGTGGGTGTCCCGGCGGGAATCTTCGATATCGGCACGCTGGCGGATTTGTCGAATATCGGCACGCTGTTCGCGTTTATCCTGGTGTCGATTTCAGTGCTGGTGCTGCGCAAACGGCAGCCGGAGCGGCCGCGGGCGTTTCGCGCGCCGCTGGTGTGGGTCGTCGCGCCACTTTCGATTCTCTGCTGCTTCATCCTGATGGCGGGACTGCCGCTGGAAAACTGGATTCGTTTCTTCGTCTGGCTGATAATCGGGCTGGTGGTGTATTTCACATACAGCCGGAAGCGGAGCGCGCTGCGCGACGCCACCGGAGGCACTGACTGATGTCGACTCGATGCAGAGCTCTGCTTGCCGTCTGCCTGGCCGGCTTGCTCCCCCTTTCGACTCATGGGTGGGGCGCGAGCGGGCACCGGCTGATCACCAGCAAGGCCGTGGAGACGCTTCCGCCGGAACTGCGCGGCTTTTTTGAGGCGTCGCGGAACGAGCTGGCACTGCATTGCACCGAGCCACTGGACTGGCTGGCCAAAAATCCGAGCACGGAAAAAGCGAACCAGTACATTTTTCTGGACAAATACGGCAACTTCCCCTTTGAGACCTTGCCACGCGACTACAAGGCCGCGGTGCGAAAGCACACGTTGCGGGTGGTGCGCAGCAACGGCGTGCTGCCGTGGAATGTGGGAGTGTACAGCGAGAAGCTGACCAAAGCGTTCAAGGCCGGCGATTGGGAAGAGGCCAGAAAAATGGCGGCGTACCTGGCGTTTTACGTGGCCGAGGCGCACGACCCGTTCAGCACGACGGAAAATAACGACGGACAGCAATCGCGACAGAACGGAGTGAACAAGAGGTTCGGCACCAACCTGGTGGACCGCTTCGCTCCCTTCTTTTTCGTGCGACCGAATGACGCGGTCTACATCGATGACCCCACCGACCACGCGTTCGAAATGTGCCTCAGCTCGCATAGCTGGCTGGAAAATATTTTGCTCAGCGACCGCCGTGCCAAGCACCCGGTGCGCGGCTACAACGACGAGTATTACGAGCGCTTCTACAACCAAGCCGGAGCAATTCTGATCCGCGAAGTCTCGGATGCCGCGACGGACGTGGGCTCGTACTGGCTGACCGCATGGATTAACGCGGGACGCCCGCCGTTGCCGACGCGTTGAGAACTGCCTAGCCGCATTTGCCCTTTGAATTGCTGCTCCGGGCGGAGCCTCCGCAGCAGCCTGCGGCAGCGAGGAAGGCGCCGAGCGCCGTCGATTGCCCCAGCGCTGAAGCGCTGGACTACTTTCAGTCGCCCCCAGGAGGCTGAAGTCGCGCCCGAGACACGAGGATGTCAGCACAGCCTGATGAGTCTCAATCTTCCGAGTAAACCCACAGTGAAGCTACCAGAAGTTCTTGCCAAACTGCCCAAGGCTGAGCTGCACCTGCATCTGGAAGGCTCGATCGAGCCGGCCACAGTCGTTGAACTGGCCGCGCGCCACGGTGTTCGAGTGGGAGTCGAAGCGGCGGAGGCGCGCTACAGCTATGCGGACTTTCCAGGCTTCCTCGACGCATTCAAATGGGTGAGCTCGTTCGTGCGCACGCCGGGTGACTATGTGCTCATTGCTGAACACTTGGCGGACCGGTTGATTGAACAGCGCGTGGTGTATGCGGAGATCACGCTATCGGTCGGGGTCATGCTGCTGCGCGAGCAGAATCCTGACGACAACCTCGCTGCGCTTGACGCGTTTGCACGGCGTGCGTTTCGACACGGACTCATCATCCGTTGGGTGATTGATGCGGTGCGGCAGTTCGGCGCCGGCGCGGCGATGGAGGTGGCGCGCTGGGCCGCGCGTTGTCGCAAGCAGGGTGTGGCGGCGTTCGGAATGGGAGGCGACGAGCTGGCATTGCCGGCCGAGGAATTTCGCAGCGTCTACGATTTTGCGCGGAGCGAAGGGCTGCACTGCCTGGTGCATGCCGGCGAAGTTGGCGGGCCGAAGGCAGTTCGCGATGCCGTGGAAGTGCTGGGAGCCGAGCGGGTCGGCCACGGGATCGCCGCGTCCACCGACCCGGCGCTGATGGCGCTTCTCGCCGAACGACAAATTCCACTGGAGATTTGCCCGACAAGTAATCTGCGCACTGGCGCGCTGGCGCGGCTTCTGGCCAAGCCGTCAGCGGAAATCGAAGAACACCCCGTTCGCTTGCTCCATGAGCGCGGCGTGCCGGTGACCATTTCCAGCGACGATCCGGCCATGTTTCGCACCTCACTGCTCGCCGAATATGCGCTGCTGCCCCGGCTCGGCTTCACCCCGGCAGAAATCGCGCGCGTTGCGCGGCGCAGCATCGAGGCGGCCTTTGCCGAAGACGCGACCAAGGAGGCCCTGCTGCATAGCTTTGACGACGTGGCCGGCGCCTTCGGACTGGTATAATGAACGACCATGAAAGCACACGTCTGGGTAATGCCCAAACCGACAGTCCTCGACCCGCAGGGCCAGACGATTCACCACGCGCTGGCTTCGCTGGGATTTTCGCAGGTACAGCAAGTGCGTCAGGGAAAATTCTTCGTGCTGCAACTGGACGGCCTGACGCGCGAAGAGGCCGCCAAGCAGGTGGAACGGATCGCCAAAGAAGTGCTGACCAATCCGGTGATCGAAGAATGCCGGTTTGAGCTCCTGGAATAGAAGCCGTATGGCTTTGTGGACTCCCGGTTGAGGACGCTGCGTCCCGCCCAGAGCGGGACTTCGCGTCGGCCTTCGGCAGAACGGAATGCGCTGCGCGCCGTCGTTTTTCCCAGCGCTAAAGCGCTGGGCTACTTTCCTTCGCCCCTACGGGGCTCTGGTATGAGCCAATTATGGATGCTCGCACTGCAAAAGAAGTGAAACTCGTTTTCGAAGTGGCCTGCGCGCTGGGATTTTTCATCGGGCTCTACGTGGGCAGCACGCTGGTGAAATGGGTGACCCGCGGCGGCGGGGAGTTCCCTCACGTCCCCTTCAATTTGTTTTGCCTTTTTATGGCGATAGTCCTGTTTGCTTTCGTGAGCCAGCGAATCCGGCGGCTGACGGCTTCCTGACACTCACGCCACCACTTAGGAAACGCCGCGAGAGGCTGATGTAGTGCGCCCGGCAGAGTGTGCTACTCTTAACGAAGCGCATCGTTCCCCGTTTTTTCGGTAATTTGAACTCGACGAGGTAAGCAACCATGTGCGGGATTGTTGGATACGTGGGACCCAAAAAAGTGGTGCCGCTGATCATCGATGGCCTGAAGCGGCTGGAATACCGCGGCTACGATTCGGCAGGCATCGCCGTGGTCAGCGACAAGGGGAAGCTAGACATACGTCGCGCCTCGGGCAAGCTGCGCAACCTGGAAGAAGCGATCCGATTGTCTCCGCTCGATGGCGTTTATGGGATCGGCCACACCCGCTGGGCCACACACGGGCGTCCTACGGAAGAGAACGCGCACCCGCACCGCGACTGCCGGGGCGAGGTGGTGGTGGTCCACAACGGCATCATCGAGAACTACGTGAAGCTCAAGCAGGATTTGATCAAAGAGGGGCACAAGTTTGTCACCGAAACCGATACCGAAGTCATCGCCCATTTGATCGAGAAGCATTACGACGGCGGGCCGCTCGAAGAAGCGGTACGCCGGTCGGTTCGAATGCTCACTGGCGTGTACGCCCTGGCGGTGATTTCGACCCGCGACCCGAACAAAATTGTGGCCGCGCGAAACGGCCCGCCGGCGGTCATCGGCCTGGGACAGGATGAGTTCTTTGTGGCCAGCGACATTCCCGCGGTGCTCTATCACACGCGCGACGTCTTCTTTCTGGCCGACGGCGACCTGGCGGTGCTGACACCGCAGGGCGTCCGGCTGCTGGATTTTGACAACCGCCCGATTGAGCGCCCGGTGCAGCACGTCACCTGGGACCCGATCATGGCCGAAAAGGGCGGGTTCAAGCACTTCATGCAGAAAGAAATTTTCGAGCAGCCGCGGGCGGTGCGCGACACGCTGCTGGGGCGGATGTCGCTGGAGTCCGGAAAGGTTTTCCTGGACGAGATGGACATTACCGAGGAAGAGTTCCGGAATTTCACCGACGTGAAAATCGTGGCCTGCGGCACGAGCTGGCACGCGGGACTCGCCGGGAAATTCATGATCGAGCAACTGGCCGAGCTTCCCGTCGAGACGGATTACGGCAGCGAGTTCCGCTACCGCGACCCCATCATCACGCCGCGGACGCTGGCGATTCTAATCAGCCAGTCCGGGGAAACGGCAGATACCCTGGCAGCGCAGCGCGAAGCGAAACAGAAAGGCGCGAGGACACTGGCCATCTGCAACGTGGTGGGCTCGATGGTGACGCGCGAGGCCGCCGGAACCATCTACACCCACGCGGGACCGGAAATCGGCGTGGCGTCCACGAAGGCGTTTACCGGCCAGCTCACCGCGCTGGTGCTGATCGCGCTCTACCTGGCACAGGTGCGGGGCAAGATTACGCCGGACGCGGCGCGCAAGCTGCTGTCGCAACTGACGCAACTCCCGCACAAGATGGAAAGCATCTTGCAGCGCGACGAAGAATACGAAGAACTCGGACGGCAGCTATTCCGGCACACCGACTTTCTCTATCTCGGCCGCGGCATTCACTACCCCATCGCGCTCGAAGGGGCGCTGAAGCTGAAAGAAATCTCCTACATCCACGCGGAAGGATATCCCGCCGGAGAAATGAAGCACGGGCCGAACGCGCTGATCGATTCCAACCTGCCGGTCGTGGTGCTGGCTACGCGCGACGAAACGGACGAATCGTCAATGGTGCGCTACGAAAAGAGCGTGTCGAACATCAAGGAAGTGAAGGCGCGGGACGGGATTGTGCTGTCGGTGGTCACGGAAGGCGACCATCTGGCGCGCGAGGCTTCCGACCGCGTCATCGAGGTGCCCGCGGCGCCGGATCTGCTTTCGCCGATCCTGGAGATTGTCCCGCTGCAGCTTCTGGCGTACCACATCGCGGTGAGACGCGGGTGCGACGTGGACCAACCGCGCAACCTGGCCAAGTCGGTCACCGTGGAATAGGACTGGCAGGGGCAGCTTGACCTGCGGGCGGCTGTGGAAAATCCATCCGGCGATACAGCTCCTGGAATCGAGGGTCGTCCCAAATCAGGCGGAGTTCTTCGCGGCTGAGCAGGCAGAGCCAGACGACCTGCGGATCACGCCACTCGTAGGCTCTCTGAAACCAGCGGATCGCCTGCTCCTTTTCCCCCAAGCGCAAGTACAGAACGGCAACCGAATACGGAGTCTCCGGCGGTTCCTGCTGGAGGCGGCGCAGCACTTCGCGTGCCTCATCTTTGCGGCCTACGCGGACATACAATTCACCAAGGAGACCCAGGGCCACTCGGTCACGTTGTCCGCCCGCGGTGGATTTTTCCAATAGTTCGATAGCCTGTGCATTGTGTCCCTTGTCCATGAGCACATAGGCGAGGGCGCGAGGTCCAGCCGGCGTGTCGGGGGCGACCCGCAGGGCCTCTCGAGCTCTCCTCTCGGCTTCTTCAGGCTGGTTCAAGGCCAGGTGGATGAGGGTTGCCTCCAGAAGCTCGAGTGGAGCGAAAGGGTCAATCTCCAGGCATTTCTCAATCTGAGACAACGCTTCCGCCGGGCGCCGGGTGCGTCGCAGAAAATTCGCGTACGGACTGTGTGTGAAGATGGAAAGAGGACTCAGCTCGATGCCACGCTTGAATTCCGCTTCTGCTTTGGTCCAGTCCCAGTCATAAACGAAATAGATCCACCCGAGCCCACCGTGCGCCTCTCCTAGGGACGGATCGAGAGAAAGGGCCTTTTCAGCGGCCTGCTTGGCCAGCGGGAACGCCAGCGTCGGCGCCAAGTCACCCCACCAGGAGCCGCGCAGCCTGTAGGAATCAGAAAGACCGAGATAAGCAGGGCCATAGGTAGGATCCAGTTCGGTCGCCCGTTCGAAGTACTGTGTCGCGGCGGCCAAGCTTTCTGCGGTTAGCTTGTTCCAGTAGAAACGCCCCTGCAAGTAGGCCTCGTAGGCGGCCGGATTAACAGGGCGTGCAAGCGCCACTGGTCCGGAGGCGCCTGTCCCGAGGGTGAGGCGAATCCTGCCGGCGATGGCCTGCGCGACTTCGCCCTGCAATTGGAGGATGCCGCTCATCTCGCGGTCAAAGGTTTCGCCCCAAAGGTGGCCCTGATCGGTGACCTGGATGAGCTGGGCGGTAATGCGGACACGGTCTCCTTCTTTGCGCACGCTGCCCTCGAGAACGTAATCAGCGCCCAACTCCTCGCCGATCTGTCGGACCGTTTTTCTGGTTCCTTTATAGAGCATGGCCGAGGTCCGCGCGATGACACCCAGCTTCCCCGGCTGAAGGTGACCGAGCTGCGAGATCATCTCTTCGGTGAGCCCGTCGCTGAAATAATCTTGCTGGCTATCGCCGCTCAGGTTTTCGAACGGCAGCACAACGAGCATGACCCGTCGGTCAAGAGGGCGAACCGCCGGCCGGAGCCAGATCCGGGTCACCTCCAGAACGCACACGAGGAGTACGATGACTGTGATTACCGCGATCCAGATGGGGCTGACCGGGATGCGGCGCCGGAAAATTCCGGGCTCACGCCCTTCCACCGCCCCGATGAACCGGTATCCGCGCCGCGGCAGCGTCTCGATGAAGCGCGGATTCTCCGCCGTGTCGTCCAGGGCGTCCCGCAAGCGGTTGATGGCCGCGTTTAGTCCGTGCTCGAAATCGACCAACGTCCCTTCCGGCCAGAGTTTGCGGTGCAGTTCTTCCCGGGTGATCACCTCACCGGGACGCTCCAGCAACAAGACGAGGATTTGGAAAGGCTGCTCCTGAAGCCTGACCCGCACACCCTTCTTGCGAAGCTCCCCGGCGCTCAGGTCAAGCTCAAACAGGCCGAACCGGACAGGTTGGGACGAGCGTTCCCGGACGGGCAGAGCATCCCTCCAGGAATCCCCCTCGTGCACGGAGTGTACCACGTGTGGGTGTGGCCAGACCGTGAAACGAAAACGGGCGGGCCAGGCCGCACTTTTGCGTGAGACATCCTCCTATCCGAATGAGACTCAAAGACTTAACGCGTGAGATACGTTTGAGGGCAGCGGGAGCACCAGAGCATTGAGGTAGCGCGGCGCTTGGCGGAAGGTGGCCGTGGTTGGCGGGTGCCCTGAACCCAGCCCGACGGCTCAATCGCAGGACTGAGGAGAGAAGCAATGGAAGCCACGCGGCCCGAAAACGCCCTGGAGGCTACCAGGTTCGAGGATATCCTCAAACGCGCCTGCGAAGGCGACGCCGAGGCGTTCGCCGAGATCTACCAAGCCTACTACCACCAAGTTCAACGCCGTTGCCGGCGGTTCTTCCGCCGCGAGGAGGACGCCGAAGACGCGGCGGCTGACGTGTTCCTGAAGGTCCGCGGCAACCTGGGAGGGCTCGACCCCTCGCAACCGTTCAAGAATTGGCTGATGAGTGTGACCACCCACCACTGCATTGACCTGCTAAGACTCCTCCGCCGGGAGGAGCGCACGTTCGTGGCCACGGACGTCAGCGAACTGATGCCGCGGGCCCGCGGCGGCGCGCCGCGGGGGGGGGTGGTGGGCCGGGGGGCGCGCCCGCCCCGCCGGCCGAAAAAGC
>Ga0315268_10002725_pt1 | contig 19771 bp, 16 predicted proteins | sample C1_top_MG_FD_204535 | JGI IMG/M metagenome (GOLD analysis project Ga0315268, IMG submission 204535) | Sediment microbial communities from Yellowstone Lake, YNP, Wyoming, USA - C1_top | ecosystem: Environmental > Aquatic > Freshwater > Lake > Sediment | place: USA: Wyoming | collected 2017-08-01
ATGTTCTCTATGTTACAGGTTCTGATGAGCATGGAACGCCCATCGAGGTTGAAGCTGTCAGAAGGGGAATACCGCCCAAACAACTCACAGATGAAAACCACAAGCTCGTAATCGATTTATTCGAAAAGTGGGGAATACAATTCGACAATTACACGCGCACAGAAAGCCCAGTGCATAAAGAATTCGTGCAGAAAACTTTCCTAGAAATCTACGAGAACGGCTACATATTCTCAGAAGAAACCGAACAGCCATACTGCCCAAAAGACGAAAGATATCTGCCCGATAGATTCATTGAAGGAACATGCCCTTACTGCGGCTACAAAAACGCCCGCGGAGACCAATGCGAACAATGCGGACGCTTACTCGAGCCCACTAAACTAATCGATTCCCACTGCGGCATCTGCCAATCAAAGCCGATTCTGAAGAAAACCAAGCACTGGTATTTCGACTTGCCAAAATTTGCTGAACCGCTAAGAAAGTTCATTGAAACTAATGAGCAGTTGCCAGAAAACGCTCGAAACTTTAGCTTGAACGTCATTAAGGAAGGCTTGAAGCCCAGAGCAGTGACAAGAGATAACAAGTGGGGAATTGCCGCACCGTTTCCAGGCGCTGAGAATAAGACGATTTATGTTTGGCTTGAAGCCGTTCTGGGCTATGTTTCAGCCACCGTGGAGTACTTCAAACAACTCGGGCAAGAAGACCGCTGGAAAGCATACTGGCTCGACAAAGACGCCAAGACTTTGTATTTCATCGGAAAAGACAACATACCCTTTCATACGATAATTCTTCCAGCCTTGCTTTTGGCTACAAAAGAGGGTTACAATCTGCCGTGGAACGTGTCTTCTACAGAATTCCTCCAGTTTCAGGGCTTAAAATTCTCCAAAAGCCATCGCATAGGTATATGGATAGACGAAGCACTGCAACTCTTTCCAGCCGATTATTGGCGATACTACTTGTTGGCGTCGCGTCCAGAAACAAAAGACACAAACTTCAGCTGGGAACAATTCAAAGAAAAAATCAACGCCGACCTCAACGACACGCTTGGCAACTTCATTCACCGAACACTAACCTTCATCAACCAACACTTTAATGGGAAAGTCCCCAAACCAGAGAAACTTGGAACAGAAGACAAACGCGTTTTAAAAAACGTAGAGAAAAAGATCACTAACACTGCAAAGCTCTTCGAGAAATGCAAACTTCAGGCTGCGTTGAAAAACGTCATAGAAATCAGTCGTATTGGAAACCAATATCTGAATGAGAAGGAACCGTGGAAGCTCCTGAAAACTGACAAGCAAAAAGCGGCAAACGTGTTATACGTATCACTGCAGATTATAAAGACTCTTGCCATTATTCTCGAACCTTTCATTCCTTTCACCGCCAAAGAATTAAGAACACTGTTAAACGTGCCAGACAATGTTAACGCCAAATGGTCTGATGCAACAGAACCCTTAGAATTTGGACATCGGGTAAACAAGGCAAAACCTTTATTCAGCAAAATAGATGCAACAGAGGAAGAACTGCAAGAAAACTTGGAGAAGATAAGAATGAGCCAAAGCCAGCCAAAAATTTCTTACGACGATTTTTCCAAACTCGACCTTAGAATCGGCAAAATAACAAAAGTGGAAAGTGTACCAAAATCTGCAAATCTCGTCAAACTCCTCATCGACATAGGCGGAGGAGAAATCAAGCAAGCAGTGGCTGGAGTAGCCAAGAATTATGAGCCTAAACAGCTTGAAGGAAAACACATAGCCATAATTGCAAACCTCCAACCTCGCCAAATTTTTGGTTTAGAGTCGCAAGTCATGATACTGGCGGCGCAAGACGGCGAAGTTGTTTCGATTCTTCAGCCAGACCGCACGGTTAAGGCAGGCAGCAAAATAAAGTGACACTGTTTGCCGCTCAAAGTAGATTTGCACGTTCACACTTTCTACTCCTATGATTCCACGATAACACCCAAAGAGCTCGTGATTTGGGCGAAAAAACGTGGCTTAGACGCAGTTGCAGTTACTGACCATGATGTACTTGGTGGCGCCTTGAAGCTAAGCAAGAACAAGGATTTTCTGATTATCCCAGGAATCGAAGTGAGCACACTGTGCGGGCACGTTCTGGGAATCGACGTTAGCGAAAGAATTCCGCCAAAACTTGACGTAACCAGGACAATAGAAAAGATACACGAAGCGGGCGGAATTGCAATCGCAGCGCATCCGACGGCGATTTATCGTGGAAAACTGCGGAGACACGTAACAGGAGAGTTTGACGCAGTTGAAGTGATAAACGCCTCGTCCTTTCCATTTCGCTTCTCAAATTATGTAAATCGCAAAATCGCACAAAGATTCAACCTACCGCAGACTGGAGGAACTGATGCTCACACAGCGCTGGAGATTGGTATGGCTTACAGTTTAGTAGATGCAAACTTGGAGAAGGACGAAATAATTTCTGCCATAAAAAATGGGAAAGTGAAAGCATGCGGAAAAGCCATTCCATGGCTAATGCGACTAAAAAGGGGAAAGAGAAATTTTTAGAGGAAAAAAAGGGTTATTTTTCGAAGTTTTCGAGCTGGTCGAGCTTCAGGTCTATGGTTAAAGGTTTGTCGATTTCGTGCGTGTAGGGTTCTAAATTATAAAGCTGCGGAGCTATGGTTCCAAATCCACTGAGCAGGTATGGCGAGTTTACACCCGTCATGACTAAAGTTACCCTTAGAGTGCCGCTATTCTGCGGATTAACACGCGCACCCCAGATAACCAACGCGTCATTGTGCATCATTTCGGTCACGATTTCGCCCACTCTGTTTGCTTCTTCGATGGTCATTTGGTTGTCACCAGTAACGTGTATCAACGCGCCAGTGGCGCCTGCATAGTCGATGTCGAGCAATGGGCTGCGTAACGCTTTTTTCACGGCGTCTTCTGCACGGTTGGGCGCGTCAGATTCACCAATGCCAACAACTGCGATTCCGCCGCGTTTGACGATGGTTTTAAAGTCGGCAAAGTCGAGGTTGATTAGGCTGGGTGCGGAGATTGTTTCTACGATTCCCTTTATCATGTTGGCTAAAACTTGGTCTGCGACTTTGAAGGCTTCGTTTATGGGCATTTGGGGCACTAGTTGCATTAGTTTGTTGTTGTCGATGACTACCACTGTGTCGCATTCTCGCCTAAGCTCGGTTAACGCACGCAGAGCGCTTTTCATGCGTCCTTTTTCGATGCGGAACGGTGTGGTTACGACGCCTACGGTTATGGCGTTTCGTTTTCTTGCGATTTCAGCTATTATAGGTGCAGCGCCCGTGCCTGTGCCGCCACCTAAGCCTGCGGTTACGAACACTATATCCGCTGGCGTTAGTAGGTCCTCGACGGCTTTGTGTGACTCTTCAATAGCCGCTCTTCCGAGTTTTGGGTCGCCGCCTACGCCAAGGCCGCGGGTTAGTTTTTCGCCTATAAGTAGTTTGTTGTTGGCTTTTGACACTGCCAAATGCAGCGCGTCGGTGTTGATTGCTACTGTTTCTGTTCCGGTTATGCCCATTTCCATAAGTCTAGTGACAGTGTTGTTTCCTGCTCCGCCGATGCCGGCAACTATAATGCGGCAGTGTCCTGGTAAATGGATTTCTCTGCCGGCTGAGTCATGCCATGCGTATTGTAAGGCTTTGCTTAGGGGTTTTTGGGTTTTAGTCGCCATTTGTTCTTCTCTCCCAAACCTCGGTGCTGATTAGGTCGCGTATTGCTACGCGTATTGCTTCTGCACGGTTTGGATAGAACCGTGCGGTTACGAGTGAATCGAGGGCGCGGATGTAGGGTTCGGGGAGGTAAAGAGTTATTAATTTCATGAGTTCTTCTCCTTTCGGTAAATCACCAGAAGCGCGGCATTTTTCATATAGTGATTACTATCATGCTACAAATATGTTTTAAACATGTAGGTACATTTTATTTATAAGACTTTTCATTTGGCGGTTGCGTTTTTGTGTGAATTTGGTATTTTTTGGAGAACGTTTATGTCCATGTTTTGTTGTTAAAGTTGTGTATATGCTATGGTGGGTTTGTTGAGGGTTTTTGTTAGGAGTTTTGGTTGTTCTTCTAGCGTTGCTGATGGCGAGGTTTTAGCGGGTTGCCTGAGCGCTGCGGGGTTTGAGTTAACTGGAAGTGTTGCAGAGGCGGATGTTCTGGTTTTTAACACGTGCGCGGTTAAAGCGCCTACCGAGAACAAGATAATTCATTTACTAAAGGAAGTGTCCGCTGACAAGCGTTTGGTGGTTGCGGGTTGTTTGCCCTTGATTGATTTTTCTCGGCTTGTGCGTGAGGTGCGTTTTGACGCTGCTGTAGGTCCCGCGTTTGGCGAGGGTATTGTGGATGTAGTGAAGCGTGTTGTCAGTGGCGAGAAGGTTATTGCTTTGGATGGCATTCAGCGTAAGCCTGTTTTGGGTTTGCCGCGTGTGCGGATGAATCCAGTGGTGGGTGTTGTGCCCGTTACGTATGGTTGTGTGGGTGAGTGCAGTTATTGTTGTGTTCATTTTGCACGTGGCGGTTTACGAAGTGTCAACACTGAAGAAGTCGCTGATTACGTGCGGAAAAGTCTAGGCGAAGGTGTTAGGGAATTCTGGCTCACTGGGCAAGATGTTGCCTGTTATGGTTTGGACTTGAAAAATGGTGTTGGCGTTGTGGAATTGTTGCAGAAAGTGTGCCAGATTAAGGATGGTGGCGAGTTTTGGGTACGTATGGGTATGATGACGCCCAATTTGCTGCTGCGTTTTGTTGATGATTATGTCGAGTTTCTTTCTAAACAACAAGAAAGCATGGGGCATATTTTCGAGTTTTTGCATCTACCCGTGCAGAGTGGTGATAACGAGGTTTTGGGGTTGATGAATAGGCGTTATTGTGCTGAGGATTTTAAGCGGATCGTTGCCGCATTTAGACGCATATTGCCGCGGGTCACTGTGGCAACTGATGTGATTGTGGGTTTTCCCGGAGAAAGTGAAGATGCTTTTCAGAGAACAGTTGCGCTAGTCAGGGAAGTGAAGCCTGACATTATTAACGTGAGCAAGTTTTTCGCGAGACCGAACACTTTGGCTGAAAAAATGAGAAACAAAGTTGATGCTGAAGAGTTGGGTAGGCGCAGTGAAGTTATGGCTGATGTGGCGCGGAGGGTTAGTTTAGAGAAGAACAAAGCTTGGATTGGCTGGCGTGGACGAGTACTGATTGATGAGAGGGGCAAGAAAGAGGGTTCTTGGGTTGGGAGAAATTATGCGTATAAACCCGTTGTGGTGCGCTGCGGTGAGGATTTGTTGGGCAAGGTTTTGAACGTGCACGTTGTTGATGCTTTTCGGTCACATCTTGTTGGCGAAGTTGTTTAGGCCTTAATCTCTCTGCGCTTGTATGAGCAGACTAAGGCCTAGTTCACTATGTGATACTATCAGGATCCAAATATGCCCCGAATATGAGCTTCATAAAGGTCTAGTCTAAGCGTGTGCGTGCTCGCACAGAACAGAAACACTTAACGCCACACTATGCTTATAATAAAAGTGCTTACAATAAAAGAAAAAAAGAAGAGAAGAGTTTACCCGTTCAGTCTGCCCTCTAGTTTCGTGATCAGCTTGTTGTATTCTCTGGCGCCCAGCAAGCCCTTAAGCTCCTGCTCTAGTGTCAGCGAGTTGTTCGGCTTGATTTCAACAATCCAGCCTTCATTGTACGGGTCTTCGTTGATCAGGTAGGGCTCGTTCTTCAAAGCCTCGTTCACTTTGACAATCTTGCCACTAACAGGCGCAAACAGGTCGAACATGAACATCCACGTTTCTGCAACGCCCAAGGACTCCATCTTCTTGACCTCTTTGCCCACGGCTTCGGTGCTTATGTGAGCCAAGCCTTTCAAGTGCCTTTGCGCATAGTCGCTCAAGCCGACGCGGATGTTTCCTTCAGGTGTAATCTGCGCCCAAGTGTGCTTTGGCGTGTACAAAGATTGCTCTGGTGTTGTTATGAGTTCTTTGCGTCTTTCGATGCTTATGCCTTCTGCGCGCATGAGCTCCTCAAGTCTTAGACGAATAGCCTCTGAGACGAATTCTGAGATGCTTCGGTATCTGCCTGTTCTGAGGGCTTTTTCGATTTCTTTCACGAGTTCTTGTCGGATGCTTACGGTTTTCCATTCGGACATTTTCTTTCACACTCCTTTACATCTGAGTGATATATAGCAGAAGCGAAAGATATATATCTAATGCAAATAGAAAATATAATGTAAATACTACAGTCAAGTTTAGCATAAAGTACATAGAGCATCATGAAAATAAATAGTAAGATGGTGAGAATAGTTTGGAAAGCAGAAAGCTACAGAAAGTTGGATACTCCACGATAACTGTATCACTGCCAAACGAGTGGGTGAAACAACACAACGTTAAGCCTGGTGATTTGGTATTTATTCTACCTGAACGTGACGGCTCTTTACGTGTCGTGCCCAGCGAAGTGGCGCAAAGGGAAGAAGCCGAGGAATACATCATCAACGCAGATGCATGCGACGAGCAGGGCATGCTGGAACGGATTATTGTGGGCAGTTACATTCTTGGGCGCGATGTGATTCGTGTGACTTCTGCGAATCGTATTGGAAAGGCGCATACGGATGAAATCAGACGCATCGTGCGCAAGTTAATTGGATTGGGGATTCTGGAAGAAACATCGAACAGTATTCTTTTGCAGTGTTCTGTTGACCCGACAAAATTCAAGTTGGACATGCTGGTAAGGCGATTGTCGCTTATTGCTTCTACCATTTTGTCCGAGGCAACACAGGCGCTTGTGGAGAAGGATGATGCTCTGGCTGAGGAGGCGGTTAATCGCGAAGATGAGGCGGATATGATTTATTACTTGGCCGTGCGTTTGCTACTTTCTGCGCAGGTTAAGCCCGAAATTGCCGAGCAGTTGGGGTTCTCAGATTTTCTGTTCATTCCGGCTACTCGCGTGATTCTGCAGTATTTAGAGTTGATTGCCGATTATTCCGAAGACGTGGCGCGGGACGTTCTGTCGCTTGATGTTTACCGAAGCAGAGTACCCGCTGAGAGCGTGGACAGGATGAAGGACCTCAGCGAGTTGGCGCAGGCTATTTTTCAGAAGGCTGTGGACTGCATTTTCACGGGTGATTTGAAGATTGCGAATGGACTGTTGGAGATGAACAGCGTCTTGGAGTTGGAGGCGAACAGGTTCATGCGTGAGGCGCCTGAGATTCCTTATTTGCGGGCTATTGTTTCCACTTTGACCAGAATCGGCGACAAGGGCGCAACAATTGCAGACATTGCCGTTAATAGGGCTTTGGAGCGACCTAGCAAAGAAGTTGAAAGCATCGTCAAGACGGTGAAGCACACACGCACTGTGCCGTTGCCAATAAGAAAGAAGTGAGCGAGTTTGTGAGTGTGCAAACACGCCCTCTGGTCTAGGTAGTTTTCTCTGCATGCGCATGCGCAACTGTAGACTAGACTATTCTATTAGGCTCCAAATATGCCCAGCACTACCAAGCACTTTTAGGGCAAAAATAAAATGAGGAGGTTGTGGTTGGGCGTGTTTTTGCGGTTGAGGGTTCTTTTTCGGTTTATGGTGGTGTGTTTATCCAGGTTTTCTGCCAGTTGATGCCTATTATTGCGGCGTCGGAGATGTCGATGATGCTGTCGCTGTTGATGTCCACGTTTACTGGAGCTGGAGGAACCGATTGCTGCCACCAAATGCCTATCAGAGCAGCGTCGGAGATGTCGCATACGCCGTCGGCTCCAAGATACGGGAAGGTTTCTGCGCCACCAGTGATGTCTCCAGGGTGTACGTGCAGCTTTGCTGTGTAGTCGGTTGAGTAGTTGGTGCTGCTGTACGTCCAGTGGAATGTATAGTTGATTCTGAGCCAGTCGCCCCACACTACGATGTTTGGGCCTGCCATCGGCAGAAGGTAAGCATAATAGGGCAGGTCTAAGGTGGTGAGGGCTGGTATGGAGTAGCTAGAGACAGGAGTACTCGAACCACTTATGCCAGAGGCAACCCACTGTGCACAATCCCACTTGTCTACGCTGAAACTCCAGTAGTAGTCGATGATCGTCGGTGAACCAAGAGTGTTACGCATTGTTTCTTTGAACACTAGCTTGTAGCCAGTTATGCCAACTATACCTGCTATTGGGTGACTGAAAGGCGGGCCGAAAGGAGCTTGAAGGTACAGAGTTTGTCCCGCGCTCACTGTAAAGTCCCCTTCATCGAAGAGTTGACCGTTTTGGTCGTATAATTGCAGTTCATAAAAGCCAGGATACAATGTCACAGTAACTTCCCCATTGACAAACGGGATTTTCCATGCAGTAGCATTTGGATCGGATGCATTAGTAACGTAGAGTGTTCCTGAGTCTAATGGCGAAGTGATGTTGAATACTCCAGTCTGCGACTGATCGTACAGTTCGCCAAGTTGGCCAAGGCCGGGCTGTATCCTCGCACTTATCGTTCCATTCTCCGAATAGTAGGAAAACTCACTAAGCGTGTTGTTGATTTTCTCGGCGGTGTCGCTTCCGAAATTGCAGGCGTTGGGAACCGTCTCATAGTTGTGCCCGTTCCAGTACTCAAGTTGAAGACGAACATCAGACTGGATGTTAGTCGTCTGTTGTCCACCACTTGGTCCACCTAGTATTAACGCGGCGTTACAGAAACTACCAGAGGGATTGTAGTTAAACCCGTTTACTTCAAAACCACTAAAAGACGTGAGCCCGACCACGTTAAAAGTCACCACGTCGTAGGTCACAAACCCATAACCGTCGTCATACGCGAAGCTTACCATCGGCTTTCCGGAAGAAGAATTTACCCATGAAGTCACGTTAAGCTTAATAGTCGTAGGGTAAGTGAGATTCATGTCGTTCCCAGGCAAAGATCGACCCTCTGTATAGGGACGACAATAATAAAACCTCACGCCAATTGAGTTGTTTGCAAACTCACCATTTCCAGATACGCCGGAAGTGGTCATGTTGGCTCTTGGCGCTGTCGAATTCCATACGTTGTTAAAGAACTCGACCCAATTCCAGGAAGTGTAGATGTAAGCCACATCCTGTATCCAATAGACGTACTGTCCTTGGCTAGTGCTGAATTCAAGGTTGACGTTCAATTGAAAACTCATCCCTGTGTCAGGGTGGCTGAGGCTGCTATTCGTCAAGAGAGACGCAACCGTGACCGTTCCCACGAAACTATTGGTCGCGTATTCATAGCCGCCCTCTGGTCCTACTCCGTAGTCAGCTATTCCCATCGGAGCTGGCTCTCGGTACGAATTCCTAAAAACATTGATTTGCCTACGGAAAGCATAGAGATTCCCGTCTGATGAGCCCACATAGACGGCACCACTAACGACAGCCGGAGAGGACTTCACGATTCCGCCTGTCGTGTATCTCCATGTCAGGATGCCAGTTGTGGCGTTCAATGCGTAAACATTGCCGTCCAACGAACCTATGAATACCATACCACCAGCAATAGCAGGGGAAGACTGCACCGAGTTGCCTGTTGGGTAACTCCACTTCTGTTCACCAGTCGAAGCGTTCCAAGCGTAAACCCTACCATCATTGGAACCCACATAGACAACACCACCAACAACAGCAGGAGAAGACTGCACAGCACCGCCAGTTTGGTAGGTTCGTAGAATAGCGCCATTTGAATGTGTGTCTAAGGCGTAAACCTTGTTGTCGTTTGAACCCACATAGACCAACCCATCTGCAACGGCAGGAGAAGACCGCACAATGCCACCTGTCGTAGAGCTCCAAACAAACGCACCAGTAACAGCGTTTAGGCAGTATACCTTCCCATCGTCAGATCCCACATAAACAAAACCATCAACAACAGCAGGAGAAGACTGCACGTAGCTGCCTGTCGTGAAGTTCCAAACCAGTGCGCCACTAGTACTGTTTAGGCAGTAAACGTTGTAATCATCACATCCCACATAGACGAAACCATCAGCGACAGCTGGAGGAGACCGCACAATGGCTCCTGTGGCGAACCCCCAAACATAAGCTCCCGTAGTAGCGTTCAGGCAGCGTACGTAGTTACCCCAACCCGACCACCTACTCCCCGCATAAACCAGACCACCGGCAACAGCAGGCGAAGACACTTCATTGTCACCTATCGCGGAGCTCCAAACTAACTCTCCAGTAGCAGCCTTTAGGCAGTGAAGTTCCCCACCAAATCCCATGTAGACCAAACCACCAACAACAGCAGGAGAAGAAGACGCTCCCCACCACCCCATCCCATAAGTCCACATGGTGTTGTTTGTGGTTGGGGCTTTTGAGGTTGAAGTTCCCGTATGACTTGGGTCGTGGTGAAACATGGGCCACCAGTCAACCGTGGATTGTATCGACGCATCGCTGCTTCTCTGTGTTGGCGTTGCCGACGAGTTCATGGAGCCCTCCATCGTCTTGTAAACGGTTCCGTTTGCCTTTAACGGTTGGGCGCTTTGAGTCGAAGCAAACACACTGGTTAATAATAAAGCCAAAACGAGCGCAGAAACAAACTTCTTCAACACCTTTCCTCTCTAAAACCAACAATAGTCCATCGCGTAGTTAACATTTTTGGATGAATCTTCTATATACTCTACTTTCGGCTACGTATCCACCCTGCCGGAAGGGTGATAAGAATTGAGCATAGTAGTAGAAAAAAAGTCGAGGGAAACGGTATAGCTGCTCCAAGAAAGGGTATTCAGAATACTTCGAACATGATAGAGTCATCGTGCAGTTATTGTCTCTGTTTGACGGCTTCTTGTTCACGTTAATCAGGCTCCTCTTAAGCCTGCTCAGAACAAAGAAGCACACTCGCACTGTGCGTTACTTGGGGGTGAAGAAGTGAGCGAGTTTTGTGAGTGCGCGCAGTGCTGCCGAGACTCCTAAAGATCATGGATGCTATCACGCTTCCCCACGAAAACATGTGGCATCTTTGCGCTAAGCTTAGCTTGAGAAGGTTAAAAAGGCTGAAAGTAAATATTATAAATAGAGGCGCGTCTCCTATGGACGACCCTGAAGGATATTCATTAGACGATCTCGCTAGGGCTTTAGAGAACATAGACGTTTTCTTAAAGACATTAGTTCAAAAAATGACCGAAGACGAGCCTGAAAACACTGATTCTGTGGAACCAATGGAGAAACTCTTGCGTGTCAGAGACATTATCGTGGATGAAACTTTGGAGCCTAATCCTCTGGAGAAGACTCTTATTCCGCTTCCTCAACTGGATGAGCCTTTAATCGACGTTTTTGAAGACGAAAACCACATCAAAGTCCTGATGCAGTGCCGCTGCAGAGAACAAAACGTCACTATTTTCAGAGAAGCAGATGGCCTAAAACTGTGCACCAAAGAGTGCCAAAAAGTTCGAATCCCACTCACGCGTTTACAAGTCGAGCACATGATTTCGAAATGCAACAACAATGAAGTTTTTGAAGTCGATATCCCAAAAGTAAAAGACCAATGAGCCCCAAGTCTAATCCTGTGGGGACGCGCCTCTAATCTTAATCTTCACTCGGCAAGATTCTTGTTCAGCGCATTTTAGGCAAGTGTACGTGACATCAAACTCGCTCTTCTTCTGGTCGGCGGGGTTCACGATGAAGGTGAAGCATGTTTCTCCCTTGCCAATCGTCGCGCCACAGCAGTAGCACTTGTGCTCTTTCAAAGCAGTGATTTTCAATCTGCCCTTCCTCTGCACTTATGGTTGATGGCTCTCGCTATTAAGTTTTTCAAAAGGAAAAAAGTTTGAAAAAAAGGCTTCTACGCCTTGCGTGCCTTTGTGGACAGTTGTGTCAAGAGTTTTTTGGCGTTCTTTATGTTGCCTATTTCTTTTCTGCAGTCGTAGCATGTTTCCATCGAGTTTTTCAGCGTGTCCTTGAATTCCTTGTACGCTGGCACTTTCTCGACTACTCTGCCAACCGCCCAGTCGACTTGGCTCGTAGGCACGAAATTTTCTTTACACTCCACGCAGTTGACTAGGCTGACTTCGTTGGTGACATTAGCCGTGTTTCGGTTGTCAGTCAGCAGGTGGTATTCGCGCGTGAGTTTAATCGCCTCAGTTGGACACTCGTCCTGACAGAAAGCACAGAACGTGCATAAACCATAGTTGACCTTTATCAATCGTTTTCCATCGCCCTCTAACACGTCAATCGCGTCTGAACTGCAAACCTGCGAACAAGCACCGCAACCCATGCACTTCTCCTTGCTAATCTCGTGCTTTCCCCTGAAGCCTTCTGGTGTAGCCCAGTAGCTCTCTTTTTCTGGAAGGGTCACGCCTAATGCCTTCGCAATCGCCGTAACAATTGCTTGCGGACGCGGCGGACAGCCAGAAATATAATAGTTCACTGGCACCAACTGGTCAGGAGGTCCAACCATGGGATAGCCCCTGGCGAATATGTCCTTCGATACGGCGCAGTTGCCGACTGCGACGACGAGTTTTGGCGGTTGAATCTTATCATACGCCTTGAGCAGTTCCTCTTTGCCCTTTATCGTGACTCCGCCTGTTAAGGCTAACACGTTTGCCTCTTCAGGAGTGAAAACCACTCCAACACCGAGTTCCGCCAGTTTGTACCGTGGAACGAGGCATTCGAGGATTTCTACGTCGCAGCCGTTGCATCCGCCAGACATGAAACGATAAACATTGATTTTTGCAGCCATACTCATTCCTCCTATTTCAACTCCACCTTTCGTTTCCTACCCGTCTTGGCATTCACCACTGTCACGCGGTCGGTACAAGCGAAGCACGGGTCGATGCTTTCGATTATGGTTCTAGCGCTGTCAAGCGTGTTTCCTTTAAGCATTTCAATTAATGTAAAGTCGTTTACGTATGAAGGCGTGCGCACTTTGACTCTTTCAGGAATGTTCGTGCCGTTAGACTTAATATAATACATGAGCTCGCCACGTGGTGCTTCGACTCTTCCGAGTTCCTCGGTTACCAATGGTTTACCGAGTTTTCCAGCGATTTCGCCCTTCGGCAAATTGCTTAGCGCTTGTTCAATCATCTTCATGCTTTCATAGGTTTCTCTGGCGCGAACTAAAGCCTTGGCACGTACGTCGCCGTCGTTTTCTGCTATGGCGTCCCAGTCTAGTTCTCCGTATGCCGCGTAGGGGTCGTCTTTTCTGACGTCACTGTTTATGCCCGAACCACGCAACACTGGACCGACAGCGCCGATGGCTAGTGCTTTATTCTTGGGCAGTATGCCGATGCCCTTGGTTTTCTTTGTGAGTTCGCCGCTGTTGTCTAGGAGTTTCATCAGGTAGTCGGACACTGGTTTCATGGCTTTGAGCACTTTGCGGATTCTTTCCGCCTTTTCTGGCGTGATGTCTCGTCTGACGCCGCCGATGGTGTTGATTAGGTAGTTCAGCCTGTTGCCCGTCAGGTATTCCAGCAGATCTTGAATCTGCTCTCGTTCGCCCATGACTTTCAAGAAAGCCTCATGCTCGTTTAAGCTATGCGTGAGCACGCCGAACCACAAGTAGTGACTGTGCAATCGCTCGATTTCCATGTAAATGCTTCGCAAATACCTTGCACGATCAGGGACTTCGATGTCAATGACGCCTTCAGCCGTCTGTGCATAGGCAAGTGTGTGTATGCCTGAGCAGATGCCGCAGATGCGTTCAGCCAAGGCGAGGTTTTGCATGTACGTTTTGGTGGTGAACAGTTTTTCTATGCCGCGGTGCACGTAGCCTAACTCGATGTCCACGTCGATTATGCGGTTGTTTTCCACGACTAATTCAAAGCGTTCAGGCTCGACTAATTGTGGGCGATATGGTCCGATCTGTACGATTTCTGGCATTTTAGACCGCCTCCATTTTCTGCACCAACTGTAAAACAGGACTCTTATGGAACTCCAGATGCAAGTCTTTTGACGGAACTCCGAAAGACAAAGCCATCAACTCCATCAAGTTTATGCTTGGAAGGTTGAATTGAACGCCCTGCTGTCTCAGCATGACCTGTCCCATCTCGAATTGTATAGTGCAAGCTGGGCATGATAGCACTACGGCGTCTGCGCCTGCTTCTTGCATGCGACTCAACTTGAGCATAAGCCGTTGCTTCAACGAAAACTCCTCGTCCGCCTGCATACTCGGATAGCCGCAGCACAAACGCTCAAGTCCATAGTCGACGACTTGCGCGCCCGTGAGGCGAGTTAGCTCTTTCATCATGTTTGGCTTTCGCATGATGTCCGCGCCCGGTTGTTCGCGGTACATGTGACAGCCGTAATGCAGCGCCACGCGGAGTTTTTGGGGTTTGACTACATGGGCTTTGATTTTATTTACACCTACGTCTTCGTACAGGACCTCGACGGCGTGTTTAACGTTGACTTTGCCTTTGTATTGCTTGCCGTAACGCTTGAGAACCTCATTGGTTTTGCGCAGTTCTTCAGGTTCGTGTTTGAGAACCTCGTTTGTTTCAGCCAACGTCTCGTAGCAGCCGTTGCAGAGAGTCATGAGGTTTAAGCCGTTCTCTTCTGCAAGTACTAGGTTTCTAGCTGAGGTGGCTAGCCAAGCCGTCTTGTCTAGTAATCTGGAAATCACTGGTTCGGGACAGCATGAGTAGCCCGTTAAGTCTACGGCTTCTAAGCCTATCTTGTCGAAAACTTTTTTCGAAGCTATCTCGATGCTTGGTAACCGCATTGGGATTTGACAGCCCAAGAATGATGCATATTTTGCCATTTTTTCATTCCTCTCTCCATTATTTGTATCGTAATCTTTTCTTTTCCCAGTCGTAGCCCGCCTTGTTGGCGAAGCCCGTGTTTTTCATTATGCCCTGAAACTCCTGCATGGTTTTGTCGTCGGTGAACGCGAACGGCGGAGTTCTCGGCAGGCCAGCTTCTTCGCGTTTTTTCTGTATGAACGTCGAAATGGGCGCGACGCAGCTGGTTGAGATTAAGGTTTCAGCTGAGGGTCTTGCTTGTGGTGGAAGTTCGCCTTCCATTGGTCGTCTTAGGGGTCGTTTGTCGTTTGGCCAATCTTTGCTTAGTATCAGTGGTTCGGGTTTGGGATGGTTGGCGAGTTTTATGCCGAAGAGGTCGGCGATTTCTCTTTCGATGAAGTGTGCTGCTGGGATGAGGTCTACTATGGATTCGAGTGTGTTGTCTTCTTTTGGTTTGATGCTTCGTAAGGTGACTACGGCGCCGTTTATGTGGAAGTGATGCAGGAACTCAAAGTCTAAGCCGTGGTCGACGGCTGAAATCGTCATCAGGCGCAGTTCGGGATATGTCTGCTTGAGAGTGGTGACGGCTTTTCGCAAGCCTGTGGGCATGATTCTTATGAATATTCTTCTTTCTCTGGGTGATGTGGCTTCTATGAAGTCTGTGCCTAGTTCGCGTTTTAGGTGTTCGGTTATTCGGTTTTGTGGTTTGGTCATTTAAGAGCCTCCACGTAAGTTTTCTGGTTGAATTTCCACGCTTCTCCTCTCTTCGCCACGCATATGGCTTGGGGTGAGCAGAATTTGGCGCATTGTGGGTCGCCGTCGCAGAAGTCGCACTTCATCGAGATGCGGTTGTCTTTGTTGAACCATGGCACTGACAGTGGGCAGGAAAATGTGCAAGCCTTGCAGCCTATGCAGCGCATAGGGTTTATGGTGACTAGACCTGTTTCTTCGTCCTTAGTCGCTGCTTCGTTGGGGCAGGCTGCCACGCATACGGGTTCGTCACAATGCTGGCAGTATATGGCTTCTAGTGCGCCGTTTTTTTGGTCGAATTGAATGTGCAAATGCGCTTTTTCGAGGTCGAATTGTTTAAAGTGGTAAAAGGCGCAGGCGATTTCACAATAGCGACAGCCAGTGCATCTTTGTGGGTCGTAGAGGAGGACTCGTTGGTCTTCAACTTGAGTTTGAGCTTTTGGCATGATTTTTCCTCTCTCCGAATGGAGTTTTGAAGTAGATATGAATTAAGTATGAGTTATATTAGGGTTTTCATGCGAAAGGTCTAAAACATGATTAACCATAATGACGCTGGATTGAAATGGATGAATCAACTTGCGCTGGGAAAGTGAGCTGAAGAAGTGGCTGCAAAAGTGCGGTAAAGTCGTAGTTTTAGGTATCGGAAATCCTCTGCGTGGAGACGATGCGTTAGGGCTTGAGATTCTGAGGCTTTTGCGTGGTAGGGTGCCTAGGCGTGTTAGGCTTATTGAAGCGCATACTATGCCTGAGAATTTTTCGGGTGAGGTTAGGCGGTTTAAGCCTTCGCATGTGCTATTGATTGATGCTGCGTCTTTTAGTGCCAAGCCTGGTGTAGTGAGGTTGGTGCCGCCTGAGGATATTGGTGGTGTGGCTGTTTCGACTCATGCTTTGCCATTGTCCATGTTTGCTGAGGTGGTGCAAAAAACGGTTAAGGCGAAGGTGTTGCTTTTGGGTGTGCAGCCTAAGACGGTGGATTTTGTGGGAGGGTTAACGCCCGAAATGGAGAAGGCGGCACGGGAGATTGCGGAGGTTCTGGTGCGATTGCTGGGTGAGGTTTGCGGTTAATGTTTATTAAATATATTTAGATATATTGTTGCAGTGAAGGCGATGGCTGTTGTCGAAGCCTAAAGTAAGTAAGCGGCTTCATCGTTTGGTCAGTTCTGGGATTTGCGCCTGCGGAGAGGACGCGGAGAAATACAGTAAAGAGTTGAGGCAATTAGCCGAGGAGATTTCTGATAAAACTTCTGTCCGTAAGCAGAGTAGGTTTTTTAAGGCTTTAGCTGACGAAACGCGATTGAGGATTCTAAGCTTGCTTGGTGTGCGTGAGATGTGTGTTTGTGAGGTTATGGTTGCTTTGAATCTGACGCAGCCGACGGCTTCGCATCATCTGGGTCTTTTGGAAAACGCGGGCTTAGTTAAGGCTAGGAAAGAGGGCAAATGGGTCTTTTACAGCATTGCCAGTGCGGGTTTGTTGGATAGCCTGCAGAAATTGAAGGCTTGGTAAGGCTTCGTTTTGTAACAACATATTTAAATAATTGAATATGTTTCTGTATAGAAATCTGACTATCCGGAGAGAAAAAACTTGGCGTGTGCAGGCGCTTCTGCTAAAAAAGAGTCGTTGGGCGTTTTTGAAAAGTACCTGACGCTGTGGATTATCATTTGCATTGTAGTGGGTTTGCTAGTCGGACGTTTCTTGCCTGCGTTTGGGGATTTTATGGATTCTTTGAAGTTTCGTCAGTTGTCGATTCCGATTGGCATTCTACTTTTTTTCATGATGTATCCGACGGTTGTGGGCATAAGGTTCAGTGACGTTAGGCAGGCTGCGAAGAGACCTAAACCGTTGCTTGTAACGCTTATTGCCAACTGGGTGATTGCTCCGCCTTTGATGACGCTTCTGGCTAATCTCATACTGGGTGGTGCTGGGAATCCGCAGTATATCGCTGGTGTGATTCTCTTGGGCTTGTCGCCTTGTACGGCTATGGTGATGTGGTGGATGTTCCTTGCCCGTGGTGACATGGCGCAGGGTTTGGTGAACACGGCGATTAACGCGTTGTTTATGCTGTTTCTCTATGCACCGTTAGCTGGCTTGTACTTGGGCGTGAGCAGCATTCCCGTGCCGTGGGATTTGATTGCGGTTAGTGTTTTTGTGTTCATAGCTCTACCCGTAGCGGCGGGTGCTGTTTCGCGTAAGCTGATACTGGAAAGGAAGGGTGAGGAATGGTTTGAGGGTAAGTACAGGCCGCTGTTGGGTAAGATTTCTATAATTGCCTTGTTGACGACTTTGGTTGTGTTGTTTTCGTTTGAGGGCGACATTATTTTGAATGATCCTGCTTTGGTGGCGCTGTTGGCGGCTCCTAATTTGATTCATTACTCGATTATGATTACATGGACTTACCTGCTTGGCTATTATTTGGGTTGGAGGTATGAAACTGCTATTGATACGACGCTTATTGGGAGTAGTAGTCATTTTGAGGTTGCCATCGCGGTGGCTACTACGCTTTATGGCATCAGTTCAGGCGCTGCTTTGGCTACGGTGATAGGCCCCTTAATGGAGGTTCCCTTGATGCTCGGTATAGTCAAAATGGGGCTGAGGACAAGGCATCGTTTTCCGAGAAAGAAGCAGTGAGAGCCAGATCTGTGTGTGTACACGCTCTCTAGTCTAGGTATGTTTTTTGCGTCGGCGGTGTGTGTTCTCGGCGCGGTGGCTAGACTGTTCTATTAGGCTCTAAATATGCCCAGCGCATCCTAGAGAAACTCAATTAATCTCTTAGCGTCAATACAATGAGAGTGATGGGACGTGGGACTCAAAAGGAATTTGAATCTTCTAGACGCTACTTCGGTTGGCATTGGAGCCATAATTGGGGCTGGAATTTTCGTTGTACTAGGCATAGCCGTGGGTTATGCTGGACCATCAGTCGTTATTTCTATAATTGTTGCTGGGATAGTTGCCTCTTTTACTGCCTTCAGTTTTGCCGAATTAGGTTCAGCGATTCCTAAGGAAGGCGGTGCGTACGCGTTTGCGTTTGAGTTGATTTCTCCTTTTGCGGGTTTCTTGGTGGGTATTTTGTGGCTGTTTGCGCAGATAGTGGCAGGCGCGGCGATTAGTTTGGGGTTTGCGAGTTATTTTGTGGCAATTTTTCCAATATTTCCATTCAAAGCTGTGGCAGTCATCGCTGCATTGGCATTGACTGGTTTAAACCTTATCGGAATAAAACAATCTACCACTGTCAATAATATCTTGGTCATTATAAAGATTGCAATCCTTTGCTTATTCATTGGATTTGGAATTTTTCAAATCCATCCGCAAAATTTTTCTCAGTTTAGCCCAAACGGTTTCTTCGGGATTCTTCAAGGAGCGGGATTCATCTTTTTTGCATATCTCGGTTTTGGAAGAATAGCCACGCTGGGTGAGGAGGTGAAGAATCCTGAGAGGAATTTGCCGTTGGCGGTTTTGATTGCGTTAGTCGTGTCTGTGGCGATTTATGTTTTGACAGGACTTACCGCAACTGGTTTGGTGGATTATCGAATTCTTGCGCAGTCTGGTTCGCCTATTGCTGAAGCAGCGAAGGCGACTGGGAATTTTACGTTAGTTGCAGCCGTTTCTTTTGGAGCGTTAATCGCCACGGCAAGCGTTCTTTTGACCAACCTCATTGGCTTGTCGCGGGTCGCGTTTGCGATGGCTAGGAACGGTCAGTTCCCAAAATCAATTGCGAAAGTATCTTCAAGGTTTGGAACGCCCTATATTTCTGTTCTTTCGATGGGTGCAATCTTAACTGTGTTAGCGTTCGCTTTAGACTTGAAACAGACAGTAGCGATAACGAGTTTTGCAATTCTTTCAGTACATCTGACCGTAAATCTTTCTGCGATAAGACTTCGGAAGAAAATGCCCAATTCCACAAAATTCAGGGTTCCTTTCTACCCCATAATTCCTTCACTCGGTCTTCTAAGCTGCATTATTCTAATGTTTTCTTTGCCTCAAGAATCGTGGATAGTTGCAGCGATTGCTGTGGCAGTTAGTGCAGTCTTGTATCTACTAAGAAGAAAATAGCCAATTCATTCAATTTACACACTCAATAGGGCTTACTTTGGGTTCACAATAGCGTTATTTGGCTTGTTTTGCGCCGCAGTGAGGACATTTCTCTAAGGAGCGGTTGTAGAAGGCTTGGCAGTATTGGCAACGTACAGATTTGGTGATATCGAAGCCGCAAAACTGACAGACCAGTTTGTCGATTGCTACTTTTTGACTGCAATATGGACAGATTCGCAGTCTTTTCTCTTCTTCGGCTATCTTTGTTTTGTAGACGTAGAGGGCAGAACCACTTACGATGACAAATAAACCTACAAGAATTATACCGATTCCTACATAACCTACAGGGTAAAGGTCAAGAATAAGTCGATTCTGATCAATTGATCCCTG
>Ga0315268_10002726_pt1 | contig 19767 bp, 17 predicted proteins | sample C1_top_MG_FD_204535 | JGI IMG/M metagenome (GOLD analysis project Ga0315268, IMG submission 204535) | Sediment microbial communities from Yellowstone Lake, YNP, Wyoming, USA - C1_top | ecosystem: Environmental > Aquatic > Freshwater > Lake > Sediment | place: USA: Wyoming | collected 2017-08-01
GGATAAGAGGCAGACTCTTTTTTATGAAAAAGTCGTTTGGACCATAGATGACGTCATAAAAGGATTGCGGTACGGAGAGAACCCAGGGCAGGAGGCAGCACTTTACAAGCTGACAAACGGAAACCTGGTTTTAGGGGAGATACAGACAATTCTGCCGAGCAATCACCTTGCCTCCGATGTCGAACTGCTCCAGTCCGGCAAGCATCCCGGGAAGACAAACCTGACCGACGCCGACAATGCCCTGAATATTCTAAGATATTTTGTCAATCAGCCGGCGGCGGTTATAGTCAAGCACAACAATCCATGCGGCGTTGCTCTTTCCGATTCACTACTTGATGCATACATAAAGGCAAATATGGCGGACAGGGTTGCGGCATTCGGCGGATGTATTGCCCTGAACAGGACGGTTGATATTGATACAGCTGAAGCAATAAATATGCAGTATGCTGAAGTAGTAGTAGCGCCTGAATTTGAAAAGGGAGTCATGGATATCTTTACGAGGAAGAAAAATCTTAGGGTGATAAGGATCAGAAACATCGAAAGGCTTCAGAACTTTGTCGGGAAAAGGTGTGTTGAGTTCAAAAGCCTCATTGACGGAGGAATTGTAGCCCAGTGGTCCTTTGTGCCCGAAGCCCGCTCGAAAGAGAGCCTGCGCCATGCTGAATGTTCGTACAAGGGGAAGACATACAGCATAAACAGGAAGCCTACCGGGAAAGAATACGATGATATGCTTTTTGGGTGGCTGGTTGAATCGGGTGTTACTTCCAATTCGGTAATCTATGTCAAAGATAAAGTGACGGTCGGTATAGGGACAGGTGAGCAGGACAGGGTCGGTGTTGCCGAGATAGCCAGAGATAAAGCTTACAGGAAGCTTGCGGACAGGTATTGCTTTGAAACATACGGGATTGCCTATAACGACTTTAAGGATAAAGATAAAAAAGCGGAAATAGATGAAAAAGTGGCGCGTGAAAAGGGTGGGCTCATAGGAGCCGCTATGGTCAGCGACGCATTTTTCCCTTTCAGGGATGGTGTTGATGTCGGGATTAGGGAGGGGATTTCCTGCGTTATCCAGCCGGGCGGATCGGACAACGACTACCAGTCGATCGAAGCCTGCAACGAGGCTGGTGTTGCAATGGTGTACACGGGGCAGAGAAGTTTTAAACACTGATCAGGGGTCAGTTTATTTTGTCATTTCCGGCCCCAACTATACCTCTCAAAAATGGGCACGCATTTTTTCATGGAAGGGATCCCATGTGAAACAAATAATGAGTCTTGTGGGACGGTTCATCTATTTTTTGATGGGCTGGCGTCTTGAGCCGCTTCCACCCTATTTTTCCAGCAAGCACGTTATTATCGGTTTTCCCCATACATCCAACATGGATACTGTCAGGGCTTTCACGGGCTTTCGGATTATCCGGCGAACCGGCCATATAATGATAAAAAAAGAATGGTTCTTCTGGCCCGTCTCTTTTTTTCTCAAAGCCATCGGAGGCATCCCGATCGATCGTGGTGACTCCCAGGGCGTTGTGGAACAGATGGTGGAGATTTTCAAAACGAGAAAGGAGTTTCTTCTGGCCATCGTGCCTGAGGGAACACGCAAAAAGGTGCCGACCATCAAAACCGGATTCTGGCATATTGCCAAGGCCGCCAATGTTTCCATCATCTGCTGGTATCTGGATAATGAAAATAAAACCGCCCGATGGCTGGGCGAAATTATTCCGGGTGAAGACAAAATCGAGGACTTGATCCGGATACGGGATCTCTATGAGAGGGCCGGATATAGATTTCCTCTGGATGTTACATTGTCCTCTCCGGAAAATGGTTCGAGGAGTTAATCATTTTCCCGCGAATATTTCTCACACAGAATTTTGGGTAACCCACTAAAATTCCGAGTTATACCTGAATACCGTGATTCGGAAGCTGAAGGAGGTGGGTTGTGATGGTGTGGTTCTGGGGTGCACGGAGATCCCTCTCCTCGTTGACTCGGACGACTGTCCTTTGCTCACACTAGATTCGACACGTTTGCTGGCCAGAGCGGCATTGCGGGAATCTCTGGCCGAGGACCCTGAAGTTTCACATTAAGCGTGGAGTTATCCGGAAACTTTTAGAATAATTTGTTAGATTTTTAGACCGGCGAATTTTGATGTCAGTCGCTGTCGAAAGGTAGTACCAACATGGCGAGAAAATCCTTTCCTCTGTCCAAAGTCTATAGCCTGCTCGAGCCGGGGCCGGTTGTCATGATCACGACCGCCCGGGATGGGTATCCAAACATCATGACTATGTCATGGCACACAATGATCGAGTTTGAGCCACCGCTGGTGGGTTGCGTAATCAGCAATAGCAACTATTCCTTCGGCCTGTTGAAGGCAACTAAAGAATGTGTGATTAACATCCCGACAGTTGAGATAGCTGAAAAGGTCGTTGGTTGCGGCAATACGTCGGGTGCGAAAATAGACAAGTTCGAGACATTCGGCCTCACACCCAGGCCTGCTTCAAAAGTCGGAGCGCCTCTCATTGAGGAGTGCTATGCAAATCTCGAGTGCCGGGTGGCTGACACAAAGATGGTAAACAAGTATTGTTTCTTTGTCATTGAAGTTATCAAGGCGTGGATTGACTCCACGGTGAAAAATCCGCGGACGATTCATCATCTTGGAAGAGGCAGCTTCATGGTTGCAGGTGAAAAGATCAAGTTGAAATCAAAGATGAAATAGCGCCGGGACGCCTGAAAACAGTATTCAGTCGGAGGCGGCTGGGGATGAATTTTAAAAAAGTAAAGAGCACCCCGGATGTCGCTTTTAAAAGAATAGAAACGCATAAAAACATGGGCGTCCCGCTGGAGCCCCGTTTGGTTTTAAGATGTGTAATTTCCCGGAGATCTGTTATACTCTGGCAGGATTAAACATTTTATGATATGTAAAATGTAAATGGAGAAACCGTTATGAGCTTAACAGAGAAAATAATGGAATATGTACAAACATTGCCGGAATCTAAGCAGGTGGAAGTCCTTGGCTTTGTGGAATATCTTCGCTCAAAGGCGGAAAAGCAGGAGATAAAAGATTGGACAGACCTTTCCCTGTCTTCTGCGATGCGTGGGATAGAGGAGGAGCAAACCCCGTATTTGCTCAATGACATTAAGGAATCATTTTCATGATAACCGCAGGCCAGGTTATCCTTTTTAGATTTCCTCAAACAGATCAAACAGAAGCAAAGCTTCGTCAAATATGCGCAGGTTAGACAGGCTGAAAACCGAAATTTCGCTAAAATCCAGCCGCTGCAATAGAAGGATTTTATGTATCCGTCTGTCTGTAAGGTAACACCTAATAAAGATTTTTCTCTGAACATCGTTCTCGATAATGGCGAGAAGAGACTTCTTGATATGAAGCCCTATTTGGACTTTGGAGTGTTCATAAAGCTTCGTGACTACGAGAGATTCAGGCAAGCAAGAGTGGCATTTGACACAATCGAATGGGATGAAGGCGTGGACCTTGATCCTGAATTTATCTACGAAAAAAGCAAGCCCGTAAAAGCAGCATAACTTGTGCCTGCACGAGGAATGATAATACCTTGCGATCTGTGGGGCGCACGTTAATTAGAAATTTTTTGCTGTAATCTGATTTCAAAGCCGTCTGGAATCTGACCTTCCCAATCACTTGAACCCACACCTCCTTGAACCCTATGTTCACCTAATTTACCTAACCCCCTGAACCGAAACAGCGAGCGCATTCCCCGCCGAAGGTCTCGCCAATCAGTATGGTGGGCGGACTTGCGGCAGGGTTAGCGAGCGAATTAAAGACAGATGCTATTCCTCACGGTCGAAGATTCTCCGCTGCTTTCGGCGGGAAGCTTCAATACTCATTGACAAACCACTCGCAATATGGTTCTTTAAGTCCGCATTTCGACAGTCCCATCAAAATTCTTATGTGTTCTTTTTGACGTTTTGACGCATTATATATACGCATTAGTTCGTTACCCGGAAATTGTTATCCATCAACGCCGCAGCGGATAGTTTTCTGAAGGCAAGTTTAAAGAATTAGAAGGGAGCGGCGTCAGGGATGTCCATAAATAAGTAAAAACTGCTATCAGCAAATAGGATTGTCCACTTTTTCTGGGTGAATTCAACTTCAAGTGCACCACTGAACAATTACGTAAAGGAGGATGGTATGAAGAGGCTGGTTTTGATTTTGTCGTTTATAGTTGCTTTCAGCTTTTCAGCTTTGGCGGCAAGCCCCGGGGATGTGCTTGATAAGGCCAGGGAGGATATTGAGTCTCTTAATAAATTCGCTTTAAGCATACATAAAAAGGCTGCTGCTGATATTGAAGATTTTCATGAAAATCTTATGCGTATTAAGGGACCTCCTCAACCAAAGATTCATGAGCTGCTGTCCGCGGGAATTCCGCCGGCGGATGTATTTATGATGGTGCACATTTCTATTTTCAGCGGGAAGCCTTTAAGTGCGGTGCATGACGAATATAATAGATCTAAAGGCGAGGGATGGGGAGTTATCGCTAAAAAAATGGGTATAAAGCCGGGTTCCACCGCTTTTCATAATCTTAAAGAAAAGTTTAAACGCGAAGTTGAGCGTAAATCTTCCGGGAAATTAAAAAATAAAGAAAAAGATTCAGATAGCCATGATAAAGGCGGCGGAAAAGGTAAAAAAAATTAAGACGGAGACCCCGAAGATGAAAATATATCTTGAATTATCTCTTGTGATGATAACCGGTTTGCTTATGTCATGCGCCGGTGAAGGTTACTATGGCCAGCAAGGTCCCGGTGGATGGGGGTCCATGATGCATTATGGGTATGGATATGGATATGGAGGTATGTTCATGTGGATAATATTTCTGATCGCTATTGGATTGCTGATCTATTTCATTGTTCAGGCCCAGAATACGAAGGGCAAGACGCCGACACAGAATGAAAGTCCCCTGGATATCTTAAAGAGGCGTTACGCAAAGGGAGAAATCGCAAAGGAAGAATATGATAGAATGAAAAAAGACCTTGAATGACAGGGCATTTTAAAGAAGATGCAGAACCAGTGATCCGCAATAAACAAAATATCCCGCATTTTGCGGCCATAATCATCTTGACTCGGAAGACCCTTCTTCATATATTTCCACCGTGAAAAAGCAATATATCAATCCAATGTCAGGGGTTGTCCTTCCGATAGTACTCACTCTGTTGATCCAGGCTTTGGTTTCAATGAGCACGGTAGCCATTCCGGTATTGATGCCGGTGGCGGCCGGCGAATTAAATGTTCCTCCCAGCTATGTCGGCATCTTCATGTCCCTGATTTATTTGAGTGCGACAGTTGTCGCACCTGTCAGCGGATATCTTATCAACCGGTTCGGGGCAATTGGAGTAAGCCAGGTTTGCCTAGTCCTGTGTACTCTGGGATTGGGAGCATTTTCAATCCCGGTTGTCCCCATGATGGTCTTCGGGGCATTGATAATGGGAATCGGTTACGGACCTGTTACACCGGCCAGTTCCCATTTGCTGGTCCGAACCACGCCTGTTTCAATGATGTCCGTCGTTTTTTCTATTAAGCAGACCGGTGTTCCGATCGGCGGGGCCATGGCAGGTGTGATTGTCCCTCATCTTGTTATTCTCTGGGGTTGGAAAATGTCGGCGATATTGGTGGGGGCATTGTGTTTAATTCTCGGCATTTTCCTGCACCCTTATCGAAAACAGTTCGACACAGAGCGTTCCAATCTATCCCGGCTTTCCTGGAAAAATGTAATTGAGTCGGTAAAAATGGCAGTTTCCCACCAGGAATTGCGCTATATTGTCATTTCTTCATTTTTCTTTTCCACTATGCAATTGTCCCTGGTCTCCTTTATCGTTATTTATTTGATCGAAGACGTGAAGATGACGCTGATCCAGGCCGGGATTCTCCTGGCTACTGCCCAGGCAGGTGGAATTATCGGGAGAATCGTATGGGGTGCGTTGGTCGATCGGGGCGTAAAGCCCCGTCTTATGCTTGGTATTTTAGGCATTGCCATGGCTGCGGGCGCGCTGGCATCGGCAGCTTTCTCACCGGAATGGCCTTTTTTTGCAGTGTTGATCGTCTGTGCAATTTACGGAGCCGGTGCTATCGGTTGGAATGGTGTCTATCTCGCTGAGGTAGCACGCGTTGCAAAGCCTGAGTTTGCCGGGATGGCGACCGGCGGGTCACTTTTTTTTACATTTGCCGGCATCCTGATAGGGCTTCCTGTTTTTTCTTTGATTGTTGAAAAAAGTGGGAGCTACCCGCTCGGGTTCGGGATTATTGCAGTCGCAACATTTGCCTGTGGCATAGTTTTGTTGCTTTCTCATAATTCGCGGTGAAGAGAATTGAAGGGGAGTGCATCCGGGACAAATAAATTTGATGTCCATCAATCTGGTATGGTATGAAAACCTCAAGACATCCGGATCAGCCATTAAAGAAAGAGATAAAAAGAAGTGAATAGTGAATAGTGACAAGAGGGAAACAGGGAAAGGAACAAAAAGAAAAGAAAGGGGAGCTTGGCATGGGAAAACTGTTATGGGAACCTTCGAAAGAGCGGATATTAAATTCCAACATGAAGCGGTTCATGGACATTATAAACAAAAAGCACGGAAAATCCTTCCTGGAATATAAAGATTTGTATCAGTGGTCCGTGGAAAACATTGCCGATTTCTGGGCTTCCATGTGGGCCTTTGGCGGCATAATCGCGTCTAAACCTTATGACAGAGTTATTGACGATGTTACGAAGATGCCCGGCGCAAAATGGTTTGAGGGCGCTTGCTTAAACTTTGCCGAAAATCTTTTAAGGTATCGGGATGGGCAGACAGCTCTTATTTTCAAGGGTGAGGATCAGGACGCAATTCGCATGACGTATGCCGAACTTTATGACGAAGTAGCTCGTCTTTCGGCCTCTCTGAGAGAGGCAGGCGTTCAGAAAAGGGACCGCGTAGTCGGTTTCATGCCGAATATGCCGCAGTCAATTATTGCCATGCTCGCCGCTACAAGTATTGGAGGAGTATGGTCTTCCTGTTCCCCCGATTTTGGAACAAAGGGGGTTTTAGACCGCTTCGGCCAGATCAGGCCGAAGGTTATATTTACAGCAAACGGCTATTCATTCAAGGGGAAGCGCCTTGACAGCCTCGAAAGAATTTCTGATATATTAAAACAGCTCCCTTCAATTGAAAAAGTGGTTGTTGTTCCTTATACAGAATCTGATCCGGATATAAGCAGGGTTCCCAAGGCAGTTCATTACAGGGATTTTATCTCTTCAAAGAAGGGTCTTCAGATTCAGTTCGAGCAGCTTCCTTTTGATCATCCTTTATATATAATGTACTCGTCAGGGACAACCGGCCTTCCAAAGTGTATGGTGCAATGCGCAGGTGGGATTCTTATCCATCAGTTGAAGGAGATGATCCTCCATACCGATTTGAAAAGGAACGATACGATTTTCTATTTCACAACCTGCGGATGGATGATGTGGAACTGGCTTACAAGTGCGCTTGGTGTTGGAGCAACTCTTGTCTTGTTTGACGGAAATCCTTTCCATCCCGAGCCTGGCGCATTATGGAAAATGGCCCAGGATGAAAAAATATCTGTTTTCGGAACAAGCGCCGGTTATATAACCGCACTGCAGAATGCCGGTGTAAAACCCGGACAAATATACGATCTTAAAAATCTCAGAACTATTCTTTCAACGGGTTCACCTCTTTCAATGGAAAATTTTGAATATGTGTACAGCGATATAAAGCCTGATGTTCAGCTTGCATCCATTTCCGGAGGGACTGATTTAAACGGCTGCTTTGCGCTCGGTAACCCGATGGGCCCGGTCTATTCAGGGGAGCTTCAATGCAGGGGGCTTGCCATGAAAGTTGAAGCCTTTGATGAAAACGGGAAGCCGGTTATCAACCGGCAGGGGGAGCTTGTCTGCACGGCGCCTTTCCCTTCAATGCCGATCTATTTCTGGGATGATCCGGACGGAAAGAAATATTTCAGCGCGTATTTTGACGTATATCCGAACGTATGGCGGCACGGGGATTTTATTGAAATCAATGACCGCGGCGGCGTGACGATTTACGGGAGGTCCGACGCCACTTTAAATCCCGGAGGGGTCAGGATAGGGACTGCCGAGATATACCGGCAGATGGAGCAGCTTGACGAGATTGAAGACAGCGTTGTTGTCGGCCAGGACTGGAAGAATGACGTGCGTGTCATCCTGTTTGTAAAAATGGCGCCTGGTTACGAGCTGACAGATGAGGTTAGAAAGAAAATTGTAAATACAATAAGGGTAAATGCTTCTCCGAGGCATGTGCCTGCAAAAATTCTGAGCGTGCCGGATGTTCCGTATACTCTGAATATGAAGAAAGTTGAGCTTGCCGTGAAAAAAGTCATCCAGAACAAGCCGGTTTTAAACAAGGATGCATTAAGAAATCCGGAAGCTCTTGATTTTTATGCCGGTTTTAAGGAACTTGGCGAGGATTAGATGGAAAGTGAATAGTGAACAGTGAATCCGCCATACAGATTGGCGGATCTTCGGGATTCAAGGATTCGATGGGTCAAGTAAAAGCCGAACATCGAATATAGAAGGTAGAATATCAGGGGTCAGTGGAAAGAGAAGGCTTTTCACTTGACCCTTGAATCCTCGGCCCCTTGAATCCTTTATCCCCTTCGATGTCCGATATCCTGACAAAGAACCATAAACCATGAACCAGAAACCAGAAACCATTCTTTTAACCGGTCGGATAGAGAATATAACATATACCAGTGAAGAAACCGGGTATACCATTGCGAAGGTAATGGTCTTGGGAAGAAAAGACCCCGTGACCGTCGTGGGGAATCTTATCTCTCCTGTTTTGGGTGAAACACTCACGATGAAGGGTGAATGGACAAGGCACCCTAAATTCGGCGAGCAGTTCAAAGTCTCCGATTTTTCAAGCGCAGCCCCCGAAAGCCTTGCCGGAATAGAAAGATATCTTGGTTCCGGACTCATAAAGGGTATCGGGCCCGTCATGGCGGAACGGATAGTAAAAAAATTCGGAACAAAGACGCTTGATATAATAGAAAATAATACAGGCAAGCTTTCTTCCGTTGAAGGAATAGGAGAAAAGCGTATTTCCATGATCAGAAAGGCATGGGACGAGCAGAAAGAGATCCGCAATCTCATGCTTTTTCTCCATGCCTATGGCCTTGGCGCAGGTTATGCCGTAAAAATATTCAGAAAGTACGGGAACAGGGCGACGGCTATCATGAAGGGAAACCCTTACAGACTGGCTGTCGATATATCAGGTATAGGATTTATTACCGCCGACAGGATCGGTGCAAAGCTCGGCTTTTCCAAAAACTCGAGGGAAAGAGTCGAATCAGGAATAGTATATGTTCTTTTCACCCTCTCTGAAGAGGGGCATGTCTACTATCCGTTGCCCGCCCTTATTGAAAACTGCGCGGCAATGCTGGATGTTGAAAGAGAGGATGTGAAGAAAGGGATTGATGCGGCGGCTGCGTCTGGGGAAATTGTCATTGAAGAGCTTGATGGAGATATTGGAAAGACGGGGGAGGAGAGAAGGGGCGTCTTTCTCGCTAAATATCATTACTGTGAAGCCGGCATATCAAAACTTCTTAAGGAAATTGTCAATTCGGCAAATTCTTTTAAGAATATCAATCCGGACAAGGCAATCGAATGGGCACAGCATGAACTCTCCATTACCCTTGCTGGAAAACAGGTCGAGGCCATCCGGAGCGCCCTTAAGGAAAAGGTGCTCGTAATTACCGGAGGACCCGGTACAGGAAAGACGACCATCATAAACGCCATCCTCAAGATATTTAAAAGACTTAAGATGAAAATCCTGCTTGCCGCGCCTACCGGGAGAGCCGCAAAGCGAATGAGCGAAGCGACAGGGTGCGGGGCGAAAACAATTCACAGGATGCTTGAATATAACCCGGAAAAAGGAGGATTCCAGAGAGATGAAAAGAATCCTCTCGAATGCGATCTTCTGATTATTGATGAAGCCTCCATGATAGACACTCTTTTGATGTTCAGCCTGCTTAAGGCCGTGCCTCCGGAGGCGGCCTTGATTCTTGTAGGAGATGTCAACCAGCTTCCTTCGGTGGGAGCCGGGAATGTTTTGAATGATGTAATCGAATCGGGCATTGCTCCTGTTGTTACCCTTACCGAAATCTTCCGCCAGGCAAAAGAGAGCCGTATCGTAATCAATGCCCACAGGATAAACAGCGGGGAGATGCCTTTTTTGAAAGCGGATGAAAACGGCAGCGATTTTTATTTCATTGAGCAGGATAATCCGGAAAAGATAATTGAAATAATCAGGGAGCTTGTAACAGAGCGTATTCCGAAGCGCTTTGGTTTTGACTCTTTCGACGAGATACAGGTCTTAACTCCAATGCACAGAGGCGTTCTCGGATCTTCCGCCCTGAATGCGGTTTTGCAGGAGGCCCTCAACCCGGGAGAGGTCTTGCTTGCCCGCGGGGAAAAAAAATATAAAAGATGCGATAAGGTAATGCAGATAAGAAATAATTATGAAAAGGATGTATTCAATGGCGATATCGGACGGATAAAGTCGATCGATTCCGTGGATCAGAAGATGGTTGTTTCTTTCGACGGACGGCAGGTTGAATACGATTTTCATGAACTTGATGATATCATTTTATCGTATGCTGTCTCGGTCCACAAGTCACAGGGCTCCGAATATCCTGCCGTAGTGATGCCGGTTCATACGCAGCATTATATGCTTCTGCAACGCAACCTAATATATACGGCGCTCACAAGAGGTCGAAGGCTTGCGGTTATGGTGGGCACAAAGAAGGCTCTTGCAATCGGAATCAATAATAACAGGACGCAGAAACGTTATACTTATCTGAAAAACAGGCTTAAAAAAAATAGTGAAAAGTAAATCCGCCATATCCGCCACACAGATTGGCGGACGTGCCGCTGGCGGACCTGCGGGGTGCAAGATTCGAGGGGTCGAAACTTTCTTTATCCTCCTAAATAAGCGTCAATTACTTTTTTGTTTGTCAGGAGGCTTGAGGAACTGTCTTCAAGGACAATGCGGCCTGTTTCCAGCACATATCCCCTGTTGCTTATTTTCAGTGCCATCTTTGCATTCTGCTCAACGATGAGGATGCTTGTTCCTTCCTTGTTAATCTCCCGGATGATACCGAATATCCCCTTGACTACAAGAGGAGCAAGCCCCATGGAAGGCTCGTCAAGAAGAAGTATCTTCGGCTTTGCCATTAAAGCCCTTCCGATTGCAAGCATCTGCTGCTCCCCTCCGGAAAGAGTTCCTGCAAGCTGGTTGGCCCGCTTCTGAAGTATGGGAAAGCGGGAAAATACCGATTCAATATCATTTTTTATCTGATGGGAATCCTTCCTTATGAATGCCCCGAGTTCAAGATTTTCAATGACTTTCAAAGTTGTAAGTATCGCTCTCCCCTCCGGCACCTGAACGATTCCGCTTTTGACAATTGAGTGGGTGGAACTTTTTGTGATATTTTTATCATTGTATAATACGGCCCCTTTTGCGGCCTTAACGATTCCCGATATTGTGTTCAGAGTTGTGCTTTTTCCGGCGCCGTTTGCGCCTATCAATGCGACTATTTCCCCTTCCCGGACGGTAAGGGATATTCCTTTCAATGCCTGGATATGATCGTAGTTCGTGTAGATATCTCTTAGTTCAAGCACTCCACTCTTCCTTTCCAAGGTATGCTTCTATTACTTCCTGGTTTGCTTTTATCTCATCAGGGGAGCCTTCTGCTATGAGTTCGCCGAAATTAAGGACTGCGATATGGCTGCATATACCCATCACCACTTTCATATCATGCTCAATAAGGCAGATTGTGTATCCTTTGCCGTTTATATGAACAATTTCCTCCATCAACTCCTCTGTTTCCGCAGGATTCATTCCTGCTGCAGGTTCATCTATAAGGAGAAGTTTCGGTTCGGTTGCGATTGCCCTTGCAAGTTCAAGTTTTCTCTGTTCTCCGTATGAAAGGCTTTCAGCCTTTAAATCGGCCTTTTCGGTTAAACGGACAATTGAAAGAATTTCAAAGGCTTTAGCCCTAAGATCCTTTTCTTCGCTTCTTTTTTTTGGAAGGTCAAAGAACATGGAGAAAGTGGAGTAGGAAAAAAGCCTGTGCATACCTACGAGCACATTTTCGAGAAGGGTCATCTCCCTGAAAACTCTTATATTCTGAAAAGTTCTGCTTATACCGTATGATGTTATTTCGTAGGGCGGACGGTTTGTGATATCTTTGCCGTTAAATATAACTCTGCCTGAGGTTGGTTTTAAAAGGCCGCTTATTATGTTGAAAACAGTGGTTTTTCCCGCCCCGTTAGGCCCGATTAATCCGAAGATTGAACCCGCTTTTACTTCAAAGGATACATCTCCGAGAACTCTTAATCCGCCAAAATCTTTTGTGATATACTCTCCCTTAAGCATTTTCCTCTTTTTTAAAAAAATTTTTCAGGTTTGTAAATGTGTCCCTGTTAACAATTCCGTTTGGGAGATATAAAACAACAAGAACAAGGATAATGCCGTTTAATGCAAGTCTGTATGGTCCTAAAAATCTGAAGAGTTCGGGGAGTATTGTCAGGATTGTGCTTCCGGCAAGCGGGCCCCATAATGTCCTTGTCCCGCCCAGTATGGCAAATGTCAGTATATCGACAGCAGGTTCAAAACCATACTCTCGCGGTGATATGAAAAAGGTAAAGTGGGCATTGAGCCCGCCTGCAACACCGGCAATAAAAGCCCCGATTGTAAATGCCCATACTTTGTAATAAGTTGCTCTTATTCCCATTACCGAAGCAGCCACCTCGTCTTCATTTATTGCTTCAAGTATTCTCCCGAATCTCGAGTTTTTAAGCTTTATGAAAAAATAAATCAGGATTCCCATAACGAGAACCAGATGCCAGAGTTCCGTCTTTAAAGGCACGCCGTTTAATCCCAGAGATCCGCCGGTAATTTTCATATTCAAAATCACCACCCTCACTACCTCGCCAAACCCGAGAGTCGCCATTGCAAGGTAAACACCTGAAAGGCGGAGTGTCGGTATCCCGATAATGAGGGCAACAACCGCCGGTAAAAAACCACCGGCTATCAGGCTGATTCCGAACGGAAGGCCGGCCTTCATGGTCAAAAGAGCGGCTGTGTAAGCTCCGATGCCCATAAACGCAGCATTTCCAAGTGATAACTGACCACAAGAAAGAGTGATGTAAATTGAAAGGGCAAGCATTCCGTGAACAAAAACAGTATAAAACAAGGTGTTATATGTCTGCCAGAAGGATGTTATTAATTCAGACATTATCACCCTTTCCTTTCGATTACTTTTCCAAAAATACCGGAAGGCCTTACAAGAAGGATCAGGAATAAAAGGCCGAAAGAAATCGCGTCTCTGAAATCCGAGGATATATAAGCAACGCTTAAGATTTCCGAAAAACCGAGGATTAATCCTCCGGCCATAGCCCCCCTGATGTCACCCATCCCTCCGAGAATGATGACGGCAATTCCCCTGTGAAGAATAGGCCCACCCATGAATGTATGAATTGTATTGAAATTGAGGCCTGTGAGGACACCGGCAGCCCCTCCAAAAGCGGACGAGATCGACATTGTCAGCCGGAATACCTGTTCAACCGGTATCCCGAGCAGGGCGGCTGTTTTTGGGTTTTCGGCAACGGCACGGACAGCCTTGCCCCATCTTGTTTTATTCAGAAAGAAAATAAGGACGACCATCAGAAAAAGGGATATGCTTATGATTATAAGCTGGAGTAATGTAAGCTGAATTCCACCGATGTCATATGATGTTGACGGAACAAAATCAAAGGGGAACCTGTATGCTTCAGCGCCGAAGATTCCCTGGTATGTGCTGGTAATGATTGTTGCGCAGCCGATAGTTGCAATCATCGGAGCAAGGTGATGGAATTTCCTTTTTCTTAAAGGCCCGACTGCAATCAGGTCAATTAAATAGCCCGCAAGCCCGGGAACGATCATACTGGCCAGGAGGGTCGAAGCCAGACCGGCGTTAAATTTTGTTACGGCAATCAAACCTGCAAAGGCTCCCATCATGAAAACGGCACCGTGAGCAAGCGTTATGACTTCAAGGACACCGAATATAAGGGTAAACCCGATAGCAAAAAGTGAATAAACCGCTCCAAGCGCAAGCGCATTTGCTATTTGCTGTAAAAACAAATCTTACCTCTCACCCGTGGACGAAAGTTGATGGACTCGTAAAAAGCTTATTATGCAAGGCGCGCGAATCTTGAGGAAAGAAGCGTACTTATCAGTACGCTGCAATGATTCACCCTGTTGAATCAGCCTTGCCGTCTCGCGCAGCGAGAATTCAACAGGGCGGGGACGAAGCGCAACACAGCAGAATGACTTTTTACGAAGCCGCCAAAGTTATTCCGAATATACCGTGAACTTCCCGTTCTTTATAATCAGTACCCTGCCTTTTTGCTCGGCATCCCTGTTCGCATCGAAAGAAAACTTTCCGCCCACACCATTATAATTCTTAACCTTTGTCAGTTCATCCCTTAAAACATCCCTGTCATTATCAATATTGCCTGTCAGCTTGATCTTTTTTAACGCTTCGGACATTATGTAAAGTGCATCATATGCCTGAGCCGCAAACTGGTCGGGATCTGCACCAAATTTCGTCTTGTATGCCTTTACGAAAGCCTGATTTTTGGCATTAGTATCGGCCAGAAACCACGGACTTCCGCTTATCACGCCTTCGGCCGCTTTTCCCCCGATTTCAGCCAGCTTGGGGGAATTGAAACCATTTCCTCCTATGAAAGTAACACTTTCGGGTATTCCGAGTTTCCTTGCCTGGAGCACTATATTAGCTGCCTCCTCGACAAGCGCTGAGCAGGCTATTGCATCGGGTTTCAGGTTTTTAATTTTTGTAAGCTGGGCAGAATAATCTATATCTCCTTTTGCAAATGTTTCAGTTGCCACTATCTGGAGACCTTCGGCATCAATAGCTTTTTTAAACACATCATAGCCTGACTTGGTAAATGAATCATCGTTTCCGTACATTATTGCGACTTTTTTCAAACCCAGCTTGCTCTTGACGACTTTTATGACTACCGGAAGTATGTCGGCTTCAGCAATTGAGTTTCTGAATACATAGGGCCCTATGGCAGTGATACCCTCTGCTGTGTTTGATGTTCCAAAAACGACTATTTTGCTTGAGTTTGCGACAGGATCAGCGGCAAAAGCCGAGTTTGAAAGAGTCGGGCCGAATAATGCCAGAACTTTGTCCTGGAAAATTAATTTCTTAAAAACATTGATAGCTTCTTCTTTTTTACCCTGTTCATCTTCAATTATCAGATTGATTTTATTGCCATTTATTCCTCCTGCCACGTTAATTTCTTCCGCAGCAAGCGTAAATCCGTTTTTGATGGGAACGCCGTACTTGGCGATTGGTCCTGTGAGAGCTTCGGCGACGCCGATTTTAATTTCCGCCGCAAAAGATAGAGTGGCAGTAAAGATAAGAACAAAGATCGGAACTAAAGTTTTAATAAATAATCTCATAATTTTACCTCCTTGTTTTATAAGTGAACCAATATTTTCCAGAAAATATAATAAAATTTGATAATTACTCAACTATTATGAATGTTATATAAGTTATAAGCCAACTGCCAGTCAAGGAAATATTGAGAACCATTTTTATTACGGGAACCTGTTGACTTAAACCGAAATCTTCCGGTTTCAGATGGCGGTTGCATCCCAGCGCCGCAATTGAACTGCCATTCCTAACGCCGAGGAGGAATCTTATCCCCCTGGGCGCCTCTGACAGGGGGTCGAGGTTTGCGATTATGGCTCTACCAAATATCTCTCGATTGACAATATTCCTGGATGTGAAATTGCCTTTATTTGATTTTGATAAGGTATTGCTTTTGATGGATGGAAGTATAGGGGGGCTGTTTTTGTGTGTCAAGGGATATTCTGCATCGAAAAGCAGTGTATCTTATGGGCGCCAATTTTTCATGTCCGGATGCCAAGCTAATTGACATACAAGTCCGGTCTGTATATACTTCTCACATAAAAAAGCGATGATTTTATCAATTCATTTGCTTGTTCTTTCCCCTTTTGCCCAAAAAAAGTCACAAGCAAGGGAAGGACTGGATTGGCGGTGGTGGGAAAGGGATAGGTAAGGCGTACCTCAAAACGTTTGTGATGTGGTATTGAATCAGCAACATCCAGAAAGGAGGGAATTCAAATGTATAAGAAGGTTTTAGTTCCGCTTGACGGTTCAGAATTGGCCGGGTGCGTGCTTGACCATGTCAGAGCCCTGGTCAAAGAGGGTTCCGCAGGGGAGGTCACGCTGTTCAATGTCGTCAAAGTGGATACCAGCTACGTAGAATTGTACGGGAAAAATTTCGATATCAACGCGATGAGAGAAGCGCTCTTTGCCTCGGCAAGGAAGTATCTTGCCAAAATCAAATCCCGGCTTAATTCCGAAGGCATCAAGGTAAAAACAGACGCCTTGGAAGCGAACAGTACTGCCAATAAAATCACGGAATATGCCGAGGAAAACGGCATGGAGCTGATTGTCATGGGGACACACGGTTATACCGGACTGAAAAAGCTGATAATGGGGAGTGTGGCTTCAGGTGTTCTCAATTCATCTTCCGTTCCCGTACTTTTGATCAGACCGAAATCCTGCCGCCTTTAGTCATGGCCTACGTGGTGAACCCTCAAGCCCAGCCGCCCGGGGGTTCACCAGGGCAGGTTCGGGCGAGCGGCGCCGAAATCGTTGTTCATACCTACGAGTCCTTAACTTTCGATTTGGAATTAATGTGATGATTACCAGTTGAAGTGAGGTGTCTGATAGTGATGCCGAATCTGTGGTATTGCATCATTGATTTTACTCTGTTCAGTATGTCGGAGCATAGGAATGTGATCGTCAGCATGAAAATTGTCCGTCATCCGTGAGCGAGGCGATTGAACCGTACACTACTTGGCAAGGTAGTAGTAACGGTTCAAATCGAACAGTCCCGCGTTTATGGATTCATCCTCATAGAATCGCTTTTGAAACCAGTCATACATATCCCAGAGCCGGTCCTCCGCCCGGTTGACGCCGTACCTGGCCAGTCGATCATAAGATCTCGGACTTTTATCAAAATGGGTCAGGAGATCAAAAAAGTCGGGCAGATCCTCTTCACGGACATCAAAAAAGTAGTTTGGATAGGACCCGATGAGGCCGGAAATAAAATCGGCACTGTCCTTTGATATGTCGAGTTCAGCTTTTTCGCCGAACAAATGGGTAACATTGCTATGCCATTGATTGATCACGATGGAGATCGCCAGATCTTCTCCTTTTTTCAGGCGGATTCTCATGTAGGCGACTTTAATATTGTAATCATTCATCAATAAGAAAAATGGTGTACCAGGCCTGGATATGGCACGAAAAGCCTTAAGATATTCATTATTCGTTTCGTATTTATCCGGCAAACTGGGATAGGTCACTTCTGCCCGCTCATAGTTCACGGCATCAAAAGCGATATTGGTTGCAGGAATAATGTGTTCTTCCACAACATGTTCGATGAACTCACGCATCGGCTCGTCCGTCACAAAAGAAATATTCGCAGGAAGTGTGGAAGAGTAGTAATCAATCTTTTTGAGATCAATCCCTTTATACCACGATTGCATGACCTCCTGTCGCTTGTCGGCGGGCAGAAAATCCAGGAAGTAGCTCTCGCCTTCAACGCGCAGCTGATCCATGTAGAACCGCAGCGCCAACTGATGGCCTGCCGTGCCGTACACATCAAACCCGGCAACCAGCGCATAATAGATGCGTTCCAGCAGAGGATAGTCCACAACCCACATCGTTTTCGGCAGATTTCCTATAACCCCTTTGTGCACGGATGCACTGTCAAAATGGCGATAGACGGTAAGCAACGGTCCATCCTCGGCCTTGTTCCCTTTCCAGATGGACTCATAGCCAAGCCCGGCGTAGTAATGCGACGCGTAATAATCCTGACGGGCTTTATAAAACTCCACGGCGCCCTTTTTATATTCATCCTTCAGCGCTTTGAAAACCCGCATGTCACTGCCACTTTCAATCGGCATGCGCAATTTATCACTATGCAGTCTCAGAAAGGCCGGATAAGTCACGCTCAGATCGTATTCGGGATCAAGAAACATGACCCAGAAATGATCATTGATCACATTGAGCGCAATTTGACCTTTGCAGACCGGACCGTGGATGAAGGTCATGATGATATAATGCGCGTTGTCCAACAGGAACTGGTAGCGCGATCGCGGGGGGATCTGTTCAAATGCGACAAAAGGATTGGCGCTCATTTTCTTTTCATACCCCACCGTATGCGGATGCTGCAACCATTCCGGCTGGATAAAAAGCTCCTTGACGCGAAGCAGTTTGGCGTCATCGAGGACAAATACCATATGGGTCTTATGGACGATTGTGGAGTGGATCTTCCGGAAACGATAGTAGATCCGCGAAACACCGGGGTCATCATAAGGACGCACGGTGGCGATCAGATCAACGGGCTCGCCGGGCGGAGTCTTCGAGCGGAACAGTTCATAGTATTCATTCGTCGGCGTTCCGAATTTAATATGGGCCAGGAACAGATGCTCATAGATATAGCGTGCGGTCATGGCGTGTTTGGCGTCGTCTAAATTAAGAAATGTTTCCCACTGTTCTATGGCCAGAGCATCGCTTGCTTTCGGTGTGATCAGCATCTCCTGTTGTGATGCATCGGGCCCTTTCGCGCCCTGAACCAGCCAGCTGGCAATGATATTGAATTCTTCAGGCTTGAGCGCAGGAAATCCGAAGGGCATGCCGTTGTTCGGGTGTTTTTTCAGGTACCCTCCGAGTTCTTCGGGGTTTTGAGAACAGTTCAGATCCTCGGCTTCAGACTTGTATTCTCCAACGCTTTTCGGGTTTTCCATCTTGTGGGAAAGTATTTCGAGCATAATGGAATCGTTTGACCCGCCTGACGCTTTGCTGTCGGTCACGCTGAAAAATTCTTTCTTACGCCACTCCTGGGTCGATTGTGCGTCCGTGAAGAGACGGGTCGGATCCATGGATCTCAGTCGCGAACTATTATAAACAGCCTTTTTTGTGGCGCCGCGGTCTACACCCTCGAAAGAGTCTATCTTGAGCTGGCAGGGGGAATTGTAACAGGAATGGCATACCGCACAACGCTTGTCTAACAGTGGTTTTACTTCTTTCATGTAATCGATATGACTCGTCGGTATCTGGAAAAACACAGGCTTGGGCGCTTTTGCTGCACAGGCGACAAACAGCCCGACTATTGCTAAAACAATCAATATGTTATTCCTCATGGGGCACTCTTCCTTTAATCCGGAAAGACATCTCCGAGAAGTTGATGCTGAAATTGCCATGGGATCTAAACCTGCTTTACTTATTGGTATTAAGAACTTGTTTTTTATCGAGGCACATAGCTCCCGCGCTATCCGTTCACTCATGAGTGATAATGAGCGGCATTACTTATGACAGTCCAGCTGGTGGCGCGTTCGGGGACGGATTGGCCTGAGTTGATTTTTACCTGCCAGCCGGTATTTGGTGTTCCATCTCAATCCTATTGCTCAACAGGTTTGGCAAAGTGCTGCCGAACCTTCACCGCAATCTGGCGATTTGTCATCTTGTCAACTGTCTCAACACTTGCGATGCGTCCATCTAGTTTACTTTTTTTAAGACGTTTCTTCAGTTCGCCCTTTGCTTCACCTGGACCAAATATCAGAATAGATTCAGCATCACCAATGCACGCAATGACCGCATCGTAATA